>ENA-OQAB01000052-OQAB01000052.1-human-gut-metagenome-genome-assembly--contig:-NODE-52-length-69462-cov-5.482599_pt1 | contig 69462 bp, 76 predicted proteins | sample MGYA00242490_ERZ504517 | MGnify/ENA primary metagenome ERZ504517 (study PRJEB26092, sample SAMD00036298) | human gut metagenome | host: Homo sapiens | study: EMG produced TPA metagenomics assembly of...
ACAAAAAATTATTTGCAATTGTTTCGAGAGCACCATATAAAGTCAAAAAGCTAAAGGGATACGTCTATGTATGTGGAATATAGTAAATATAGCAAATAAGCTAAAATTTAATAAAGTACTTATGATGGTACTCGATAAAATATCAACACACTATTCATTTGAACAAGCAGAGTATTGTGCTGTTTTGACGGGGCAAGGAACTAAAGAGATTTTTTCGAAAGAAGAATATGATTTAAAAGGGAATGTTATGTTTGAAGGCATAAAGTTTTGTACATATACAACACCAGAAAAGTATCTTGAACAATTTTTTGGAAATTATATGGAATTGCCACCTGAGGAAGAAAGATATTCTCATGATAATAAAGCCTGGAGGAAGTAAATTTGATAATATATTTTTTCCTTTTTTTATTATGCTGCTATTTGGCGTAGTCGTTTTTAATCATGGATATACATATAATAGAAAAAAATTTATAGTTTCCTTTTTTTTATTTCTATATCTATTGTAGAATGCTTTAGATCAACTTCTATAGGAGAAGATACAATAAATTATGTTTCATGGTTTAAAGATTTTTGTACTGATGGATGGACAATAAGCATTTTAGAACCAAGAAGGTATGTGGAGCCTGGTTTTAAAATGCTAAATTTACTAATTGCAACATTTACATCTAATGAACATATATTTGTGGCTATTGTTGCTATAATTATTAGTTTACTTTTTGTCAGTTATTTAAGATTTAATAGCGAAGATTTCCTTATATCAGTAATGCTTTTTTTTGGATTGAATTTTTTTGTTAATTCTATGACTGCATTTAGGCAATTTATAGCTATGGGTATAGCGTTTTGGATGTTACCTCTACTTTTAAACAAACAATGGATAAAAGTTGTATTAGTTGCAGCTGCATCATTGCTATTTCATCAAAGTTCTATAATACATATAATATCGGTAATATTTGTTTATTTTTTTAGAAAAAATAGAAAGACTTTAGGTTTAATTATTGTTGGAGAATGCATCGCAGGAGGCATTATACCTATTTTGTTAAATATATTTCTAAAAATATTTCCTAAATATGATATTTATTTTAAGTATGGTGAAGAGGCAGTGATGGGAGAATTACGATTAGTTATAATTTTAATAGAGATATTTTTGCTATTATATTATTACATATTCAAAAAAAGAACTACACAATGAATATAACAATTGTATATTTGCTATGGTTAGTGTTTCTGTATTTGTTGGTTTTTTAAATGGTGTGATTCCACATATATTTAGATTGGGATATTATTTTGATTTCTATTTGCTTCTTTTTATTCCGATTTTAATATCTAAAAAGAGAGGTATGACAAAATGCATATGGAAGTCGCCATAATTTCCGCTTCATTTTTGCTTTTTTCATATTATTTATTAACCAATGCAGGTGGAGTGGTTCCTTATAAATTTTTATAATGGTGTTGATGTTTTAATATTGAGAGAACATATATGAAAAAAGACATTACTGATTTATGGAATAGGGATTATTTTTTCTAAAATTTTAGTTTTTTTAATGGTTCCGATATATACAAGAATATTTTCATTATCTGACTATGGATATTATGATGTCATTATATCAGATGTACAAATGCTAGATCAATAAGATTTTATTGAAATATGGTCAGGTATTTTACGGTACATGATTTTCAAAAAATGAAAAAAGAAATGCCAATAAAATGTTATTTGAAATTATTACCGTTTACAATTACTGTTTATATAGGATTATTGTGGATGCTATCAAACTATATTTCTATAAAATATCCATTTATCACATTTTTATATGGAGTTTTGTATTTACTGTTTACTGTGGCGAATACTATATGTAGAGGCTATGAAAAGAATAAGGACTATGTTATATCGGGTTTAATATATACATTTATATCATGCGTTTTAAGTATAATTTTTTCTACTAATTTAAGACTTGGAATAAGGGGATTATTTATTGCACAATGCATAGGTTATATAGCCTCTATATTGTTTGTTGAAATTCGAACAAAAGCATATCGTAAAGCTATAAAAATTAAAGTATCTAAAGAAGATATAAAGAATGTACTGCAATATAGTTTGCCACTAATGGTAAATTCTTTTTCTTTTTTATTTCTAGGAACATATAATAAAAATATAATTTTAAAGAATCTAGGAGAGAACGAAAGTGGATTATATGCATTTGCCTTAAAATTTTCAGCGATTTTTTCGATTTTGATTTCTATATATTCAATGGCTTGGCAAGAACAGGCTTTTATAAATGCTGAAAGCGATGAAAAGGGAAAAATTTATTCATATTATATAAATAAATTTTTAAAGATTATAGGACTATTTGTTCCATGTTTTATTGCCATATCATATATTGCAGCACCGATTATTGGAGGAAGTAATTATGAAGGAGTTGGCTATTATATACCTTTGTCAATAAGTGCTGCCTTTATATCTGAGCTTTCAGGAGTTTTCAGTGTAATAATTGCTGTTAATAAAAAAACAATACAAACTCTTATATCGACCTTTGCAGGAGCAATAGTAAATGTTTTGCTCGTATATTTATTAATTGATAGATTTGGTGTTAATGGTTCTAATATTGCGTTAAATATTGGCTTTTTATTATCAGCATTTATTCGATTTAAATTTGCTAAAAGAGACATTTTTATGGTATGTGAAATTAAATGGCTAGTTTTATATATTATAGAAATCTTTTTATTTAGCTTAGCTTTAAAAAATTGGGTGGGAGATAATATATGGTGTATTCGCACTTATTTTGTGGTTCATATTAAATAGAGAAGATATTAAAAATATTTATAATGATGTGGTTTTTTACGTAAAAAATAAGGAGAAAATAAAATGAAGAAATTAGAATTTGATATTATGATGTTGATTGATGAAGTGGGTGGATATAATGAAGAATATTTTTCTCAATTATTATATAGAAAAACTACTGACATAAAATGTGCATATGAAAATTTATTAGAAAAAGAATTTGTTTTTGGAAATGAATTAACAGAAAAAGCAAAAAAAGAAATTAAATTAAAGAAAATTGATAATGCTATTATTTTGGCAGCTGGAATGTCAAGTCGCTTTGTTCCATTCAATTATGAATTACCAAAAGGACTTTTAGAAGTAAAAGGAGAAGTATTGATCGAAAGGCAAATTAGACAACTCCATGAAAAAGGAATTCATGAGATTATAATCGTAGTGGGTTATATGAAAGAGAAATTTGAATATCTCAAGGAGAAGTATGGGGTAATTCTTGTAGAAACAGATGATTATGAAAAAAAGAATAACCATGCCAGTGTATATGCTGCAAGAAAGTATTTAAAAAATACTATAATAACATCGTCAGATTTATATTTTACTAAGAATATTTTTCAAACATATGCTTATGATGCATACTATTGTACTGTATTTATGCCAGGGAAAACTGCTGAACGAGGTATAGAAACAGATTTAGATGATCGCATCTTGAAAACTATGTATGGAGATAAGTGTTATGATATTTGGGTTACACTAGGGTATGCGTATTTTTCAAAACGTTTTTCGGATAATTTTACGAAAATTATGGAAAAAGAATTTGATTTGCCAGAAACAAAAAATAAATTTTGGGCAGATATACAAGATGAGCATTTAGAAGAACTTTTCATGTATGCTAAGAGAGTAAATTCGGATACTATATATGAATTTGATTCTTTAGAAGAGTTAAGAGAGTTTGATACAAAATATCTTTATAATTCCGGTTCAACTATTATGAAAAAAATTTGTAAACTTTTAGCTGTCCAAGAGAATAGCATAATCGGCATAGAATCTTTAAGGAAAATAAAACCATCATTATTCAAATTTCGATGTAAAGGTAATACATATATTTGCGACATTGAACCAGGTGAAAATGAAAAGTTATATTATCATGGGCGTGCTTTTTATATGAGTAATAATGCAATAGACGATATTCGCTTATATAAGATGGAAAAAAATTATGCTTTAAAGGGAGAAAGTACGGTGGATATTAAAGAAGAATTGAAAAAAGTGTATGAATTGAGTAAAGATTTTAAAGAATATCACAATAGGGCATTGCCTTTGTGCGCAGCTGAAAATATTGTTTCACCATTCGCAAATCTTCCATTGACATTTGGATTTCAGGAAAGATATATTATGAATAATACATATTCATTTAATATGGATGATAACTTTATAGGATGCGAAAAATTATTTCCATATTATCAGATGATTTCTGATGCATGTGAAAGAATTTTTGGAGCAAAATATACAGATCCACGACCATTTACGGGGATGCATACACTTGATATGGTTGCTAAGACCGTTTGTAAACCTGGAGATAAAATGATAATTCTTGATAAAGAACATGGAGGACATGCATCTGTAAAGCCAGTAGTTGAAAGGCTGGGTGTAAAAACATATTCTGCACCATACAATATTGATGAATATGATCTTGATTACGATGCACTGAATGGTATGGTCAGGAAAGAAGGAATAAAATACATTTTATTAGCACCATCAGATCTTATTAAGCCATTGGAAATAGAAAAAATTGATACTACGGATTGTGTATTACTTTGGGATGCAAGTCAGCTTCTTGGTCTAATTGCCGCAGGATTGGCCCAAAATCCACTAAAAAGTATGAAAAATGTAATTATGTTTGGAGGAATGCATAAAACTTTTCCAGGGCCGGCTACAGGTTTGATAATGACTAATGAAAAGTATTTACATGATATGATGGAGAAGAATATTAATCCAAAATACCTGCGCAATTCCCAGATGCATCAGAAAATTTGTTTACTTTTTTCGCTTTTGGAGTTTGAAGTGTATGGAGATAAGTATATGAGCCATATGGTTCATTGCTCTAATTACCTGGGTCAGAAATTGAGAGATTATGGATTTGATATTGCTGATTGGCATGGCCACATTTCTTCTACCCACCAAATTTTTATTCGATGCAGCAAAGAAGAAATGGATTTAATTTATGATAATGCATATAAATGTGAAGTGACGCTTAATAAAAAGCATAAAGCTCTCTTTTTAGGCTATGGAATACGTCTGGGAACACAGGAGATTGCTAGATATGATTGGAATGATGAAGCTCTTGACAAATGTGCATATATAATAAAGGAACTTGCTAATCCGAATATTGATACACATGAAATTTTAGAAATAGTACATAGTTTACCTGAAAAAAAGATTTATTATACATTTCCTGAAGATATCTATAATAAATTTTATGAATTAATGGGACAATAAAAGGATGCATAAAGAAAAATAGAAATATTAACTTTAAAAAATATTTGTAAATGTTAGATATAATAAACATAAAAATCATTTTAGAGTTAAGATAGTATTGTATGCACAGGATAGGAGCAAAAAATGTCACCATTTAAAAGAAAAACTTTATTAATTACAGGAGGAACCGGTTCTTTCGGCAATGCCGTATTGAACCGGTTTCTTAAAACGGATATTAAAGAGATTCGTATTTTTTCTCGTGACGAGAAGAAGCAGGATGACATGCGTCACGAATATCAGGCAAAAATGCCGGAAGTTGCGGATAAGATTAAATTTTACATAGGAGATGTTCGAGATTTAGAATCTGTTAGAGCAGCAATGTATGGTGTGGATTATGTTTTTCACGCAGCAGCATTAAAACAGGTTCCTTCATGTGAATTTTTCCCTATGGAAGCAGTTCGGACGAATGTTGTGGGAACAGATAATGTTTTAACAGCAGCTATAGAGGCTGGTGTGGATTCGGTTATTTGCCTTTCAACAGATAAAGCTGCATACCCAGTTAATGCCATGGGAATTACAAAGGCCATTGAAGAAAAGATTGCGATTGCAAAATCAAGGATGTCTGGAAAGACAAAAATTTGCTGTACGCGTTATGGCAATGTCATGTGTTCACGAGGTTCTGTCATTCCTTTGTGGATTGATCAGATAAAGGCAGGCAATCCTATTACAGTTACAGAACCCACCATGACACGGTTTATTATGTCACTTGATGAGGCTGTAGATCTTGTGTTGTTTGCTTTTGAGCATGGAGAAAACGGTGATCTTCTTATCATGAAAGCTCCGGCTTGTACAATACAGACACAGGCTGAGGCAGTTTGCGAATTGTTCGGTGGTCATAAGGAGGACATTAAGGTAATTGGAATACGGCATGGGGAGAAAATGTACGAGACACTTCTAACAAATGAGGAATGTGCGAAAGCTGTTGATATGGGTCATTTTTATCGCGTACCAGCGGATAATCGTGGTCTGAATTATGACAAATATTTTTCTGATGGTGATGCAAAAAGAAGTACAGTTTCTGAATTTAACTCCAATAATACCAAGCTTTTAACATTGGAAGAAACAAAGAAAACGATTGCAAAACTTGCTTATATTCAGGAGAGGTTAGCCGAAAAGTAAGGGGAGCTGTCTATCGGGATAATAATTTTTCGGAGGTGCTGGTATAAATGGAGTATAATTTTAATTGGAAAGAAAATGGAGCAATAAAACTCCTTATTATAGTAGGGACAAGGCCAGAGATTATTCGCCTTGCCGCCACAATAAAAAGGTGTCGGGAATATTTTGACTGTTGTGTGGCACATACGGGACAGAATTATGACAAAAACCTGAATGAGGTATTTTGGTCTGATTTTGAGCTTGGCGGGCCTGACATATGGATGGATGTTGTGGGCGAAAATCTCGGACAGACTTGTGGCAATGTCATCGCCAGATCATATGAGCTGATGGAAAAAATCAAACCAGATGCTTTATTAGTATTGGGAGATACTAATAGCTGCCTTTCAGCAATCTCTGCAAAAAGATTGCACATTCCGATTTTTCATATGGAAGCGGGAAACAGATGCAAAGATGAGTGTCTTCCAGAGGAAACAAACCGTCGTATCGTTGATGTGATTTCTGATGTGAATCTGCCCTATAGTGAGCCGGCCAGAAAGTATCTGCACGAAATGGGAATGCCAAAAGAAAGAACATACGTGACAGGTTCACCTATGGCAGAGGTATTACATGGAAATCTTGCTAGGATTGAGGCCTCCGATGTATTAGAACGATTAGGTTTAGAAGAGAATAAATATATTCTTTTATCTGCACATAGAGAGGAGAATATTGATACAGAAAAGAATTTTATATCTTTATTTTCAGCGATAAATGCACTTGCTGAAAAATATGATATGCCGATTCTTTATTCCTGCCATCCTCGCTCCAAGAAACGCTTAGAGGCCAGCGGATTTAAACTTGACCTGAGAGTGCGAATTAGTGAGCCATTAGGCTTTAATGATTATAATAAACTTCAGATGAATGCTTTAGCGATTGTATCAGATTCGGGCACTTTACCGGAAGAGTCATCATTTTATCTTTCCATTGGGCATCCAATTGCAGCGGTTTGTATCAGAACATCTACCGAGAGGCCGGAGGCACTGGAGTCAGGAAACTTTATTTTGGCAGGCATTACTACGCAAGAACTTCTTCAGGCTACAAGTATGGCAATTGATATGAAGAATAGAGACATTGTAGGTAAACCATGCCCTGATTATGTAGATGAGGCTGTCTCCATGAAAGTAGTCCGCATTATCCAGGGTTATGTAAATGTAGTCAATAAGATGGTTTGGCGAAAAGATAGTAATTAAGCATACTGTACTGATGCTATGTAGGATACGCTCAGTGGTATGTATGGAGGCTATGGATGAATATATTAGTTACAGGTGCTAAGGGAATGGTAGGAACTGCTCTTGTTAATAATCTGAAGAATCTTCGTGATAACAAAAACAGGACAAGGCCTGAGATTGTGATTGAGAAAATTTATGAGTATGATATGCAGTCTTCGGAGGAGGATTTAAATAATTATTGTAAAGATACAGATTTTGTATTTAATCTTGCTGGAGTAAACAGGCCAGAGAACCCGGATGATTTTATGAAAGGAAACTATGGCTTTGCATCACAGCTTTTAGATACGTTAAAAAAGCATAATAATAAAGCAACCATTATGCTTGCATCATCTATTCAGGCAACTTTGTCAGGTCGTTTTGGTAATTCAGAATATGGACGCAGTAAAAAGGCGGGAGAAGAACTATTCTTTGAGTATGCGAAAGAGACAGGGGCAAAAGTTGCTGTATATCGTTTTCCAAATCTGATGGGACACAGCAGGCCGAACTATAATTCCGCTGTATCAACTTTTTGCTGGGCAGTAGCTAATGATGAAGAGTTTGCGGTTAATAATCGCTCAACAGAACTGGAACTTCTTTACATTGATGATCTAATTGAAGGTATGTTTGATCTGCTAGAGGGAAAAGAACAGCACTGTGAGTTTGAGGGGACTGAGACGATTTCTGATGATACAGGAAGGTATTGTTGTGTTCCAGTAACATATAAGATAACATTAGGAGAAATTGTTGATCTTCTTCAAGAATTTAAAGCTCAGCCGGACACACTTATGATGCCGGAAATACCGGAAGGTTCTTTTAAGAAGAAACTGTTTTCACTTTATCTTACCTATCTTCCTGTAGACAAATTTAAATATGCATTAAAGATGAACGTGGATGATAGAGGTTCATTTACGGAATTAATGCACACACATAGTTGTGGACAAATTTCTATTAATATCAGCAAACCAGGTATTACAAAAGGACAGCATTGGCATAACAGTAAATGGGAACAGTTTATTGTCGTATCTGGTCATGGACTTATTCAGGAGAGAAACATTAATACTGGTGAAACAATAGAATTTGAGGTTTCAGGGGAAAAGATAGAGGCGATATATATGATCCCTGGGTGGACTCATAATATTATTAATTTATCAGCTACAGAGAATCTCGTTACAGTAATGACTTGTAATGAAATATTTGATCCGAACCGCCCAGATACTTTTTACGAGACAGTTTAGAAATTTCTATATTTGAAAAATGTCTAGAACTAAAGCAATCTTCACCGGGAAGGCCACCTTGCCTTCCCCTCCACCTCATGTTATACTTATCTCAAAGCATATATTTCTTATCACAGGCTGATTCATGGCCGTCTACGATTCTAATTATCATTTCAGAAAATCTATGCTTTTCCAAAAAATAATGAAAAAGCAGGAGATTTTCGTTCTCCTGCGAAGGAGGACAAATGAATAAGGGTAAGCGCAAAATATTGCTACGCTGCCCATGAATCAGATAGTGTCAAGATTTTTTCGCAAAAATCAAATTCAGTCGTTTGGTAGCCGGCAGTTAACCGGCTATGATATCAGACAACAGATCATCCTCCAGTTTGGAAAGATGATCCATATTCATGTAGCGTCTGGTTCCCCACTGGGTTGCTGCTACATGACGCAGCCTGGCACATACGAGCATCAGAGCACTCTGTCCATCAGGAAAAGCACCGATCGCCTTTGTTCGACGTTTGATTTCACGATTGAGGCGCTCAATGGTGTTGTTTGTCCGGATTCTAGTCCAGTGCTGTGTAGGAAAGTCCATGTAGGTTAGAGTTTCTTCTATGCCATCTTGTAGCTTTTTAGCAGCAGAGCTGAGTTTCATTTCTTTCAATTTCTCAGCAACCTGTCGTGCCTTCTCACGTGCGGATTCCTTGCTCTCCTGGGCATGAATAGCCTTTAACATCATAGCTACTGCCTTCATCTTGTTACGTGGAGTAACAGAGAAAATGTTCCGGTAAAAATGGACGGTACAGCGTTGATAACAGGCATCTGGAAATACTTCTGGTATGGTTTCAAGCATTCCGAGATTTTTATCTCCGATGACCAGACGAACCCCAGTTAAGCCTCGTTCTTTTAGCCATACAAAGAAGGAACGCCAGCTCTCCTTGTCTTCTTTCATACCTTCAGCTGCACCGATGATTTCACGGCAGCCATCGGTGCTGACTCCGATGGCAACAAGGATAGAAACGTTTTGGATTTCACCACCCCAGCTGCGTTTCAGATAAACACCATCCACATAGACATACGGATAGCTGCCGGAGAGTGAGCGTGTACGCCAGGTTTCAATATGCTCATATGCCTTTTTATTGAGATTACTGATGGTTCCTGGGGATACTTTTGTTCCCCACAAAGCTTCAGTGATATCCTCGACACGCCGTACAGAAACGCCTGCCAGATACATTTCAATCAGAGCCTCTTCAACAGAAGATTCTCTGCGGCGGTAACGTTCAATAATGGCAGTTTCAAATGGAATGCCCTTAAGCTTAGGAACTTTCAATTCTACTTCTCCTGCTGTAGTATGAAGATTTCGCTTATAATGCCCGGAACGATATCCCTGACGCTCAGAGGAACGCTCATACTTTTCAGCGTTAACTAAGTCGTCGGCTTCCTTATCAAGAAGAGCATTTAAGGTTTCTTCGACACTGCTTCGAACAAGATCTTTTAAATCGTGCTTTATCAAGTCTTCATTTAGCTGTATAATCTTATCAGACATGGTTTATAGCCTCCTTTGATGAGTTTTGTTGTGGTGACTTAATTCTACCAAACGGTTATAGACCATGTCTATTTTTATGAAATTGAATTTGCGAAATTAATTATACGTTATCTTCCAAAATTATTGTCATTTGATTGTCATTTGATTGTCATTCAACCAAAAACGAGCCAAGAAACACCGTAAATTCGGCATTTCTTGGCTCATGTACATTATTCAAACTCAATCGTTGCCGGCGGCTTTCCGGTACAATCGTACATAACGCGGTTAACTCCCTTCACCTCGTTGACGATTCTGCTGGTTACCTTGCTCAATACCTCCCACGGGATTTCTGCTGCCTCTGCAGTCATGAAATCGCTGGTGAGTACGGCGCGCAGAGCGATGGCATAGTCGTATGTTCTTCCATCTCCCATGCAGCCGACGGATCTCATATTTGTCAATGCGGCAAAGTACTGGCCAAGATTCTTGGCAATGCCTGCCTTGTCAATCTCCTCGCGGTAGATTGCATCTGCATCCTGTACAATCTTTACCTTCTCCGGCGTGATATCGCCGATAATTCTTACGCCGAGGCCTGGCCCTGGGAACGGCTGGCGGAATACCAGATGCTCCGGAATGCCAAGCTCCAGTCCTGCCTTTCTCACCTCATCCTTGAACAGCATACGGAGAGGCTCGATAATTTCCTTGAAATCTACGTGCTCTGGAAGTCCTCCTACGTTGTGATGGGACTTGATAACAGCAGATTTTCCAAGTCCCGACTCGATCACATCCGGGTAAATAGTTCCCTGTACTAAGAAGTCAACGGCTCCGATCTTCTTAGCCTCTTCCTCAAATACGCGGATAAACTCCTCGCCGATAATTTTTCTCTTTGTCTCCGGATCAGTCTCTCCTGCCAGCTTTGCATAGAAACGCTCCTGAGCGTTTACACGGACAAAATTCAGATCATACGGGCCGTTTGGTCCAAATACTGCCTCAACCTCGTCTCCTTCGTTCTTTCTTAAAAGACCGTGGTCAACGAATACGCAGGTCAGCTGCTTTCCAACTGCCTTTGCCATCATAACTGCCGCTACAGAAGAGTCTACTCCGCCGGATAAGGCGCAGAGCACACGTCCGGAACCTACCTTCTCACGGATTGCCTCAATAGAGCTCTCCACGAAAGCGTCCATCTTCCAGTCTCCCTTGCAGCCGCATACATTATATACAAAGTTGGACAGCATCTTTGTACCTTCCTGTGTGTGCATAACCTCCGGATGCCACTGTACAGAATACCACTTCTTCTCCGGATATTCCATGGCAGCTACCGGGCATACGGGAGTATGAGCTGTCACAGCAAAGCCCTCCGGCGCCTTCTCAATATAATCTGTATGGCTCATCCAGCAGATCGTCTTTGGGGAAACGCCTGTGAACAGCTTGGACGCTGTGTCCACCTCTACCTCTGTCTTTCCGTACTCGCTGACAGGAGCGGTAGCTACCTTGCCGTCCAGCAGGTGGGCCATCAGCTGAGCGCCATAGCAGATGCCTAAAACAGGAATACCCAGTTCAAAGATCTCTTTTGAACAGCGAGGAGAATCGTCCCCATATACACTGTTAGGTCCGCCGGTAAAAATGATTCCCTTTGGGTTCATCTCTTTAATTTTCTCAATCGGCATACTGTACGGATGTACTTCACAATATACGTTGCATTCTCTTACTCTTCTTGCAATTAACTGATTATACTGGCCGCCAAAATCCAGTACAATAATCATCTCTTTTTCCACGAGTATTCCTCCTATAATTCTTCACTGTTGTCGCAGTCTGCAAAAGGGGAAACTTCCGCAGTCTATTTTTATTATAAGACACTCTCTCCCGCTTGGCAACATCATTTTCTAAAACTCCAGCACCTTTCTGATTCCAGTGTAGCCGCCTGCTGTAAACGGCTCTCCCACAGTGACATAGCCGTTTCTTTCGTAAAAGCGGTTAAGCGGTTCATTTCCCAGCTGACAGTCTAAACGGATTCCCCTTTTCCCCTGTTTTCTGGCGTAATCTTCTATCAGCTCTAAAAACGCAGAACCAGCTCCTGGAATTCCTGTTCTGGAAGCCAGATGATGAACATAAAAATACTCCCGGCTTCCATCCTCCCATCTGTCGTCTTCTTCCAGTAAGGCTGTCACTCCAGCTGCTTTTCCCTCTTTTATAAGGAAAAACAGATGTCCAGCCCTGGCCTGAGCGCGGAAATATTCTTCTGAATAAAAATCCAGATATTCCTCATCGTTCCACTGCTTCATCCCCCTGCTCTCCATCCAGTCAATCCTCTCCTGGATCACCTGAATAAACTCAGGAATCTGTGTCTCCTCTACCTGTCTCATTTCATAAAAGCTGACTTGCATTTCTTCTTTCTGTGGCTCCATCTCTCTCGTTCCGCTCCGTTTTCTCAATATTGTTCCCGCTGCTTTTCCCGGCAGTTCCCTGTACACCCTGCCTTCTGCCCTGTTTCACCGTTTTCATTCCTGCTTTGTATCTTCTGCTCCCAGATTCAGGTACTTCTTCACATACTGTCCTGTGTAGGAAACAGGATTTTCAGCCACCTGCTCCGGCGTTCCCTGGGCAATCACAGTTCCACCCTTATCTCCTCCGTTTGGACCAATGTCAATCAGATAATCCGCCGTCTTAATCACATCCAGATTATGCTCAATGACAACTACTGTATTTCCACCATCCGAAAGGCGTCTGAGAATCTCGATCAATTTGTGTACGTCGGCAAAATGAAGTCCCGTCGTCGGCTCGTCCAAAATATAAATCGTTTTTCCCGTTCCCCGCTTGCTCAGCTCTGTGGCCAGCTTGATACGCTGGGCTTCTCCGCCTGACAGCTGTGTGGACGGCTGGCCCAGACGGACGTAGGAAAGTCCCACATCATTCAGCGTCTCGATCTTTCTGTAGATGGACGGCACATTTTCAAAGAAGTGCAGAGCCTCCTCCACTGTCATATTTAAAACGTCATAAATACTCTTGCCCTTGTATTTCACCTCCAGTGTCTCACGGTTATACCTTTTTCCTCCGCAGACCTCGCAGGGCACATACACGTCCGGAAGAAAATGCATCTCGATTTTAATAATTCCGTCTCCGCTGCAGGCTTCGCACCGCCCGCCCTTCTTATTAAAGCTGAATCTTCCTTTATTATAACCCTTGGCTTTCGCATCAGGCGTAGACGCAAATAGATCCCGGATCAGATCAAATGCACCTGTGTAGGTCGCCGGATTGGAACGAGGCGTCCGCCCGATAGGAGACTGGTCGATGGCAATAATCTTATCCAGCTGCTCCGTCCCCTGGATTTCCTTATGCTTGCCCGGAATTGTCCTGGCCCGGTTCAGCTTTTTCGCCAGAGCCTTATACAAAATCTCGTTTACCAAAGAGCTTTTTCCAGAACCGGAAACTCCTGTCACACAGGTCATCACGCCTAAGGGAAAAGAAACGTCAATGTTCTTTAAGTTATTTTCTGCCGCTCCCTTTACGGTGATCCACCCGGTCGGCTTCCTGCGCTCTGCTGGAACAGGAATCTTGATTCTGCCGCTCAGATAAGCTCCTGTAATAGAGTCTTTGCATTTCATGATCTGCTTGGCCGTGCCTACGGCCACCACATTTCCACCGTGTTCTCCTGCTCCAGGTCCGATATCCACAATACAGTCCGCAGCCAGCATGGTATCTTCGTCATGCTCCACCACCAGTACGGTATTTCCCAGATCTCTAAGGTGCAGAAGCGTCTTTAACAGCTTATCGTTATCCTTCTGGTGAAGTCCGATGCTGGGCTCGTCCAGAATGTAGGCGACGCCTACCAGTCCCGAACCAATCTGAGTCGCCAGGCGGATTCTCTGGGCCTCTCCGCCGGACAATGTTCCCGTCGCTCTGGCTAAAGTCAGATAATCCAGTCCCACGTCAATCAGAAAGCTGACTCTGGCCCTGATCTCCTTTAAAATCGGCGCTCCGATGGTCTCCTGCATGACAGTCAGATTCAGCCCATCAATAAATTCCCTGTATTTGACAATGGACATGTTGGTGGCCTCGAAAATATTTTTCCCGCCTACCGTCACCGCCAGAGCCTCTTTTTTCAGTCTCTGGCCCTTGCAGACAGGACAAGGCGTAATCCGCATATAAGTCTCATATTCAGCCTTCATGGCATCGGAAAAAGTCTCCCGGTACTTGCGGTTCATATTCTGAATCAGTCCCTCGAAGGCCACATCGTAGACGCCCTCTCCTCTCTGGCCCTTGTAGCGCACCTTCAGGACTTTCCCCCCGGTTCCGTGAATCAGGACGTCGTGAATCTCCTTAGGGTAATCCCGAAACGGTGTGTCCAGGCTGAAATGGTACTCCTCCACCAGCGCGTCCAGAATCGCACGCGTAAAGCTGCCTTTATCCGTGCAGGACTGCCATCCCATGCCCACAATCGCCCCCTGGCTGATGCTCAGGCTCTTGTCAGGAATCAGCAGATCCTCGTCAAACTCCATCTTATAGCCCAGTCCGTAGCAGTCAGGGCAGGCGCCGAACGGATTATTAAAAGAAAAGCTTCTGGGTTCCACCTCGTCCACGCTGATTCCACAGTCAGGGCAGGCAAAATTCTGACTGAAATTCATGGATTCCTGGTCAGGAATATCCACAGTCATCAGGCCTCCTGTCAGCTCCATCACCGTCTCAATGGAATCTGTCAGACGCTTCTCAATACCCGGCTTCACCACCAGACGATCCACCACAATCTCAATATTGTGCTTAATATTCTTATCCAGCTTAATCTCCTCAGAAAGCTCGTACAGGCTTCCGTCAATCCGGACACGGACGTAGCCGCCCTTTCTGGCGTGCTCCAGCACCTTCACATGCTCTCCCTTGCGCCCACGGACTACAGGAGCCAGAAGCTGGATTTTCGTCCGCTCCGGCATGGCCATAATCTGATCCACCATCTGATCAATGGTCTGCCTGTGAATCTCCCGGCCGCACCTGGGGCAGTGGGGAATACCGATTCTGGCGTAGAGAAGACGCATATAATCATAAATCTCTGTCACAGTTCCCACTGTAGATCTGGGATTCCTGTTCGTGGACTTCTGATCAATGGAAATAGCCGGGGAAAGTCCTTCTATGCTCTCCACATCCGGCTTCTCCATCTGTCCCAGGAACTGCCTTGCATAGGAAGACAGCGATTCCATGTAGCGGCGCTGTCCCTCCGCATAAATCGTGTCAAAAGCCAGGGAAGACTTTCCGGAGCCGGAAAGTCCTGTCAAAACTACCAGCTCATTTCTCGGGATATCTACCGATATATTTTTCAGATTGTGCTCATTCGCTCCTCGTATTTTAATGTACTGCTTCGCCATACCGTACTCCTTGCTGACCTGTGTTCCATTTTCGTTGTAAGTTATTATACCGCATTCACTAAGCTCGACAAAACCTCGCTAAGTGTCTGGGTATGACTCGCACTAACCTCATACTCCGCCTGCGGCTCGTATTCGCTAAGTGCTCATATTATACCATATCTGCAGGAAAGCAAGTGGCTGCGAAGCAGACATTTGTTTTCACCTGATATGGTAACGACAAAATGTTTTAGCTGCCAAAGGCAGCGGCAGGTGTGCGCAGCACAACTGCATTTTGGAGTTATTATACCACATCCACCTTTATTTTTCAAACGTTTGTTCGATTATTTTGCAGGCATTTTCCAGTTTTCCCGCAGTCGAAAACAGCCCGGGCAGAGAACTGTCTTTCCCTGTCCGGACTATCGTAAAAGCTTCTAATCTGTATCGGACTTCTTCTTACTGGCCGTCATTCTGAATTTCTGCATGGTCTCCTTCCACCTTTTCCTCAGTATCTGCGCCTGCAGTTTCTAAATTTTCCTTTTTCAGAATCTCCATGAATTCCTCGCCTGTGATGGTCTCCTTCTCCAGAAGATAGGCTGCCAGCTCATGAAGCTTTTCCTCGTTTTCCTTCAAAATCTGGCAGGCCTTATCATGGGCCTGACGGACTGTGTCAATGACTTCCTCGTCGATCCGCATCGCCGTGTGCTCGGAGCAGGCCAGGGACGCGTCTCCTCCCAGATACTGGTTGCTGACTGTCTCCAGGGCCACCATTCCGAACTGCTCGCTCATTCCGAACCGCGTCACCATGGCGCGGGCAATCCTGGTCGCCTGCTCGATGTCATTGGAAGCGCCTGTTGTAATAGAGCGGAAAATCAGTTCCTCCGCCGCCCGGCCTCCTGTCAGCGTCACAATCTTATTAAACGCCTCGTCCCGGCTCATGAGAAATCGCTGATCCTCCTCAATCTGCATCGTGTATCCCAGAGCCCCGCTGGTTCTGGGAATAATCGTGATCTTATGCACCGGCGCAGAATGACTCTGCATCGCCGCTACGAGCGCATGGCCGATTTCATGGTAGGACACAATCTTCTTCTCATTGACAGAAACCTCTGCATCCTTCCTCTGATATCCGGCAATGACAACCTCCACGCTCTCTTCCAGGTCCTGCTGCGAAACCATCCTTCTGCCCATACGGACCGCCCTCAGAGCAGCTTCATTGACAATATTGGCCAAATCCGCTCCGCTGGCGCCGCTGGTAGCCCGGGCAATCTCATTATAATCAACCGTTTCATCCATCTTCACGCCACGGGCAGAAACCTTTAAAATGGCCTCCCTGCCTCTCATGTCAGGCAGCTCCACAGGAATTCTTCTGTCGAAACGGCCCGGACGCAGAAGCGCTTTATCGAGAGAATCCGGCCGGTTGGTAGCGGCCAGGATGACAACTCCCTTCTGACCGTCAAATCCGTCCATCTCTGTCAGAAGCTGGTTTAATGTCTGCTCCCTCTCGTCATTTCCTCCTATATTTCCGTCCCTCTTCTTTCCAATCGTATCTATCTCGTCGATAAATACGATGCAGGGGGCCTTCTCATTGGCTTGTTTAAATAAATCCCTCACTTTTGCGGCTCCCATGCCCACAAACATCTCTACAAACTCCGATCCGGAAATAGAGAAAAACGGCACGTGGGCCTCTCCTGCCACCGCCTTGGCAAGCAGCGTTTTTCCTGTTCCTGGAGGACCGACTAACAGTGCGCCCTTAGGCAGCGTCGCTCCGATATCCGTGTATTTCTGTGGATTGTGAAGAAAATCCACAATCTCCTTTAAAGCTTCCTTGGCCTCCTCCTGGCCCGCTACGTCTGCAAAGGTCTTGCCCGTCTCAGACTCCGCGTAAATTTTTGCATTGGACTTTCCGAAGGTCATGGCGTTGGGTCCTCCCATGCGCTTCATCATTGCCCGGCTCATCAGCTGCCCGATCAGAACCAGAATGACAAACGGCGCAATCCAGGTAAGCAAAACATCCAGCAGCGGCGAGGCCTTCGTCTGAATCTCAGAACTGAATCTGGCGTCTGTACCGGCCAGCCGTTCCGTAATATTGTCTCCTGGCATCAGTCCAGTCTTGTGGACAACACCTCTGCTGTCGCCCTTTAAGGTATACATAACCTCGTCGTTAGTGGTCACATAAACTTCGTCTACCTCCCCTGCGTTCAGGGAAGCCAGAAATTCGTCGTAGCGTCCCTCCACTGTCTTATCCATGACAGAAGGAAACACAAAAATATTCAGAAGCAGCAGCACCAGCATAACGATCCCGTAATAATACAGAAACGAACGCTTGGGCGGTTTATTCTGATCAGAATCCCTTTTTTCCATAAACTTCTTCTCCTCATCGTCTCTTTACATCTTTGGCAAATCCGGCAGTTTTATACCTTCTGCCCGTTACACTGCCTACAATACAACTGCATTTTATATTTGTCAATATATTATTGTAAATATTTATTTACTTTTAATATTTATTGATCTGATATAAAAAATGTGTTATGATGGGAACAAAATACCTGTTCATATCAGCTTCAGGAGGTGTCTGTATGGATGATGAAAAGCTGCGGACAGCCGGAACGCATTTTTTAGAATTTGCATTTTCTTTTCTGACCTTTGCCAAATGCCAGTACCAGTCCGCTAATCATATTAAAATCAACTCTCTTCCCTTTTTTACGCTGTCCGTTCTGGCAGACCAAAAGGATGAGAACTATACCATGTCTGATCTGGCCGATAAGCTCCAGATTACAAAACAGCAGCTTTCCAAGCTGATTAATGATTTAGAGGATAAGGCGCTGGTAGAACGGATTCACGATACCGCAAACCGCCGCCGCGTCTACATCAGGATTTCGCCCTGCGGCCTGGAGGCAATGGAACGCTTAAAAGAAACCATGCTGGAGACAACCATTGCCGCCCTGCATATTTATAATGAGGAAGAACTGGAGACGCTGAATTCCTGTCTGGAATCGCTGACGCCCCTGATGGAAAAATTTCATTTAAAAGAATGCGGCGAATGATATTATCTTTTTCTCCAGACAAACATACCATGCATATTTAATCACTCTCTTACTATGAAAAAATAATAGAAATTATGTGTCTGCCATACTCTGCAGGCACTTTTTTCATCCCCGAAAATCCCCATTTTATCTGCATCTGCCAGTTCCAACTTTCCATACTTTCCCTTATCCGAAGTATAATAGCCACGTAATGCAGTTAGGAATTTCGAAAAATATTGACTTCAAAAAGAAAAAAGGAGAGTGCATTCATTATGAGAAAGCAGACTAAATTAGTTGCAGTTCTTTCTGCAGCAGCTTTACTCGCAGTAGGCGCTTCCATGACATCCTTCGCAGGTTGGGAGAAGGACGAGGATGGTATCTGGCACTACTACGACAGCGATGACGAGATGGTAGAGGACGAGTGGAGAAAGGATGGCTCCAAGTGGTTCTACCTTGACGAAGATGGAAACATGGCTACCGATACATGGGTAGATGATGACTACTATGTAGGCGAAGACGGCGCTATGGTTAAGAACGACTGGAGAAAAACTTTCGGCGAGGACGAAGAGGATGATCCAGATCAGGATGAGCACTGGTACTACTTCGGTTCCAACGGTAAGAAGGTAACTGACCAGGATAAGAAGATCAACGGAAAGACTTACTACTTCGATGAGGATGGTAAGATGTACTCCGGTTGGTACTCTGATGGAAAGGACGACGTAGCTTACTACCTTGGAACCGAGGACGAGGGCTGGAGAGCAGAGAACCAGTGGTTATGGCTGGAGAACTCCGGTGACACAGACGATGATTTCGAGGATGACGATACAAAGGGCGAGTCTGTATTAGGCTGCGACGCTGACAACGACGACGATCCATGTGACGACGAGGGCTGGTACTGGTTCGGATCCGATGGTAAGGCATACCACGGAGAGGGCAAGAAGAAGATCAACGGCCGTTACTACATGTTCAACGAGCATGGCCAGATGCTCTATGAGTGGATCAATGATAATGACGTAAGATACCCAGCACCAGGAACAAGCAGCAACGCTCAGTTAGACGGCAACCTGGCAGAGGCTACAGGAAGCAATGCTGGTCTTGGATATGCTGGTGGTGCACAGAACATCCAGGGAATGCTTTACTACAACGTAGTAGAGGAAGGCTGGAGAGGCGACGGCTGGTACGAGATCGACGGTTCTGAGGATGCTGGTACAGACAGCGATACCGACTGGTACTACATCGATGACGGGGAGCCGAAGAGAGCTGATGCTTCCTTTGATGTTAAACCGGGTCAGAAGAGTGATTTAGCTACATACGATGAGGACGGTGCTGTATACACGGCAAGAATCAAAGTTCCAAGCGAGAAGATGGGTAAAGTTTACTTCTGCTTCAACGAGATGGGCCAGATGCAGACAGGTCTTCAGTACATTGCCGCAGAGAACGGCTTCTACTACTTCGATGACAACGGCTATCCAGTAGACGGCAAGGTATCTGACGTAGAGTGTGACGATGACAGCTACGCATTCCGTTTTGAGACAAAGAATGGCCACAATGGCAAGGGTATCCAGGGCGAGAAGGACAACTACCTGTACTTCAACGGTAAGAGACTTGAGGCTGACGACGACTACAAATTCTATGTAGTAGACGGTGACGTATATCTTGTAAACAACAAGGGTAAGATCCAGAAGTCCAAAGGCGGAAAGACTTACGATGAGATCGAGAACGGCTACTTTGAGGGCAAGAATGTTAAGGTTACAACAAACAACAACGGCGCTGTAACAAAGGTTGAGATTCTTGACGATGATAAGAAGACTGTTGAGGAGACAATTAAGCCAGACGAGTTAGTTATGAAGCAGATCTGGGATGTAACTTCTGCTTCTACAGAAGGCGTTGTTTCTCTCGAGGATCTGAAGAGCGAGCTGAAAGATGAGGAAGGCGAGTACGGCGATGACTTCGTAGCAGTTCCATTCATCCAGTTATATGATGATGATGTATACACATCCTTCTACACAATTGAAGCTGATGGTGATGACTTTAAGTTAAAAGACAACGGCGAGACATGGGTAGGTATGAACAAATAATAGTTACATAGTGTTTTACTGTGACTCTTTTCAGGAGACAGCCCTCTAATTTTAGGGGGCTGTCTCCTTTTTGAATTCTTGCTCTTTGTCAATAGCTGGTGGGATTTGTTAAAATCTCGCCTCAGTTATTGACAAAGAGTCAAAAAACAACGGTACACTGCTCCTGATATTTTCCAATATCACAAAAACAGTATACCGCTGTTTGATTAGTTATTTTATAAAGAAATTAGCGAATTCTCAATGAGAGATTACTGATTTCTGCCGAGCGCATTGTACTGAGCCTCAGTTAACCATACTAAAGCATTCTGATGATCTGTATCATATGTGAAGTAGCCGTCGTACAGAGCAATCTCCGGGTATGTAGCATCTGCCTGCCATGTTGCAGCTGGAACCTCTGAATAGTTACCATTTGTACCCTCAATTTCTACCTTAGAGATAGAACCATCATTTCTGAATGTAAACTTAGCCTCTGTCATGCCGTTTCCATTCTCAACATCGTACTTCTTGGACTTGGAATCCTGGATCTTACCCTTGTTGTTTACAAGGTAATATTTTCCATCAAAGAAGTAGATTCTGTAGTCATCGTCTGCCTCAAGTCTCTTACCACCGAAGTACAGGTAGTTGTCTTTCTCACCCATCTGGCCCTGGCCGTTCTTGCCGTTCTTTGTGATGAAGTAGAAGTTGTAGGAATCGTCGTCGTCCTCTACATTTGTCTCCTTACCTGTCTGCATGTAGCCGTTCTCATCAAAGAAGTAGAATGCATGATCAGCACCGATGTACTGAAGACCTGTCTGCATCTGGCCCATCTCATTGAAGCAGAAGTATTTTCCGTTGATCTTGATCTTAGCTCTAAATACATCAGCTCCATCACCATCTACAGTAACGAAGTCTTTGCCAGCGTCTGCTCTCTCAGCCTCACCGTCATCGAAATAGTACCAGTCTGTATCGCCGTCCTCGCCTGTATCTGCAGAACCATCGATCTCATACCAGCCGTTTGCTCTGGAACCGTCCTCTACTACGTTGGAGTACTGCATATTCCAGATCTGGCTGCTTCCCTGGTAGTTAGCGTTATCATCTAAGATACCATTGCTGGAAGATGCTGCGCCTGGTGCTGTATATCCATTTCCGCTTACAAGATCAGAAGAGCTGGATACTCTGTACTTCTGATTGTTGATCCACTCGTAGAGCATCTGGCCGTGAGCGTTGAAGAAGTAGTACTTTCCGTTTACTTTCTTCTTAGCTGCTTCTTTATACATCTTACCGTTGGAACCGAAGTAGTACCAGCCTTCCTCGTCGCAATGTACAGAGCAAGCGCTGTCATCATCACAGAAGTTTACACCGTTTCTGTCAACTTCGTCTTCATCTGGTAATGCAAGCCATAACCACTGGCTCTCTGCTCTCCAGCCCTCATCCTCGCCGCCAAGGTAGAATACGTCGCCGTTATCCTCGTACCAGCCGTATCTCATCTCGCCGTCTTCGTTGAAGTAGTATGTCTTTCCGTTGATCTTCTTGGAGTCATCCTCTACCTTCTTACCATTGGAACCGAAGTAGTACCAGTTGTCTCCATCATCCTCTGGATCAGAAACATCCTCGTCAGCTGTTGTCTTAACCCAGTCATTTTTAACCATAGCACCGTCAGCGCCTACGTAGTACTCATCGTCTACCCAAGCCTCTGTCAGCATGTTGCCATCCTCATCGAGATAGAACCACTTGGAGCCGTCCTTTCTCCACTCGTCTGTTACCATCTCGTCGTCGCTGTCGTAGTAGTGCCAGATACCATCCTCGTCCTTCTCCCAACCTGCGAAGGATGTCATGGAAGCGCCTACTGCGAGTAAAGCTGCTGCAGAAAGAACTGCAACTAATTTAGTCTGCTTTCTCATAATGAATGCACTCTCCTTTTTTTCTTTTTGAAGTCAATATTTTTCGAAATTCCTAACTGCATTACGTGGCTATTATACTTCGGATAAGGGAAAGTATGGAAAGGTTGTTGTTTCACGGTATTCAGTGTATGTTTATACGCTTTTAAAGGCTGATTTCAGGATATGTTTTTTAGAGAGAAGGCATTCTTAGGATAATAGCTAAAAATTGATATTTAAGGCGTTCTATGCGTTCTACAGATGAAAAGACTAAAAGGCTAAGCCAAAGTTTTTCCCGGATTATATAAAACACCTCCCGCCGCTTTCGCTGACAGGAGGTGTTCTTAAAAATATTTTGTTTTTAGAAGCGGAATGAATATCTCAACCTACCGATAGGCGATAGATGTTTTAGTTATTTCGGATGTTTGAGAAATATTCTGCTGCACTCTACAGGCTTTCAGTATGTACGGATACTATTCGCCTTCCGGCTTGTCTGGAATATATTCCACAATGTCCTCAATTCTGCAGTCTAATATCTGACAGAATACTTCCAGCGTATGAGTGGACACATACATATTTTTCTTTAAACGCCCAATCTGACCTGCACTGATTCCATAATAGCGAATCAGACGGTACTGAGTCATATGTCTTTTTTCCATGGTTTCCCACAATTTGTCATATGTGATCATTCTTCCTCACCCTTTCTCTATCAATTAAATAACGAATTTTAAAAGCTGTATATAACCCATGATTGGATAATATTTCCAAAAAATGGAGTTTTTGTATAAGATGCATAAATATATTTCATCTAACCGAGGACAAAATTGTATATTACGCTGTATTTATTTAAAAGTTTCAAGAGAAAAATGAGATATTAAAATGGATTCACTGGGCATTTTTTAATATCCTACATTTCCTTAAAAGAAATTAAGCGGAGATTCCTGTATTGCTCTGCACACTGAATTGCTTCTTTTGTAAACGAGTCTTTAGCGAACACATAGAACCATTTTTCTGTCATATAAAAAAGATTTCCCTGAAGCATTAAATCGCGTATGACGTCGCTTCCTACAGGAGCATTCTGCCATTTGCATTCTCCCAGCAGAATCTGCTGTTCGTTCAGTGCGACAATATCAATTTCTTCCTGCCGCTTCTGAACCGGGTTATTTCCCCACCACCGCCCGCATTTACCGTACAGGAAGGGTGCGGAAGAGATCACCTCCGGCTGATACAGGTACTGCTGGCAAATCTCTTCAAATACCAGTCCCATAAAATGGCTGATTTGGGGCTTTACCTGGTTTAAATAGATGTCAGGACCGATTCCGCGGACAATTCCGCTGATATTTGGCCCCACAAAGCGGTACCAGAAGCGGAACATCTGATCCTGCAGCAGATAAATGGTTTTTCTGCTTCCCGGCTTTTCTGTAACAGGAATTTCCTTTTTGACGATTCCAAGCTCCAGGAGAGAGAGCAGAAGATTGCTGGCAGCTCCCGTCTCGATCCCTGCCTTTCCGGCAATGTCATTTAACCGGCTGCTGCCGCTGGCAATGGCTCCTATAATAGAGTTGTAGGTGGACGGATCCCGAAGCTCCTGCTTTAAGAGATTCGACGGCTCCTCATACAAACGCCCGCTTTCATTGAAAAATAATTCGATAATATTTTCATCCAGCGATAAGTTTTTCTTAATGCGGCTCAAATATTCCGGAATTCCGCCTGTAACGCCATAAATAACTGCCTGCTCCTCCCTGGTAAATTCCGGGCATAAATTTCTGGCTTCAAAAAAGGTGAATGGATGAATTTTAAACTGAGCTGTCCTGCGCCCGTAAAGAGGGCTTTTATAGCCCAGAACCTGGTGCTCCATGAAGCTCATCGAAGAACCGCACAAAATCAGAAACAGCTGGCTGTTTTTCCACTTCTGGTCAATATGCGCCTGAATCAGGGAAGAAACAGCCTTATAGCTAGCCGCCAAATACGGAAATTCATCGATCACCAGAATAAGGCGCTCTGTTTCACAGATACTGTCGATGTAGGAAAACAGTTCATCATAGCTTCCAAAAGAGGGAGCCGTCAGCCCGGGAAGAGTCGTTTGAAATACAGCTTTAGAAAATAGCTGAAGATTTTCCTGCCTGGCTGCCTCCGACGCCACAAAGAAAATAGTCTTTTATTTTGCAAAACTCATTGATTAAAGTCGTTTTTCCTACGCGTCTGCGTCCATAAAACACAGCAAACTCAAACTGGCCGCTGGAATACATGGCTTCCAGCTTTTCCAGTTCCCGCTTTCTTCCGACAAACATCTGAATCCCCTCCTTTTCATGAAGCTGACCGCTCCAAAAATTTAATTAAATTACTTATTTATATATTAGTAATTTAATTATAAGATATTTTTGATTCCTTTGTCAAGGCTGGAGACTGCAGAATAACAGGATTCTGTATAACAAAAACAGGTTGTACACTTTACTTGGGGGTAAAGTAAAAAAGAAATAGGCATAGAGATTCTTTTCCTATATAATTAAGTTACCACACCAAATTATGAAAGGATTGAACTCTATGCCTACTTCTAATTTTACCGCAAAACTCCTGGAATTGGAAGAGATAATTATCTCTGATTTTACTTCTTCTAATACAGAAATTCATATTCACTTTTCTCTCCCTCGCAAAGCTTGTACCTGCCCTCATTGCCTCGGGCTGACAGATAAAGTCCATGATTATCGCATTTCCATCATCAAAGACCTTCCGATCATGGGCAAACATACCTTCCTCCATTACCGGAAACGCCGCTATCACTGTCCTCTCTGCGGCAAACACTTTTACGAGCCTTTTTCCCTGGCTGCAAAGCATTGCCGTACCACTACCCGTCTTGCTTTTTATGCCATTCATCTACTTTCGGAGCGACAGTGTGTCCGTTCTGTTTCCAGGCTTTTGGATTTATCAGATTCCTACATCTTTCGCAGGCTGAAAGCAGTTCAGTTCCCAAAACCAGACCGGCTTCCGACTGTCCTTTCCATTGATGAATTCAAAGGCAATGCCGGAGGAGAAAAATTTCAGGCGATTCTTACCTGTCCTGATAAACATTCCCTGTTTGATATTCTTCCTTCCCGTTCGCAGGTCTCACTCCAGCAGTATTTCCAAGGCTTCAAGAATAAAAAAGAAGTCCGTTTTATTGTCATGGATATGAATAAGGTTTATCGAGAACTGGCAAAAGATTATTTTCCTCAAGCTACCATTGTTATTGATAAGTTTCACGTTGTCCGTTATGTTACCTGGGCTTTGGAAAATGTAAGGAAGCGGATTCAGAAACAGCTTCATCCAGACAAACGGAAATATTTCAAACGAAGCCGGAAACTCCTTTTGACCCACAAAAGCAAACTAAAAGAAGAAAGTATGGATGCACTGGCGGTTATGCTGTCACAATCGGAAGATCTTGCAATTGCCTACCACTTGAAAGAACTATTTTATGATTTTATGAAATCAATGTCTCGTACAGAAGCCACAAAAAAGCTGAAGTTCTTTCTGCTTGCAGCCCAGGCCAGTCAGCTGAAAGAATTTCACGCCTGCTTAACCATGCTGGCGAACTGGTCAAAATACATTCTGAACGCATTCGATTGTCCCTATACAAATGGTTTTACAGAGGGAACAAACAATGCCATTAAAGTAATCAAACGAAATGCCTTTGGATATCGGAACTTTAAAAATTTTAGGAATCGAATCTTTCTAGCCCTAACGTAAAGAGGCACAGAAACATCATTCCTGTGCCTCAAAAATACATTTACCCCAACTCTTGACAAAGAGCCATTAAAATGCGCCCATCCAAAAGCGGAGGTCTCCTTCCATCTCTGGAAGAATGGCCTCCGCTTTTGAACACATTATCACACACTCGTTTTTATTTGATTCTAAAAATTCTAATCTTAGTTGTCGATCAGCTTATTGCTGTCGTTCCAGCTGTAAAGCTTTCTCAATTCCTGTCCTGTCTTCTCCAGCTGATGAGCTGCTTCTCTCTTTCTCATAGCGTTGAAATGCGGGCATCCCACCTGGTTCTCTAACAGCCAGTTCTTAGCGAAGGTTCCGTCCTGGATATCAGACAGAATCTGCTTCATGGCCTTCTTGGTATCCTCTGTTACGATCTTCGGTCCTGTGATGTAATCGCCGAACTCAGCCGTGTTGGAGATAGAGTATCTCATGCCTGCAAAGCCGCTCTCATAGATTAAGTCTACAATCAGCTTCATCTCGTGGATGCACTCGAAGTACGCGCTCTCCGGCTCGTAGCCAGCCTCCACCAGAGTCTCGAATCCAGCCTTCATCAGGGCTGTCACGCCGCCGCACAGAACTGCCTGCTCACCGAAAAGGTCTGTCTCTGTCTCCTCGCGGAAGGTGGTCTGAAGCACGCCTGCCCTCGCGCCGCCGATGGCCAGAGAGTAGGCTAAGGCCAGGTCGTGAGCCTTGCCTGTGTAATCCTGGGCAACTGCGATTAAGCAGGGAACGCCTCTTCCAATCTGGTACTCGCTTCTTACTGTGTGGCCCGGTCCCTTCGGAGCGATCATGGCTACGTCGATGTTCTTAGGAGGCACAATCTGTCCGAAATGGATGGCAAAGCCGTGGGCGAACATCAGCATGTTGCCTTCCTCCAGATTCGGTTCGATGGATTCCTTATACATCTTTGCCTGTTTCTCATCATTGATTAAAACCATGATAACATCGGCCTTCTTGGCAGCCTCAGCGGCTGTGTAAACCTCAAAGCCTGCGGCCTCTGCCTTGGCCCAGGATCTGCTTCCCTCGTACAGTCCGATAATTACATGGCAGCCGGATTCCTTCGCATTCAGGGCGTGGGCGTGTCCCTGGCTTCCGTAGCCGATCACGGCGATTGTCTTGCCCTCTAATAATGATAAATTACAGTCTTCCTGGTAATAAATCTTTGCCATTGTCGCTTCCTCCTTAGGGTGAAAATTAAGAAATAATTACAGTATTCCGTCAGCCTGGCGCTGTGAAACGGCGCTACGGAAGGTACCGCACGTCCTCCGTGCCTCTTGAAAGTCCCGTCACTCCCGTTCTGGCCAGCTCTAAAATCTCATAGTCCTCCAGCAGATTGATCATCGCGTCCAGCTTCGACTGATCTCCCGTCAGCATCACTGTCACGGATTCTTTTCCCACATCCACCACAGAGGCGCGGAAAATCTCGGCGATAGCGTTGATCGCCATACGCTCGCTGGCGTTGGCCCTCACCTTCACCAGAATCAGCTCCCGGTAAACGGAGTGGCCGGACCGAAGCTCCTTAATATCGTGAACATCCTCCAGCTTTCTGAGCTGCTTTTCAATCTGCTCCAGAATCTCCTGGTCTCCCAGAGAAACGACTGTCATTCTGGAATACTTGGGATCTGCCGTCTCTCCAACAGTGAGACTTTCAATGTTATAGCCGCGGCGGCTGAACAGCCCGGCCACACGGCTCAGTACACCTGCTGTATTGTCTACCAGCAGAGATAATACAATTCTGCTCATGCCCTTACCTGCCTTTTCTCTTCAAACGGCTCTTGCCTGCCTGCAGCCTGCTGTCGCAAACTATAGGCAAACCTCGCCGGGTTTATCAACAATAATAGCAATCAAACGGTCTTTTGTCAATTAATTAAAAGGAATAGGACCTATTACCTGAAGATATGGTTCTGCTAAATTCTCTGATGCTTAAAGGCCATTTTCATCTCGCTTCCCACGCTGATGGAGGAGACGTCCTCCGGAATCTCGTCTCTGTGGTACCATCCGGCCTCAGAAAGCTCGTCCTCCTGCAGGCGGATGGCGTCGTCTCCGTCCAGCTCTGCAAAAAAGCCGATCATCTCCGTATCCGTGAAGGCCCAGGGCTGGCTCTTGTAATAGCGGATGTTTTTGACCTTAAGGCCCACTTCCTCCATGACCTCCCGGCGCACCGTCTCCTCAAAGGTCTCTCCAATCTCCACAAAGCCGGCAATCAGGGCGTATCCGCGGTAAGCCCTTCCCTTGTACCGGGACATTAAAAGCCTGTCTCCATCCATCACCGCCACAATCACAGCTGGGCAGATTTTCGGATACTCTGTGTGGCCGCATTTTGTGCATACTAACGCCCGCTCTGTCCTGCTGTCCTCTGTCCTGCTTCCGCAGCAGCCGCAGAATTTCCGGCTTTCCTTCCACCGGAACAGCTGGACTGCCGTGATGGCCGCAAAGGCCTGGTATTCTGGCTGCATAATCCGAAAATAAGCCGGCCCCTGGAAGGAAAACTTCCCGCTGCCGTCCTCCTGAAAAGTTTCCTGGTTCTCCTCTTCTGCCAGTTTTAACGCTGGATCCCCTTCTGCGCTTCTCACCATAAAATACGGGATCTCGTCAATGGAAAATAAGTATTCTGCCCTTGCAGAAAGCCCTGGGATCAGTCCCGTCTCTTCCAGCTGGGCCGCCGCAGGAAGCTCCAAAGCGTCCGGCGCAGGAAGGGTGTGGGCGGAGGCGTAGATTTTCTCCCTGTAATCCTGTTTTTTTCCTTGTTCCTGATTCTCTTCCCCCTGTTCATCTCTGCCTCGAAGAAGAATCGTTCCCCGGTGAATGTACAATAGAAAGCTGTCCTTTGCAAGCGCCGGCTGTTTAAACGAATTGTCATATTTATGCGGTAAAATGTCCTGTATCATAAGTTTCTCCTCTGTTTTCTATCTGGTTAAAAAGCAACGCTAAATCCGATGAAATTCCGGCTCCATCCGGCGAAAGGTACACAGGCTGTCAAAGCCCAGCTCACGAAGCCTTCGCTTCACCTGCCCGAATTTCTCTCCCAGCTGCTCCGGCCTGTGGGCGTCGGATCCCAGCGTGAGGATTTTCCCTCCCATTTCCCGGTACAGCCTCAAAATGTCCTCTGACGGCGTCAGATCGCCTATCTGGTAGCGGAAGCACGAGGTATTGACCTCAATGCCCTTTCCGTTCCGAATCACCTGCTCTAAAATTTTCTCCACCAAAGACCTGGATTCCCGAAAGGGCCAGTGGCCCTGCCTGTCGTAGCGCAGAATCATATCCAGATGTCCCAGCACGCTGTAGCCATCAAACTGCCGGACCGTTTCCAGAATTTCCCGGTAATAGCCCTCATTGTATTCTCTCTGGCTCTTTCCCTTCTGGTAGGCCTGATTGTCAAATTCCAGATTGTCCACCTGGTGGCAGGATAAAATGATAAAATCGAAGGGTTCCTCCCTGACGTCCTTCCGGTAGGATGCAGTCGTATGAGTCTGGACGCCGAACTCTGCCCCGTATCTCAGGCGGATCTGTCCCTCATATCGTTTCTGAAGGCGGGCAAGCTCCTCCCTGACGTCTCTGTAGGGAAACGTTCCCGCCTTTGTCCGAACCCCATAATCTACATGGTCTGTAAAACACAGTTCCTCCATCCCGGCCCCTATGGCCGCTCTCACCTGCGCCTCCATAGGCGTCTGGCAGTCCCAGCTGAAATCAGAATGGACATGGTAATCTGCAAGCATGATCGTTCCTCCTGCGGCTTCTTCCTCACCGCGTCTTTTTTGTATATCGTCTTTTCCATCTTGTCCTTCTCGTATCCTACCACGAATCCCGGCTTTCCTCAATCCTGTTTTGCAGAATTCTCCGCAGGCAAAAAAATAATGCGGGGGCCGTGAAGCCTCCGCATTGTCTTGTTCTGTTTCATTTCTCTGGCAGGTGTCTTTTCCCTTATTTTGTGGCAAAGCGATTCATAAAGAAGTCCGTAAAAGCGGCCAGCTCTTCTTCCTGCGACACATAAACATACAGTTTTTCATCTTCCAGCCAGTCATAGGCATTGATACCGATGTATCCCTTTTTATCTGGATAAATAATGAAGGCATCGGTGGGGTATTTATTCCGGTATGCCTTCAAAATTTCAGAGCGGCGGTAATACGCCGGATCCCCGCAGCCGGAAAGGTCAGGTACTGTGGGAATAACCACAATTGTCTGGCTTGCTTCGTTCCATCCGACAATTAAATTGCCGATCTTTGTTTTGCTTCCATGAACAAATCCATAGTTAAACCGGCTCACGTCCTCCGTATAGCCGAAAATCAGCCTGTAATCATCCCCCTGTTCTACAGCCTGATTAAACAGAACGCGCATTTTCTTTGCGTTTGCACTGCTCTTTTCCATGTCTACCTGAGGTCCCTTAAACAATCTGCCAAAAAATCCCATATTTCTTCCTCCCAATTATTGTTCTTTCGTACCTGCCCAGAAAAATAAGTATAAATATTTGAATTTGTTTTTATTTTTCTTAAAATAAAATCCGCCTGAATATAAGGCCAAAGTATATCATTCGGACGGATTCCCTATGCCTGCTGTTTAAGGCATAGGCGTTGTTTTTAATTGTTCCAGGGCGTCGACAATGGCGTTTATTTGAAAATCAACGGTCGCGTCGGCAGCTTCGGGAACAAACAGGGGCAGCACATGGGGAATTGCTCTGCGCACAACCATTACGGTTAAACTCAGATTCGTAAACAGATGAATCCTTTCTGTGTCTGCCTTTATCCCAAAGTTTTCTAAAATTTCTCCAAACAGGCGGAACTGCTTTTGGCGGAATATTCGGCAGCTCTCCTTTGACAGGTGTCTGAACAGAAGCTGCTGTTCTTCAACTGTTAAAACAGCAATGCCATGTTTTTCTCCATAGCAGCAGGAACAGAGAAATTGCTTCACAGCATCACGCCAGCTCAAAGTGGGATCAGCCATCAGTTTCTGTACATATTCAATGATTTTAGGCTGCTGAAGGTACAGCGCTTCAACGATCAAATCTTCTTTTGCTGCGAAGAAAGAATAAAAGAACGTCCGCGAAATCCCAACTTTTCTATATATCTGCTCCACAGTCGTATGCTGTATGCCCTGTTTTGCCATCAGTTCGAGCCCAGCTCTGACAAGATCCGTTCTGATGCGCTCTCTGTCCTCCTCAGAATAAGCTGCCTTCGGCATGTCGTCCCCCTTTTTTAAATAAAAACAAAATTCAAATTTTATCTTTATTTTATCATACCAAATCACACAATTCAAGAATAAACGGCAGCAGGCGCTGACATTCCTTGAAAGCGGCTATTCTCCCCTCTGCCCTCCTGCCTCCCGTCTCATCTGCCTGAAGACGGGAATATAATTTAAAAGAGTAAAAATCATCACTGCCATCATCCCCAGGATCAGGCTGTTTACCCAGAAAAGAGGCAGATGAGGGAATAAAAACAGAACCAGTAGCCCTGCAAAGAGGACGGCTGTGCACACCTTTCCAAACCACATAGCGCCGTTCAGCTTTTTCCCCTTTTTCAAAAGGACGGCCCCCTTGACGGCCATGTATCCCTCCTTCACAATCAGCAGAAGAATCAGAGCCCACATCAAAGGGTAACGGAGCGCCAGGCACAGGGCTAAGGCCCCGTGAGTCAGCTTGTCCGCCACCGGATCCAGCAGTTTTCCAAGCTCTGTAACCATGTTAAATTTTCTGGCAATCTTTCCATCGAACAAATCGGTGAGACTGGACAGGAGAACGGCCGCCGAGGCCGCCAGATACCTTTGTTTTCCTATGTACAGGTAACAGAACACAGGAATCATCAAAATGCGGAAATAGCCCATCAGATTGGGAATGGAAAAAATCTCCTTTTTGCTGAACCGCTTCATAGAGCACCTCTTTTCTGTTCTGCCGCTTTGCGCTTACCGTTCAATATACTGGATGGCGATACATCCCGGCCCTCCCTGCGTCACGAATACAGGGCTTAAATCCATTATGTGAATTTCCAGTCCGGCGAAGGCCTGGCTGAGCATTTCCCTGACCTTTTCCGCCTCCTGGAGGGCCGCGGCGTGAACCACATAGGCGATGTGCCGCTCGCAGACTCCCGCCTGCTTCATATGCTCAATCACTCCCTTTACAGCCGCCGACAGGGTGCGTTTTACAAAGCACTTGTCAATCCTCTTTCCATCCTCCGTCAGCTTCATCACAGGCTTCAATTTCAGCACAGAGCCCAGAGCCGCCGCCACCGGAGTCAGTCTGCCGCCCCGTCTCAGGAACGAGAAATCCTGGGGAATCAGGAAGGATTCCGTGTGGGACGCCGCCCATTCCAGCCACCGCAGCATCTCTGAAAGGCTTCTTCCCTCCTCCTTCATCCGCTGAACCTTCTCCACCATATACCGGTGGGGGCCGCACAGGGTTCTGCTGTTAAAGACGGTAATTCTCTCCCCATGATCCATCAGCTCCCTGGCTGCACAGGCCCCCTGATATGTGCCTGAAAGGCCGTCTGCAATGGCAATATTCAGGATCTCTGCCTCCGGATAGCGCTCATAGGCCTCCGCCACATCTCCAATCGGCGGCTGGGAGGAACGGGGAACCTGCCCCTCTGCGATACGCCAGTAAAATTCCTCCTTATCAATCTTCAGATCCCTGCCTTCCATGTCTCCTATGTGAACGCACATGGGAATCGCCTCAAAGCCTGCCGCCTTCGCCTCCTCCTCTGTGTACAGCACAGAAGAGTCCGTTATTATCTCCACCACTTCAAATCCCTCCAACCTGCTATCTGGTTTTTAAAACCACTTATTATAGTTTGCAATATTTGTCGAGATTTGTCAAGAGCACCGGCTGGAAAAACGCAGCCGACTGGAAAAGCGAAGTCGTTTTTCAGTCTCTACTCCTCAAACAGAATAAATTCCCTGGATGCAGGATTTACCTTTATGGAGATATTTTCAATGGCCTCCAGGCGGTAGCTGGCGAAGCTCTTATTTTTCAAATCCTCAATCATCTGATCTTTGGCTTCCATCCAGAGTGGAAAGCTGGTATAGCTTCTCCAGTTTAAATCCAGGACTCCCTGAACGGCCGGCATCTCCTCCTCAAACTCCGTAAAATGAAGAAACGGCTCCGCCAGGTCTGGATTGCAGGTAATTTCAAACCGGACCGTTCCCTCCGGAACAGACGGATCTTCTAAAAGCTCCAGCACGTCTCCCCCATAATAGCTGTACTGGCTGGGAAAAATCCGAATCGCTCCCTTTTCCGGGAAAAAGGTGTAGTCAAGGCTTGTCGTCGTCATCTTATCCTGGCCCAGAACGCGCTCTCCCAGGTAAGTGAAGGAGGAGTATTCTGCAATGGCTGTGCCTGTTCCAATTCCGCTTATCAGCACTCCGGCTAGAAACGTTCCCAGCAAAATCTTCTGTATTCTACACATAATTTTCTTCCTCCTCTTCCTGTATAGCGGAACGCTTCTCTCCATTCTCTCCGTTTCTCTCCCGTCTCCACAGAAACGTCAGGCCCAGGCCGGCCGCTGAAAACAGGCTTAAATTGACTCCCAGCGCGCCGATGGCCGCTCCGGCCAGCGGATATCCCTGGCATAGCAGCACCGCCAGCACTCCCAGACCGAACAGGCTGAGAAGGCCGAAACCGCCGCAGAGCAGCGCGAAGAAAATCCAGAGTACGTTCCACCCGGCCTTTACGCACCACAGAGCTGTCGTCCAGATATGACGGCAGCACCAGGAGATCATTCTCACGCTCTGCGCAAACAGTCTGGAAAACAAATTCCCGGTTCTTCTGGACATCCTGTTTATCTTCTGGCTCACAGAATTCATGCACCCGGATTGTGCCGTTCCATCCTCCCTGCCGTTTCTCTGCGCCCTCTTCTCCTTTTCTCTGGAAACAGCCGCCTTCTGCTTTCCAAAAAGTTTGTGAAACCAGTCTCTGCACCGCAGAATCTGCCTCTTTACAGCTCTTCTTTCAGAATCCCACAGCTGAACCACGCGGCTCCACAGGCTGATTTTTTCCTTCGCCTCTCTCTTTTCCGGTCCGTTCTGTCCAGCTTCGTAATCAGCTCTCACATGATAGGCCTCCAGAATTTCTGCTGTCAGCTCCTTCCTGTTTCCAAACTCGGCAATCGCCTCCTCCTCTGTCAGGCCGCTCTGCACCTTCATATCAATATGCTGCTCGTACTCGTCCATAATGTCATTCAGCTCCGTCTCCTGAAGGACGGAAAGCGATGACCTGAGTTCTTCTAAAAATGTCTTCTTATCCATGTCTGCACTCCTCTAAAAACTGTCCTACTCTCTCTGTCAGCTGATTCCACTCTGCCTCCAGGCTGTCGCGGTACAGAACGCCCGCCGCCGTCAGGTGATAATATTTCCGCGGAGGCCCCTCTGTGGACTCCCGCAGATACGTCTCAAAATACCGCTCGTTTGTCAGACGCTTCAAAAGCGGATAAATCGTGCCTTCATTTACATCGACCACCTTCGACACCTCCTCCACCAGCTCGTAGCCGTACCGATCCCTGACTCGGACTGATTCCAGCACAATCAGCTCCAGAACACCTTTTTTAAACTGTGCGTTCATATGTGTACTCTGCCTTTCTCTGGTACTGTTGATTTTATAATACTATATTATACCTACTACTATGTAATGTCAAGTAGCAGGCAGAATTTTCTCACTGCAGACGCATGAACGCCTGCAGTTTTTGCCTAAGAAATCCTTTTATCCCTCCTGCCTCTGCTCCTCTTTCAGAAGTTCGAGAAACACACGGTTTAACGCCTCCCAGTTATTGTTTCTGTCGTCCTTCATCTGATCCGCAAGCTGCTTCTGGCGGCGCAGCTCCTCTTCAATAAACTGCCGGACAGCCGCATTCTGCAGGCGGCGCTCCCCTTCGCCCAAGGCCTGTTTCACTGCCAGCAGAATAAAGACCTGCTCTTTTTCCTCAATTTCCCTGAGTTTTTCTCTGATTTCCTTTTGAATATCCCGCTCCATCCTACACCTCCAGCGCTTTCCGGTTCACATACTCCACAAATTCTTCCACCCGCTTCATATCAGGGCTGTCTGGCAGAGCACTGTCCCTGGCGGCCTGATTCAGACGCTTCTCATAATCTGCCAGGAGATCGTAAAACTCCGGGGCAAAGGTTTTATCCTCCTTCTGAAAACCGCCGTTTCTAATCTTTAAAAGAAGCTCCTGCTCTTTAACCCTCTTTGTCCGTATCTCGCCTCTCTCTAAAATGTCAATGGCCATCATAAAGAGGCGGAGCAGGTGCATGGCGTGCTTATTCAGATGATTGTCGTCCTTCTTTTTATTCCGTTTTCCGATTTTGTCGTAATCCTTTACCACCTTATACATGATCGAGCACATGGTCTCATACTCCCGCAGAGGCAGATGCCTGTACGCTGCGTCCACGAAAATTTCCGTCTCCAGATCCGGCTTCTCTGACGGTCCGATGTAGAGACGAATGCTTCCCTGTTCAAACCGATCATACCTTCGCTGAAAGTCTTCCAGCGCATGGTTCACCGAATTCAATATGTGCTGCTCCCGCTCTCTCTGGGGCATGGAATCCCTGGCAATGGCATTCTGCAGACGGCGCAGCTGGGCGCTGGCATAGCCGCCGAAGGACTTAGCCGCCCGCTTCGATAAAAACATGCTGCGGTTCTCCAGAAGCTCTCTTCCCAGAGGCGGCAGAATCAGATACTGTTCCTCGTCAAGCCCCAGAATCTCAATGGTATTGGGATTGCATTCCAGAAGAAGCTTTACAATCTTATTAAAAGAGTAGACGACCGTATCTGTATGCAGATCCTCGTACTGCTCAAACTCTGTCAGACCCAGCAGATCCGATGGAAGATTCAAAGTGATCCCCCGAAAGTCAATATCGCTGGTTCCGCAGTTTGTCCCATAAGCATAGCTTCCACCCAGACCAAGCAGCATGATTCTGTCCCCCCCAGCCTGGGATTTCGTTTTTAAAAATTCATATTCTTTTGTATCTAACAGTGCCCTGAAATCTTTCTCCTCCATTGTCCGCCTCCCTGCTGCCAAAACTGTCTCTGCAAATTTTCTTATTTCTGTTCATCTTATCATAGAACGCGGCATGATTCCATCACAAGCTGATGAAAAAAGGACCTTTCCCTGCAGGCTGCAGAAAAACGTCCTCTTTCCCGTACTTTCTATTTATTTTGCGGCTTTTTCAACGGAAATGACAGTGCCTGTAAACGCATCCACTACGCTCAGCTCTCCTGTGTAGGTTACTGTAACCTTGTCTCCTTCCTTCACCTCAGAAAGACCCTTGGGTTTCTCATCAAAGGATAACGAATACGCATCCGCGCCGTCTACAATCGTAAACATGAAATCCTTGATATCCTCGATGGTTCCTGTGATAGAAGAAGTCTCTGCGTCTTCCTTCTCTGCAGGCACGTCCGCAGACTCCTCGCTTTTAACTGTCTCTTCATTCTTAACTGCCTCTGTTTCAGCCTTAGAGGGCGCCGGTGTCTTGGCAGGTTCCTTTGCCCCGCATCCTGTGGCAAGAACCAGAGTGGTCATAATCACTGCTGCAATATTTCTTTTCTTCATAATCTTAAACCTCCATAAATGAGAATATCTTTTTGCGGCTCTTTCACAGCCGTCATATTCTTTAGATGGAAAAGTCCTGGAAAAAGTTGGAATCCTGTTAAAAATATTTTATACTTTTACTTGACTCTGCTCTTAGAGGAGGATTTAGACTGATACTACACAGAGAGGAGGATATCAAATGCTGAAAATCGGCGAATTTTCAAAGCTTTCCCATCTTACGGTAAAAGCTCTGCGCTTTTATGAGAAGGAGGGCCTGCTGGAACCGGCGTTTATTGATCCGTGGACCGGGTACCGTTTTTATGAAACCAGGCAGCTGGAGGACGCCGCTGAAATCAAAGCTTACCGCCAGCTGGATTTGTCTATCGACGAAATTAAAACGATCTGTTCCGGAGCAGACAGGAAAAAAATTCTGTCTGATAAGGCAAAGCTTCTGACCGCTCAGAGAAAGGAAATCGACGCCCGCCTCTCTATTATCAATTATATTTTGGAGGATATAGAAATGAAGTATCAGATCACAGAAAAACGATTCCAGCCGCTGTCGTTTATTATTCAGAAACGACGCTGGAGCGTCACCAAGACGTAATGCAGTGGATCCCCTCTCTTGGAAAAGAATTCCTTCAGCTGAATCCCGGCATAAAGTGCGCCGAACCGGCTTATGAATTCTGCGAATATCTGGATGGAGAATACAGGGAAAAACAGATCCATATCCGGCACAACGAGGCGGTCGCCAGCCGCGGAATGGAAAGCGGCAGAATAAAATTTCGTGAAATTCCAGAAACCCGCGTCATCAGCATTTATCACAAAGGTCCCTATGAGAGAATCGGAGAAGCCTACGCCTATATTATGCGGTATGCCGAGGAAAATGGTTATCAGATAACCGGCCCGGCCAGAGAATGTTATATCGACGGTATCTGGAATAAGGACTCTGAGGAGGACTGGCTGACAGAAATTCAGCTGCCAGCCAGGAGATAGCCCACGAGAGTTTCTGCGGGACGTACAGGCGGTCAGATTCTTCTGCCCGCCTGCGCTTTTTTCTCTTCTATGATACTCTGGTACAGCTCTCTCCCGTATTCTCCTGCCAGAGCCTCGCAAATCTGCACTCTCTCCTCTATGACTGGAACCTGAATGTGGGCTTTTGCGTCCGCGGTCTGAAGAAGCATCAGCTTTTGAAATTCCTCAAACGAAGCGATTTTTAAATGACGCCTCAAATGCTTTTTCCTTGAAGCTCACATGATCGTCATGAAATGCAACGTAATAAAACAGCCGCTTTTTTTCTGTTTCTGACAAAAACTCCCCATTTCCATTCCAGCGTCGGAACAATTCTCTCTTTTCACAAGCTGGAGGCTTTTCTCAGGATGTCCGTAGCTAATGCATATTTGGTTTTCCATCGCGTTCCCCCTGAGTCTGGCACTGCGGCTTTCCCGCATCGTGCAGCAGGGCCGCCAGATACAGCATATCGTCGTCTATTCCCCGCGGCACTCCGAGAACGGTGTGCAGACTGTGCTGCCAGAGATCATACTGATGCGTCCAGTTCTGCTGATCATAGTCGATCATGATTTCTGCTGCCGGAAGCAGCCCCAGAATTCCCTCCCGTTTCCCGTCAATCTCCTCTGTTGTTTCTGCATATTTCAATAAACAGCATAATTCCCTGATGTCCATCTGAACGTCTCCTATCTCTGGTGTTTCTTGTACACTGACGCTAAGGCATATTCATAATATTAAGCGTCTTCCTGCTCTTTTGTAATATCGCCTAAGGATATTATAAGCATTCCCTCTTCTTCATATGGTAATATTTTCTATAGCGTTTATCGCAGTTTCTAACTGCTCAGCATAGTTCCAATAATCTGATGGCAGATTAGAAATTTCACTCATATCATTATCATCAAAATGATATACCATGTGCCGTATTAGTTGATTCTGAATAAAATATAATTTTCTTAGTTCCGGAACCGTTACACTGTCTAATGTCTCAATATAACTACACAGATCCCAGAAAGATTTTTTGTCAAATTTATTCTCTTCATGAAGAAAATAAAGGAAACTTTTATTTGCCGCGTTTATATTATCATCTATTATCCCCACCATCTACTCCTTTCTGTTGTCCAGAATCGATTTTTATTTTCTCTTCCACATCATAGCGACAGCGGCGGTATTTGCTAAAAGCATAATTATCACATATCCTGTTAACACATAAAACATAGATGGCACGACATCTAGTAAAGCGCTCCAATCCTCTCCCTCTTTATTTTTCTTCAGCATAGTTCCGTCTGTCCGGTTCTGCCACAAATCCAGCTTCCGCCATGATTTCCAACAGTTCCTGCGCGCTTTGTTTTATCTTATATTCCAATTCTTCCCGGTAAAGGGGAATGACCTGGTAAAAATTCACCGGTCTGTCTCCGGGCAGCTGGCAGATGAAGCCGTTTTCTTCTATATTCTTCGGTTCTGTCAAAACGGCGGCGCAAAGCTTCGTGTTCTCTGCAAAGGGCTTTTGTTATCCACCGTATGTCCCCAGCCCAGCCAGGTATCCGATGTAATCGGCAGGCGGGCCAGCGTTTTCAGCAGACGCACTGGCCAGTACCATTTCTCGTCCTTCATAGATTCCTGATCCAGCTTCCAGTCAGGCGGCAAGGCGATGGCCAGCTCCGCACGTTCCAGTTTATACTCCGCCAATTCCCCGGGCACGTTCATCGGACGGGCCCCCATGCCCATCGTAACCAGCGTGACATAATCTCGCTCCCCTTCCGGAGGAATCATACAGACGTCCACATGGATATCCGGGGATACCAGCTCATGAAATACGTTTTCAATGGTTCCGAAGCAGGCCGAAATATGGCGCTCTACCACATCCATCTCCTCCTCTGTATAAAACGCCGTATCTCTTCCCTCCTCTGACGACCAGAAGGAACCCTCTATCTCCGTTCCATCCGGGCGCAGGAAAATCTGAAAATACTCCTCCGCCCCGCACAGCTGGTAGAAAAGGCCAATCTGGCAGTCCAGGCCCACCAGCGCCGCATTGAGCTTTGCCGCTCTGCCGTCCAGATGATTCCGCTCCAGCCACCGCCCGTCTGAAAGCCAGCTTTTTACCTGTCTCAGCCAGTCTGCATTCAGCTTGGACATACCCGCCTCGTTCATCTGGAAGACCAGATCAATCGTACTGCCTTTCACCGTATAGGGAAATTGGGTATATGGGCGCGTTGGGAACGTACTGCTTTGGCTTCGGGCCAAATATTTCCCAGAAACGCTCCAGTCCCTCCTGATTTACAGTAATACAGGAAATGGATCTCCGTTTATTTTCTGCGTCCTCATCCCTTCCCTGCTGAAGCGCCTGATCTGCGCCTGGATTGATCCAGTGGTATTCCATCCGCTCCAGCGGCTCTCCGGCCTCAATCTCTTTCTTTAATGTCAGAAACTCATAGTCGCCCGGTTCCAGCAAAAGGCCGCGGGCTGCAGCCTCCAGCGCGCCTTCCCTGTCCCCAAAATGGGCTCTGAGCTTTCCCGCCTGCAGCCAGATCCACGGGTAATCCGGTTCTTCCTTTGTTCCCTGCTCCGCATAATCCAGAGCCTCCTCCAGGCGTCCGCAGTACGTCAGCGCCACCGAATACCGGTAGTACCATGTGGCGCAGCCTTTGGCGTTTTTCTCAGAATCCGGCATCCACTGGGCCGCCTTGTAATAATACCGGTATTCATCCAGATTGCTGCAGGCAAAGGAATACCACAGGGCTATCTGCAGATCCTGGCGGGCCTGGCGCTCCGTAAATTTTCCTGTCTCCACGCCCCGTTTCACAAAGTCCTCCAGATACTGAAGCATTTTCCCAAAATACCCGGAAATGCCGTCGTCAAACGCTTCCAGATTTTCTATATCCTCTGCCGTAAGCAGGGATCCGGTCTCCGGATCGATCTGCGGTTCTTTCTCCTGTTCCCACAGCCGCACTGCTCCCAGCCCCCTGCGGAATACATGGAAACCGCCGCAGGCCAGCTCCGTCCCGGCAAAAAAGTCCCTGGCCGCATCCAGCACAGCCGGGAGATCCCAGGCAATAAAGTCCAGATATCCATAGTACAGGCCAGTGGCTCCTCCCAGAAAATCAGCCGCGTCGTCCCCCGCCTGGCCTCTGACCGCCTCCTGAAGCGCGTCCCGGAATTTTAAAATCTGTTCAGCCCTGTTTTCCCCTGAAAAGCCTTCCAGCGGAAAATATAAAAAAAATCCGGGCTGCAAATTCCATCCATGTGATCACTCGTCTGCCGTTTCGCTCTCCCCGCTCATATATTCGTTAATAAGCACTGGCAGACGGGCGGAACCGGAGAAGACGTCAAACCGCCAGTCAGCCTCCGGATCCTCCACCGGCTTCATTTCATAGCCCACATAGCTGCTGTCCAGGTAGCTCTCTGCATCGTCCCACAGACTGCACCCCATATCCAAAAGCGTCTGGGGAAGCTCAGAAAGCAGGAAGGACGGTTCCTCCGGCGGCTGCTCTGTTATATCTAAACGGCCAATCAGCGCGACAGAAGATATTTCTCCCAGCGTCTGGTCAACGAGCGTGTACAAAATCCACCACGCCCTGCTCTCATCCTCTCTCATCAGCGGAATCAGCTTTTCGCACCAGAGCGTCAGAAAAATTCCGGCCGTCCTCCTGCCTGGCCCATGTCTGCACATCCTCCGTCTGAATCTCTGTTTCTCCTGTCCGGAGGATAAACTCCTTTGACGGCTGACGCCCCACCAAAATGTTCCAGTGTTCCCGGACTGGCTCCGGCGCATGGCGTTTAAAATAAACGAGAGGAAACAGGCTGGATCGGACGCCCTCCGCGCTGAGAATCAGCTCATATTTTCCCCCCGTTAAAGCCCAGCTCAAAGGCAGGAGAATGGAAGGCCAGTTCCAGGGCGGTGCTGCATTGCTCCATCAGCTCCTCTCCCCGCTCCCGCATTGTATCAGAGTCCATAATACTGCGAAGCTCCTTCTCAATCTCTGCAAAGGCGGCCCAGGCCTCCTCTGTCCTCTCCCTGAAATTTTTATCAAACCGGGGCAGAACCAGACGGCTGCGGCAGTCTTCGATAAGCTCCTCCGTGTCCTCATCCCCTGGACGTGCTGCCAGCGCCTGTTCAAAATAGCGCAGGGCAGGCCCTTCCTGATCCAGATAGTAATAGGCATATCCCATCCGGAAATTCCAGCTGTGATCGCCTGCAAAGTATTCCTCATGAGGTTCCAGCAGGGCAATGGCCTTCTGAAACAATTCCTTTTCCCCAGGCTGCGCTAAATTGTTGTAAGCTCTGGCCAGCTCCGAATCCTCCTCCGGCGTGCGCTCCTCAGCCGGTATTTTTTCCAGGGCGTCTATTATTTTCTGAAATTCGTCGTTTTTATTCCATCTTTGGCACTGTTCCAGTAAAGTCATATCGTCTCCTCCTCCGCTCTGTTTTTTCCTGTTTTCCTATTCTCTCTGTCACGTTATTCTTCTGTAATCGTAACTTCCTCCTTCTTTGTATCGCCAATCCCGCTGCCGGATGTTCCCCATGTTATCTCTATAGGCGTTCCATCCTCCTCATACATTTTAACATGGCTGCTGTAGGATCCGTTTTCCAGACTGTCCTCCACCTGGATCTGGCCTCCGGGGTAATAGGCTTTATAAGGCCCTTGCGGAATTCCGTTCTCATAAGTCATATCAATATGAAGCTGGCCGTCCTCATAATACTGCTTTGCAGGTCCGTGAAGCGCACCGTCCCGGTAGGTCTGCTCTATCACAGCCATGCCGGTATATGGATCGTACTGCGTCCAGGTTCCTTCCATCTGGCCGTTTTTAAAATTCCCCTCACAGGTCATTCTCCCTGTTTTTGCATCATACTGGCGCGTCAGGCCGTGGCGTTCCCCATCCCTGAAGTTTGCATAATCCACCAGAACTCCTTCTGTGGTGTAGAGAGTAAAGAGGCCGTCCTGCTTCCCCTCTTTCCAGAAACCAGTTTCCTTTACAGCGCCGTTATAATAGACGACGTCCAGACCATCCAGCAGACCGTCCTTATAAGTGTAAACGGACAGCGTACTCCCGCTTTCAGAATGAATCCGTCCTGTAAAAGGCTTTCCATCCTTCTCACGGATCAGCACTCCGTTCTGACTGGTACATTCATCCCCATGGACGGCAGGAAGAAAACGGTAAAGCGCGTTGATATTTTTATAAGCCAGCCAGCCGGCTGCCGACAGCAGGACAGCCAGAACAACGGCTGACACTGCCGCTCTTTTCTTTCTGTTTCCCCGGCTCTTTTTCCTATTCCCAGGTTTCTCCGTCCTTGTTTCCTCCGTCCAGCCAGATCCCGTTTCTGTGGGCCAGACAGCTGCCGTCTCTGTCCGCAGCTCCCCAATATGCTGTCTCCATTCCTGCCAGGTTCCTTCCTTCTCCCACCTGGCGGTTAAAGCTCTCTTCCGTCCCTGAATCACTCCGGAATAAAGCGCATCCAAAGCAGAAATCAGCTCCTTTTCCGACTCCTCGTCAGCAGAAAACGCCCGTACGTTCTGCAGGTCCCAGGATCCGCCGTCAAACTGGCCATACCGGTTAAATTCTGTAAAAAGCTCTGCAAATATCAGATAGATCTCATCAAAATAATCTGCATTTTCCGGAACGTCATCGAGAAAAGAGAGATTTCTGCACATGGCAAACAGTTCCTGAAGCGTCCACATAGGATTTCTCTGCGCCTCCTCCTCCAAAATCTCCCTCAGCGTCTGCACAGTTTGATTCTCCGCATACATATAGTATTTCATCTCCACACCTCCATTCGGGAAATAAGAAAGAATTCTGCTCTGCAGAATTCTCCGCCTGCGGAACATTTTTTATTTCATAGGACGCTTTTTCCTATGAAATAAAAAACCCCGCGCTGTACTGCCATCGCAGCAGCTTAGCGCAGGGCATGAAAAGCCGTGAAAGGAAAACCCCATCCATGGCCAGATGCGGTCTCCTCGCAAAATCATTTATTTTTATATCGAAACACCGAAACTGGCGGTGCCTCCACCATTGAGCCATAGACGGACCTTTCTTACCATGTGGTTTACAGCTTGTATCAACTGCCTTTATTATATCATAGATTCTTGTCTAATTCACCTGTTTTTGGCTTTGGCTGACAAAAGACAGCGGTCTTCTTTCCCTGCTTCCATTTCCCAAAATCTGCGGTCTCTTTTATGTATGGCGTCCTGTGCCAAATATCAAAAACAGGGCGAAAACGCACAGGAGAAGGCCAAACCAGTTTTTCTCCAGAAACAAGGCTAAAATAGCAGCTGCCAGCAGAAGGCCGACGAGTATTACGACTCCATTCATAATCGTTATCTCCTATTTTTGTAATTTCATCATGTTCTGTCCTTTCTTTTTCGACAGCAGCGCTGCCCGGCTCTCCGAAAAGCCGGAATGGCATTCAATCACATCATGAGAAAGTATCTCAAACTCCGCAGACAAGTCCAGCCCCCTATAATCCTCCTCCTTGCCGTTTTCATCACCTGCAAGGCGTAATCAGAAAAATTTCATTACTTCTTCCATGGAACCTTTTCCTAACGTAAATTGCTCTAACGCTCTGTATCTTTTTTCGGCAATGGTTTGTTCTTTTTCACAATATGCTTTTACTAGCTCTGTTTCATTATCTAGTGGCCTGTCCACATTCGATTTGGTGCGATATGCCTCGAAATATCTGATTCCAAATCTTCTTTGGGACTCCGCATTGATGTGGATTCCGTCTGGATTCGGGTTTAATTCTTTTCCAGTCACAAAATAACAATTTCTATTGTTTTCCGCATATTTATGTAATTCTTGGTTGATGAAATTATACTCTACGCTGCTTTTCCCAAACCCTGACTTGCCCAGATAATCTCCTAAACCGCCGACAATAAACGGGACTTCCGGAACATCCAGTTCTTTTCTGAACGAATTAACCAGGGTACTAAGTTTCTGATAATAATTTTTATATCTTCCGCCGCAGCTGTCGCTTTCCCCCTGATGCCATAAAATGGCAGTCAGCTCGCTTGTTTCCATAGCAAACTTTGCCTCGCTGACTGCATGGCGAAACAGAGGTCCTTTCCTATCCCATTCATCAATACAAGTACCTCCTTCCGCGCAGGGAATAAGTCCAATTTGTTCATCTTTATTAGCACTGCACCATGCTTGAGCAAACGATGCTGCCGGGCCAGCACCGGCCACTGATCTGTCGAAGTGGATTGGCTCAGTCATCATCTGCCATCTGCCATTTCTGAGCATAAAAATGTTTTCATTGTAAATTGGCGTAACCTCGTATAAATACCCACGCCCTGCCATGTTTGATTGTCCTATAAGTAAAACTGATTTCATGTTTCAATCTCCTGCCATTATAATTCTAATCTTTTATCCACCATGCTTTTGTGTTATAATCTAAGCTAAAACTTTCCTCCACGAACAGGAAGAGTTCTTCCTCTGGTTTCATCGATTTTATTCCAAAAATACTGATCGCCAATTTGTGCAGTCACAAGCTTCCCTTCTTTCATCTGTTATTGTATTCTGCTCATTGTTTAAAACCAATATGCTTCCCCAAAGAGTCAATTTAGAAAACTGAGCTTTTCCACAACCCCTGATTTTTATTGATTATATGAGTTGTATCTAAACAGAGAAATTCCTTTATAGATGATAAAAGGGATTGAACCGATTACTCCAACAAGTGTATAAATCGGGAAAGTAACAAATCCAATTATGATTTTAGGTGCGATAGGAGTCAGCCATTTCTTAACTATACCGCTATAAAACATCAGGCCTGTGGGTATTCCAGCAAAAAGCAATCCAAAAGAAAAAATACTTCTTGTAAATCCCAATGGTTCAGGAACAGACATATTTTGACTGGTCCAAAGCGCAATGTATTCTGGGTCACTAAGCTGGTTCATTTGATTAAGTGCTGTAAAATAACCAAGCACACATCCAATAATTAAAAAGACACAAACAAACAAGATTTGTTTCAATTCTTTTTTCATACTTATCTCCTAATTAAAAATTCAGATTTTTATTGTTCTTTGCTCGGTCACTTCCGTTTTTTATTGTTCTCTCCTATTCGTCCCATTGTTTCTTGCTTATATGACAATGCGCTTAATTCTGCTGGTTCCAGTCTTCCATATTCCGCTCCAATATTAAAAAAGATTTAGCAGGATGACAGCCAGTGAAATCTTTCAATATCAATTTTCCGCCTGGCTCAGATTCCTGATAGACTGACTATGCATCTTTAGCCAGGCGCACAGCTGAAGGTTGTTTATCCAAAACGAAATGGAATAACCATGTTAAATAAAAATGCAAGAGCTATACTCATGGTTCCCATTAGCACAGAACACCTCAGTGTGTCCCTTCTCAAAACAGTAAGTCCAATAAGAAAAACTGCCAATTCTAAAACAGAGAGTGCTTCAAAATATCCCCATCCATATACGAACGTCATGTTAAACAATACTGCTAAAATCAATATTGACAGCATAAATGCCGGTTTGCTTTTCCCTTTCGCATACCAGCAGACAAATGCCAGGAATGGAGAAATAATGGTAAAACCAAACCAAATCATAGCGTAGCTTCTCGGAAAAAAACCTGCGGCATAGTTTGAATACAAATAGTAACTTGCAACCATACCGATGAAAAATACTAAAACATTAATGCCTGCTCTTATTGCAGAATTACTATAAATAGAAATACACAATGCAAGCAATACCCAAATTGCAAAACGCCCTAAGAAATTATGGACATCTAATGCTCCATCTATTGCCATAAGCACACTTGGAAGTTCCGCTTGACGAAAATCTAAGAACTTTGAAAAAGTCCCTAAAGCTATTCCAAGGAACAATACAGCTATGGTATTTATAATTTTTCTATTACCAGATATCGGATTTTCTGCACTTCTTATATGATTCAAAAACTCCTTCATAGGCATCTCCAAAATTCCAGGTTTTCACTCTGATTTCCTCCAGAACAATCCTTCTGAAGCTGCAATTTTCTCAAACAACATACACATTTCTTCATCTGGATTATAAATGCTTATATAAAAGTTTGTCGATTATGTCCACTTAATCACGCTCCTTTAGCAGCTTTCAATCCCATAAACGCAAGTTTCCTATAAAGTAAAAAACCTTGCGCTGCGCTGCTGCAAAGACAGTTTGACGCAAGGCGTAAAAATACTGCTGTTCTGTACATATCTGCCGCTGTCTTTGGCAGCTGACGCATTGTTCTGTTGCCAAATCAGGTGAAAACGCCAGTTTTGCAGCCGTTTATTACTTCAGCTCCAGTCCGTCCCGAAACGCATTTCCTACCTTCTCTCCAATCACCCTGTATGCATTATGCACTGGATCAAAGGTAATGGGCTGCAGCAGATTTGGATCAATGGTTCCGTCCTCGCCAAGAACGCCCTCGTCTGCGCTGACATTCACAATTTCTCCAACAAGACGGCAGGTTTCCGGATCGTAGCTGACCAGTCTGCATTCAATGGCCATGCGGAGCTCTTTGATCAGCGGGGCGTCTACAAACTCTGACGGTTCTGCATGAAATCCCGCCTTTGCAAACTTGTCCGGTTCCTTGTTTCCAGACACAATTCCCACATAGTCGCATTCCTTCACATAAGGCGCCTCCGCCATGCTGACGGTAAATGCCTTTCTGGCAAGGACATTCTTAGTGGTTTTGTGATCCGCACTGACACAGATAGAAATCTGCGTATCGTCGCTGATGCCGCCCCAGGCTGCGTTCATCACGTCAGGCGTACCGTCCTCCCCATAGGTTGCGATCATCAGCACCGGCTGTGGATAAGTCCATGGTTTTGCTCCAAAATTTTTTCTCATTGCAATCAATACCTCCGTTTCGTCATTGTATCTATTATACCACATTCCACCGTATTTTGCTTTTCTTTTGGTTTTGCTGGTCCTCACTCCGCTCCAGCCTTTCTTTTACAGCTCAATATATCGCTTCAGGTATTCGTTCCTAGTCATGCCTACCATCAATCCCACCAGAAGTACCAGACCGTGGACTGCCGCAGGACATCCGCCAGATTGCCCACCGTAGGGTCATCCTGCTCCTGATCCACGATATCCGGACAGAAGCCGTACTGCTCTGTGGCAGCTTCCATGGCCTTCTCCCTGGAAACAGGGGCCGGGAGTAGGAACTCCAGCTCGTCGTGGCTCATGGCGGCAGGAATGGCACCATACTGCTCAAACCAGTATTTTGCCGCTGCCATCAGCTCCGGCGTATCCGGACACTCATTCCAATTTCCAAAAGGCAGACAGGCGAAGATCTCCCAAGGGTTCTTTACCGGAATTTTAGCCAGAATAAGAGGATAAGTCATATGGCGATCCAGATCCCAGCAGCTGGAAAAACGGCAGTTATCATAGCCGCCCTCTATTGTACCAAGAACTTCCTCCCAGTTCATGTCATCATCCTCTGCTTCTTCCTTGCGCTGGCCGATCAATTCTTCCAAAATCGCCTTTCCGTCCTTGACGGGAGCGGAGAGCATCTTCTTTCGATACTCCTCTACCGTTTTGAGGTCAAATTCATAGTAATCTGAGTCATGCTCCGGGTCAGCGTTCATTACCAGGCACTCCAGCAGCGTTTCATCATCTGCTCGAATAAGGACAGGAACAAAGCCATCATGGAGACTGTCCCGCTTGGCATAGCTGTACGTTGCCATAACAGGGTCATCATCTGCCATAGCGGGAAAATAAGTACATTCGCAGTCCAAATATTCCATAATAGCCTGGGCCGTTTCGGAAGGCTCCAGGGTATCCTCGTCAAAGTTCTGTCCCTTCCAGTTTTCAAAACGTTCTCCAATTACCTTTGCCATAGCCTGATAATAATCCTCGTCAAAGGGAATGAACAGATAGGCTTCGTCTTGAATCTCATCAGAGTAATTGCGTTCCTGCCCGATGACGCTGATTGCGTAGTTGTCAATGTCACTTGGGAAATAGGGACTATCCGGCTCCCCATAGTAGTAGGAAGCAAATGCCCGGCCAATTTTGCTGAACAGTGGGCCGGCCAGCTGCCCGTCCAGTTCATCTCGGATAAAATTCTCGCAGATCCACGCTGCCAGGATCAGCCTTGATCTTTTCTACTGCCTCTCCGTACTCCGCGAGGAATTCCTCGCCCATCAGGTCATGCTCCATGCACCAGCGCAGGTAAATGGCCATATGGCTGCAGGCATTGATTTCATCCACCGGAAGAGCCTTTTCCTTAATGGTTTCCAAGTGCCATCTGGCATCATCCATTTCCACCACACAGTCGTCATCACTGCCATCATCTGGCTCGCTATCCAACGGTTCCCATCCGATTTTCAAAGTCATCTGGTCCTCTGGCAGAGAGACACCGGGGCTGCGGGTAATGGTATGCTTATCGTCTGCCGAAAAGCCGATGGTCTCTCCATCCTTCAGCGTCACATCACACGCCAGCACATAGGAGGCAAGGCTTGCCAAAAAGTCCCGCAGATCCTCCGGCCCGGCGTCGGTGTTCAGCACCTCCATTTCCTCCTTGCCGAACACATCCATGCCGTAAGTATAACCGTTCAAACCGCCCTCGCTCCAGTACAGGCCGAACCAGATCCAGTTAAAAATGGGCAGTTCGTCCTCTTTCATCATACTGGCGAAGCCCTCGTAGAAGCGGGGTTCAAACACCACACCGCTGGTAAATACTCCGGTAACATATTTCTGCTTACAGCACACTGCCATTGCCTTCGTAAACAGCTTGCCCCGTTCCAGCAGTGTTTCCTCCTCACCAAGTACCGCTACCATGATATGGGCCTTATGCGCTTTGGCCGCTTCTACGGCTTCTGGCCACATATAGTTGTTTTCGGCGTTGATCTCTGCTTCATTGTCCGGGATGTGACCGTAGAAGAGTGTCACGATCAGCATCATGCCGCCGCCCCGCATTACCACAGCGTCATCACTGTTCTCACCATCTTCGCTGCCCTCTTCCGGCCCATCATCCACAATGCCCCATTCTTCCTGCAGATCCCGGATAAACTGCTCCTTGTCCCACTCTGCTTTGGAGAGGAGCACAGACCCGGCAAAGGAACCCTTACAGTCGGTTTCCTCCTCGTCACTCTCCAATGCTTTTATTCCCCATACTCCCATGCTGGCACCTCTCTTTCTTTCGTTTGTATCAAGCTTCTGTCGTCACTCATGGTTCTCCACCCGGATGACAGGTCGGTAAAAGTCATAATCGCCATTCAAGTCATTATCTTCCTGCACTTCCGGTTTGCAGTGGGGCGAACATGGCAGAAAGCCGAGAAACGGCCCCAATCCTCCGCAGATATTGCATCCGCCATCGCCGCCGCAGGTGGTAAGTTCATCAGCCTGCACCACTTCCCTCATATAGGGATCGTAGGAAATGGACAGACCAAAGAAGTTGGGTTCTTCCATGTCGTAAGGCCTGTTTTCGTCCTCATCCATGTCCTCAAACCAGTGCAGACGCATGGAGTAGTCTAACCCATCTCCCCATGGGAACAGGGTCCGGCACCCGCCGCCGCACAGGTAGGCCCACTCATCTGCTGTGGGCAGGGAGAAGCCTTGCTTTTTCAGCCCGACAAGAAGCTCATCGTAGTTTGTGTGGTTATAGATCCAGGTCTGAAATCCATCTTCCATCCGTTCTATGCGGGCCGACTGATGCAAAGTAAGACTACTGCTGTCACTCCAGGCAAAATCCCGGAACTCCTTCAGCCAGTCAGGATGGGCAGTCAGGATGGGATCGTCGTTCTTGACCGGCTCCCAGTTGATTTCCTCCAGCTTCCGGCCTGCCAGCATGGGACCGATGGCCACTTGCCGGACAGGAGCCATGCTCTCTCTGATGAAGTCTGCCGGATTCTGCTCTATTTCCCATTCCTGGAACAGGTACTCCAGTTCCTCCCGGCTCTCCTGATTCAGCCCCACAGTAAACTGCTCCCAGCCTAATGTAACGGTATCGCCTGGGACAAAGACGAACTCCCGGCCATCTTTCCTGAATATGCCAGTAGTACAGCTCTGGCCCCAGCGGTCAAAGGTATGCAGACCGAGAAAAGTCATATCATAACGAGCAGCCAGGCTTTTCATCAGCGCCTGCTTCTCGGTGGTTTCCATTTGATTAAATTGGGGGCGAAATAGTTTTTCATTCATAGCAAGTCCTCCTTCAATCCTTTCTGCGTGTTCCAGCAGATAGCTCCGGCCATCCTGCTTGGCCCGTTCCAAATATTGTGGAAGCAGGTCGGAATGGATGGCATCCAGTGAAACCAGAACGGCGATCCGCTGGTATTCCTGAAGTTCAGGAGAGTAACAGCTGCGCTCCCAAAACAGCGGAGCGAACTGTTCCACACAGTCAGGGCGCAGAGCGGGCATCGCCAAAAGCGCCCGACGGCTCACATATTCATTGGGGTCCTTTGCGAAATCCAGAATCATATCTTTGGCTTCCTGACTGCATGGATATTCCGGCAGATAGGCGGCAAACTGCCACTTGGCCTCACTCTCATTGGAGGCGGCGGCTCTGCGGCAGAGGCACTCAAACCATTTGGTCTGGGAAGTGGTTTCCTGTATAAATCCCTCTGCTTCGTTGTCCCTGGCAATCAGATAGACCATCTCATCCAGCAGAACGCTGTCTGCCGTTTCTGCATCCATCTGGGTCAACACATGGCAAAAGGCACTGTAAGCGTCATTCCAGTATGGATAATCGACTTCCCACATACTGCCGTTCTCCTCGGTGGTTTTTCCGGGATAAGTAATTTCCTGCCACTGATGAAATTTTCCTGCCTGCTCCAGCAGGCACTCCCTGATATTCTTTGCCATACGCTTACCTCACGATTCTTTGCACCATTTCTCCACTTTGTCATTCTGAGAAGCCCGTTCTGCACTGTAAACCGCCTCTGTCAGCAGTGCAGAAAGTTGATCCCTATCTGCCGTTTCATACCGCTTGACCGGATGCGCCCAGATTTTGAATGGCGGGCGCGGAGCAGGTATCCAGGGCAAGATTTCCCATTCGTCCTCCGGCCGGTTTCCGTATTGGCAAAGGTCTTTCATTACTTCAACGCCTGGTCAAGTTTCATTTCTGCCATACCGTACTCCAATCGCAAAGCATTTCATTCTCTGTCACTCGGCGAAGCTCGTCCCGTACCTCCATCAATGCAAAGCCCAGCAGGTTTTGTCCACGCCACTGCACGGGGTTCTGGGCCTCCGGGGAACTGGCCGCTAGGCTGATACCCCAGATGTTATCGTAGGGGCTGGCCTCCACCAGCACGCTGTCCCCAGTGGAGAGGAGAAACTCCCGCAGGTCCCGGTTCTGGCTGAATTTGCACCAGTTGCCACCCAGCACAATAGCGTATTTGAACTTGTCCCATACCTTCTGGTCAAAGCTACGCACCTTGCGGCCCAGGGCCTTGATCTGTTTAGGAGCGTTGTATTTCAAAATCTGCTCCCGGATTTCACTATCGCCAAACAGCTGGGCTTTGCCTGCCATCATATACTGCTCCATACAGAGGTAAGTGTCGGCGATGGACCAGAAGTCCTAAATAAAATCCCCACACGCAGTTGGAGAACTCTCCGGCGGCAAAGCGTCGGAGCTGTCCGTCAATCTCCACCTGCCAGACCTCGAAGACGTGGTCCTGGTGATAGACAGGGTCTTTGACCTTTACCCGCTTGCCGGTGGTTTTCCAATCATAGTCAAAGATATTCACACCGAACAATTTGCATTGGCCGTCTGGGCCAAACAGTAAAGTCCCGTTTCATACTTTTAATAGCACTGAAGGATCAGCCAGATCCGATCAAAGCGGCGGGCTGACAGGTCTTCTTTGGTAATATAGAAATAAATATACCCACAGTCTCCGAACATGAGTTCAAAATCATCACATTCCACTGTGTCCATCTGGAATAACAATACCCAGCGGTCTCGAGCCGTTTCCTCCGCCTTTTGGCAGATACCCTTTGGGATTCTATTCCAGTTTTCTGGATTGCCCAGACAATAGCCCTGGGATACCAGATCACACTCTTCGAACATGCTGTTCTGGATCACATCGGGCCAGCCCAGCAGCTGGGAATTGTTTTCTATCTCTTTTGAATCATCTCCCATCCATTCAGCCCACACCTCGTCAAAAGCATCGCAGTCTTTCTCATCTGGAAACACTTCGCTGAAGTCCTGCCAGGAAGGATAAGTGATTTTTGAGTCCAACTTAATCTTGACCATAGGAAATTTGAAGTCCTCCTCCATATCCGCAGGAAAGTCTGCCGCGGACAACGCGGAAATGTCCTCAAACCAATAGACGCGGGCGCAGCCCTTGTCCTTAGGGTCATAGCCCCAGCACTGGGTATCTGTTTCATAGAAGAAGGAAAGCAGACCATGGTCAGGAAGAAGATGCTCCTTGTCAAACTTGGCCAGCTCCGCACAGTTAAACTGAGTCAGAAAAGTGAGTGGACGATCCTTTACCACATGATCATAGCTCTCGCCCTCATAGGTCGGCCACACAAAATCAGCCGGCACATCGGGCTGCCCTCCAAATCGAGTGGCTCCCAGTTTATATGTTTCTTTTCCTTCTATTTTCAGTTCAATACTGTTTTTGGCCAGCAGCTCTAGTTTTTCCTTTATACTCATGTCAGTTCCTCCTTAATATGTTCTCACAGCTTTCCATCCAGTGCCTCCACAGTTTTCATGGCAGCGGAATCAAAGCTGCACTGCCGCAGTTCCCGTTCGATTAGGGCAAACACATCAGAAAAGCACTCGATCTCGTCCTGATACTCATATTTCGCATACAGTTTTCCGTACTCCGAGATCCAAACCTCTGCCGGGTAGTAATAGCCGATGTGGCCGATGGGCTGGCATTTCTGACCGGCAGCCTGTTCAATCTCTGCCAGTTCACAGCCGGACATATCCCGGAAACAGGCTTCTTCCAAATGGTTTTTGATCCCATTGACCAGGTAAGGGAACAAAGCAAACTCAAAGTCAGCCGCCCATTTCAGCTTTTTCTGCGCCAAGTACCACTCACAGCACAGGCCGAAATACTTGCGATAAAACTGCCGGGTGGCCTTCATCATCGGGACGCCATGATCGGCGTAATACTGCTCCGCAATGGAGATGTCCACACTGCGGTCTTCGTACCACCCGGCGTACTCCATCAGCTGCTTGACCTTGCTTCCCGGATCATCAGAAATGGGGATGCGTTCTTTGAGCATTCAAATCACCTCCTGTCGGCCGCCACTCAAAGTTCATTTAGATACCCGCGCTTATCCAGCCCCGCCTTGATTTCAGCATAAAACCCCAGATACTCACTACAATCAATAGGGCGCCCAGCAGGAAGAATATCGCCCGCCGGTATCCCCTGCCATGGCGGTAAGCATCCTGCGTACCTGTGGGATCGCAGAGCCAGTTCCAGTTGCGGATCACTCCAATTAAAAGCACGGCCCCGATGAGCACCGAGACAATGTACCAATGCTCTTGTAAAAAAGTCATTATCTTCTCACGAGCCATGCCTCTCTCCTTATATAAAAACATCTAAAAGCACGCTTCTTTTCTTTCATATAATAAAAAAGCCTCGTTCCGCACCGTCATTCTAAATAATGACGGCTTGGTACAAGGCATAAAAGACCGCAAGAGGAAATCCCCATCCAAGATTAGATATGGTTTCTTCTACAGACACTATTAACATTTTATATCTATTGTAAATAATTGGGGGCTGTTTCCATGACTGCTCCATGGGCAAAACCTCTCTTATCTGTGTATTTTGATTTTTTAATTATATCATAGACTGTTTTTATTGTGAAACCTTTTCTTGCGTTTTCAAGTATCTGCTGCGGCACAATGTATTTTTGCTGAAGAAACAACACTTTTAAAAATTTTATCTTTTCCATTTCTATAACATAATTAACGCTACAGAGGATTGAAAATAATACATCTCCTAAATCTGTTTTTAATTTTAACGGACAATTTTTATAAAAGTGATAATCTTTATATCATTATTTCATATTTCTCTTTCAAATGATTCAGCATGCTGTACTGAATCATTCCTTCTAATTGCATTCTTCCAACCACAATTCCGGGCGCGATTCCTTGCGCTTTTGCGAATCGAAGTACATTTCTCTCGGAATAGTCCCTATTCCTTCTAAAAGTTTCGAAATCTTTAGACGCAATCAGCATATCACCGGACCATTTATTAGCTGTCCTCTCATCATCTTCAGATGTCCCATTCAACTGCCCTACGTGACCGAGAGCAATATGAGCGAGTTCATGGAACAAACTGAACCAAAACTTATCTGCATCCTTTCCTCTTGCTGTAAGCCCAACCACAATCTTATTTCCATTCAGAAAGGAAGCTCCCTGAAGGAATGAACCTTTCAGGTGCGGAAGGAAAACCAATGCTACCCCACAGTTTGCAAGACATTCCTTTATCTTCGGGCAAAACTCATTTGGTTTAAGCACTGTCATCTTCCGTATCTCTGACATAGCTGAAATTAATCTCTTAATATTGATTGGAGCGGTTTGGATATCACGCGCCTGAATCTTTGCCTCCTGTGCCCATGCCATCAAAGCCAAATCGCTTTTTTCTGTAATTGCCAGACGTCTGCACGCAATTCTCGTAATCTGCTCACTCCCAAGAAGCGAAAGTTCAACAACCTCAAAGTACTTCCTAAGGTTGACCACCTTCTCCTTCGCTTCTCTAGTCTCTGGAACCCAGCCAAATTTTGCCATCTCACTATAGGGAAATTGTTTCGCCATCTCAACATCAGCATCCATGGCGTTTTCTGCTTCAGCCTTTATAATCTTCTCTCTATAAGTTGCCTCAAGATGATTCCAAAACTTAGCCGGAACCCCTAAAACCATTTCTAATCTGACTGCAGTCTCAGGTGTAAGCTGTACATCACCATTGATGAGCTTGCTGATATGCTTCTCTGACATATCCATCCTGGCTGCAAACTCCTTCTGGCTCATACCTCTGTCGTTCAACTGCTCTTTTACTGTCGCCCCAGGTGGCGTTGCAATATAACTGCGACTTCTCACCATAGTGCTACCTCCTTAACTTGTAATCTTGACCTTTAATGATAATCGACTATTTCCAAAATGTTCGCAATTTGGATTTTATCTCCATTTTTCTCGAATACCTATCTGTACGGATGAACTAAATCCACCGCGTATTGTCCTTTCCTGTTCTGCGTAAGCGAATGACATCGTCCGATATGGAACTTTATCATCATCTCAACTGTATCCGCCGCATCGATTTCATCAATTCGCTGATGTATTTTATCAGCCATCTCCCGACCGTAAGTTCTCTCCGCAGCTTTGGCATCCGTACAAACCTTTTCGATTTTCCTGTTTTTGTACGTGATATCCAAACCATCACCTCTCTTTTTGATTTACCTTTGAGGTAAATCCATTATAGCGCATGTGCCCCGTTGTATCAAGAAAAGTTTTACCTCTAAGGTAAATTGAGTTTTCGTTATTCCAGAGTACCCGAAGATTTGAGTTATAAAGGCGAGAGCATCGCTCAATCATCCAATTCGATTTTATGATGCCCTCATTCAGTGTGTCATAGTAAGAAAGACCACAGCCAGTCAGATTTTTCCGACTGTCTGCGGTCTTTCCCCTACGCCTCGTCAATGGCCTTTCCGATATCATGTCTCATATATTTGTTGTCAAAATCAATCCACTCTGTCGCCTTGTAGGCGTTGGCTCTGGCCTCTTTCAAATCTGAGCCTGTGGCGGTTACGCCCAGAACGCGGCCGCCGTTTGTGACGATTCTGCCGTCCCCGTCGAAAGCTGTTCCTGCATGGAACACATAATAGCCGTCCTTGTCCTGGAAGTTTTCCAGACCGCGGATAGGAAGTCCTTTCTCATACTTCACAGGATATCCGTCGGAAGCCAGCACCACGCAAACAGCGGCATTATCCTCAAACTCCAGATCAATCTGGTCTAAGGTTCCGTCCACGCAGGCTTCAAAGACCTCCACAATATCGTTCTTCATTCTCGGAAGCACCACCTGAGTCTCTGGATCGCCAAATCTGGCGTTGTATTCCAGCACCTTCGGGCCGTTTTCTGTCAGCATCAGACCGAAGAAGATGATTCCCTTAAACTCTCTGCCTTCCTGCTTCATGGCGTCTACTGTGGCCTGATAAATGTGCTCTCTACAGAACCGATCCACCTCTTCTGTGTAGAAGGGGCTTGGTGAGAAGGTTCCCATACCTCCTGTATTCAGTCCCTGATCTCCGTCCTGGGCTCTCTTGTGATCCTGGGCAGAAGTCATGATTTTGATGGTATGTCCGTCTACAAAAGACAGCACAGACACCTCACGTCCTGTCATAAACTCCTCCACTACCATCTGGTTTCCGGCAGAGCCAAACTTTTTATCCAGCATGATGCTCCTGACGCCTTCCTCTGCTTCCTCTCTGGTATTGCAGATGAGAACTCCCTTTCCAAGAGCCAGGCCGTCCGCCTTAAGAACAATTGGCATCGGAGCCGTCTTTATGTACTCCAGCGCCTTTTCCGGATCGTCAAAATTTTCATAGGCAGCTGTAGGAATGCCGTATTTTTTCATTAAATCCTTGGAGAATGCCTTGGATCCTTCCAGGATGGCCGCATTCTTTCTGGGGCCAAAGATTCTGAGGCCTCTCTCCTCAAATACGTCCACAATTCCGCCCACCAGGGGATCGTCCATGCCGACCACCGTCAGGTCAATCTGATGTTCCACGGCAAAATCTGCCAGTTTCTCAAACTCCATGGCCCCGATGGGAACGCACTCTGCGATTCCTGCAATTCCTGCATTTCCCGGAGCGCAGTAAATCTTCTCTGCCTTTGGGCTCTGGGCAATTTTCCACGCAATGGCGTGCTCTCTTCCGCCGCTTCCCACGATCAAAATCTTCATATTTCTTCCCCTTCCAGACCTGATACTTCCTGTTTTAGCGTCCTATCTCAATCTCCCCATTGGCTATCATGTCGATGGCCTTTGGAAGCAGGATCCACTCTGCCTCCTCCATGACACGGCGCTGGAGAATCTCCGGCGTATCGCCTTCCTTGACCTCCACCGGCTTCTGCAGAAGAATCGGCCCTGTATCTGTCCCCTCGTCTACAAAATGCACGGTAGCTCCCGTCACCTTCACGCCCCGCTTCAAAGCCGCTTCGTGAACCTTCAACCCATAGTAGCCGACTCCGCAGAAGGACGGAATCAGAGACGGATGGATATTGATAATGCGGTTTCTGTATCTCTGAATCATGGCCGCCGGAATCGCTACCAGAAAGCCCGCCAGCACAATGAGATCCAGCTGGTATTCATTGACCTTCTCAAGAAGGGCCTCGTTAAACTGTTCTCTGCTTTCATAATCCCGGGGAGAGATGCAGACCGCCTCGATTCCGTGATTTCTGGCCCGCTCCAGGGCGTAGGCGCTTCTGTTATTGCTGATAACTGCCTCCACCCTGGCGTTTCGGATCGTCCCGTTGTCAATGGAATCAAGAATCGCCTGCAGATTCGTGCCGCCGCCGGAAACCATAACTCCGACTCTTAGCATAAGGTAACTCCTTTTTCTCCGTCCTCAATGGATCCAATCACATAAGGCGTATCTCCTGCTGCCTTAATAGCCTCCATGGCCTTCTCTGCATCTGCCGGATCCACTGCCACGATCATTCCGATTCCCATGTTGTAGGTGTTGTACATCATATCCTCGGCAATGTCGCCCTTCTTGGCTAACATCTTAAAGATAGCCGGAACCTCGTAGCTGTCCTTTCTGATCACTGCGTGGGTTCCCTCTTTTAACATACGGGGCACGTTCTCCTGGAAACCGCCGCCTGTGATATGGCTGCAGGCCTTTACAGTCACTCCCGCCTTTTTAAGGCTCTTTAATGCCTTCACGTAGATTCTGGTAGGCATTAAAAGTGCCTCGCCCAAAGTCTTTCCAAGCTCATCGTAATATGTATTTAAGCCCTCACGGGTCAGCTCCTTCTCAAATACCTTTCTGACTAAAGAGAATCCATTGCTGTGAACACCGGTGGAAGCCATGCCAATCAGCACATCTCCAGCCTTTAAGTGTTCTCCTGTGATCATATCCTTTCTGTCGCAGACACCTACTGCAAAGCCTGCCAGATCGTAGTCTTCCTCCGGCATCAGTCCCGGGTGCTCTGCTGTCTCGCCGCCGATTAAAGCAGCCTCAGACTGTAAGCAGCCCTCTGCCACGCCCTTTACAATCTCCGCAATCTTCTCCGGATAATTCTTACCGCAGGCAATGTAGTCCAGGAAAAATAAAGGCTCTCCGCCTGCGCAGGCAATGTCGTTGACGCACATGGCTACTGCATCGATTCCAATGGTATCGTGCTTATCCATAATGATGGCCAGCTTTACCTTGGTTCCGCAGCCGTCTGTACCGGAAAGGAGTACAGGATCCTCCATATCCTTGAAAGTTGCTGCTGAAAAGGCTCCGGAAAAGCCGCCAAGGCCTCCCATTACCTCTGGCCGCATGGTTCCCTGAACATATTTTTTCATCAGCTCTACAGACTTATATCCAGCTTCAATATCAACTCCGGCGTTCTTATAATCCATTACGATTCTCCTCTTTTTTGCTTTTTGCGTTTCTTCAGTTCTACAGGCCGTAAACGTTTATTTCATCTGGGCCACATACTCCTTGTAGCCGATTTTGTCTAACTTCTCAGCCTTCTCCACAACCTCGTTTTTCATCTCCTCAGAGTATTTCTTTAATTTCTCAAGAAGCTCTGCGTCGGAAGCTGCCAGAATCTTGGCTGCCAGAATACCTGCGTTCTTTCCTCCGTTGATCGCTACCGTGGCTACCGGGATTCCGGACGGCATCTGGACGATGGAGTACAGGGAATCGACTCCTCCAAGATCTGAAGTCTTCATCGGCACTCCGATAACCGGCATGGGGAACAGAGCCGCGCACATGCCCGGCAGGTGAGCCGCTTTTCCCGCTCCTGCGATAATCACCTTGTAGCCTCTGGCCTCTGCGGATTTCGCGTACTCGAAGAATACATCAGGCTCTCTGTGGGCGGAAATCACTGTCATCTCAAACTCAATGCCCATTTTCTCCAGAAAATCTGCCGCCTGTGCCATAACCGGCATATCTGAGTCGCTTCCCATTACAATTCCTACTTTTGCCATAGTGAATTCTCCTTTTCCTTGTATTTTAACATTAGTAATTCTAATATTTATCAAGTTTTATCTTAGTTTTACTAATTAATAATACCTGTTTTATTTTCCCCCGTCAAGACGGCCGTTTATGAAATATACTTATAAGCAGATATGACCGCAGCTGTTTAACAGCCCTCCACAGTCTCCAACGGCACGTTCAGCTCCTCCGTTCCAGGCAGAACAAATCTTCCGTCCTTTATAATGCAGACAGCGCTTCCGTCGGCGTTTACCGCCTCCACGGTATCCAGCTCAGAGTACGGAATCGTAATGTCCGTATGGCATCCAAAGTAAGCCTTGGACAGATCCTCTTTCCTCAAAATAGAAATCTCATTGTCTCTGGCCACCGCCTCTTTTCCGTCCGGATTGTAGACAGGCGTGTCCTCCGACCAGCTGTAGCAGGTGTCTCCCACTGCGAAATGGGGGCCTGTCTTCTCTGCTATGAGAATTGGAAAACGGTCGGAAATTCCATATTTGACTCCCACTGCGTAGGCAGTCGTATTGGTTCCCACTGCAAATTCTCCCATAGGAAGACTGTCGTGATTCTTTAAAATCACCTGCTTCACCAGCTTTCTGCACTCTTCCTCATCTGCGAAGTTTTCGCAGGTGTAGTCCACGGTTTTTCCGTTCTCAAAACGGATACACAGGTTCTTAAACTGAAAATCGCCGATATAGACGTTTCCCACAAACAGCGTTCCTTCTGTACCCTGAAGTACCGGAGATGTGAATACCTCTCCGACCGGAATGTTCACGTCCGCCACGCAGTTTTCAAACCGGGTCTGCTTCGCCGGATCCTTAAGCTCCATCAGGCTGATTTTCAGATCCGTCTTATTTCCCCCTCTTCCCGTCACTCTGGCGTAGGACGCCTGATCCAGGACGTCGATGATCGTCTGCTGAACCCGCTTGTACAGCTCATAGTCCAGAGTATTGATGCGGATGGTCTCCTCAAAAATCTCCTGGAACTGATCTCCAATCTGGGGAATCGGGAACGAGATGATCGTAAAGCTGGTCTCATCTCCCGGGATATAGCCGTCTAAAATCTGCATGGACTCGTTTGCGTAGGCGTGAACCAGCTTTTCCTGCTTTTCGCTGAGAGTAAAGGCCTCTTTCTTATTCTCCGGCTGAAAGCCCTCCTCTCCGAAGGTCTCCAGTACTGCCGGGCCGCCGTAGACAGCCGCCAGCGCCTTGTACTCCTCGTAAGCTACCCGGAGCACAGAAAGCTTTCTCTCCTTAAAGGCCTTATCCATGTACAGCGCATTGTCGTATCTGTGATCGTACTCGTACTGGCGGTTGGGAGAAAAGCCGAAATAGCCGTTGGTTCGGGATGCCGTCCGGTTCATGGTTCCCACTGCCGCCCGCAGAAAGATGGGGGAGAGCCCCATGGCCTCAAAGTTCTCTGCCGCATACCGCATCATACGCTCGAAGCCCAGAGGAAAGCGCAGCTGTCACTGTCTGTTTTTTCGGAAAGATCTCTTCCCATGGCCTCGAAGCCTTTTCTGTAGCCCTCTGTGAAGGTATCGGCCATCTTTCTCACCGTCTCCTCGGGAAGCTCATTTAAGAAGGCGGAAATGGATCGCTCTGTGTCAGAAATGTACTCGCCGAACTGGTTAGAGATACCGCTCGTCTCCCAGATCGCTGTTCTTTATAATCGTTCCCGCAAAGTCCAGGGACGGATCGAGGGATTCCCGGATCCGGTAGCTTAAGGTCACGTCGCAGTAATCGCTGACAAACCAGTACAGAACAGATTTTAATTCCTTCTCCTCCGGCTCCTCCCCCTCGAACAGGTTGTAGACCTCGATGAATACCTCCTCCAGGATCGTCATATCTGTCAGCCTGCTCTCGTAGGCGTAGACAATCATTCCGCGGATCTCTGTGTAAAGGAAGGACAAATACGCTCCGTACTTCTCTGTCAGCTCCCGGCAGGCATAGGCCGGGTTGGCAAAGCTTTCCTCATAATTTCCCGGCAGAATGTCCTCATACAGCCTGCGGTTCAGGCTGCGAAGCTCAGAAAGCTCTGCCTCTAAAAGCTCTCCCGACGCCTGGCGCTGAAATACCTCCTCACACAGCAGAATAAACTCCGCTGTCCTCTTAAAATATCTTACAAACCGTTCTCCCGTGGTGTTCTCCAGAGGAATCTCCCTGATTCTGGCCGCCGCCAGCTCATGGCGTTCTCTCACCGCCTCGTTTTCCTCTCTGAATTTCTCTGTGTAGCAAACTCCCTTTTCGTAACGCATCCTATCACCCTTTCAATCCAATTAAAATAAGCACAATCCAGAAAATGACAATCAGGCCGCTGATAGGCGCCCCTATCTTAGCCAGTATATAGTTTTTTTCCTCCTCCTGGAACGAAGCCCAGCCATAAATCACGCCAAACACGGCGAACAGAAAGCTGGAAAAGCAGACTGCCGTACCGCCTACCGGAGTATTGCCCTGGTTTCTGATGCTGATTCCAAGACCGGTCAGGCACAGAAACAGCGCCACCGCCGCCAGTCCCAGGCAGATAAAGCCATTCCTTGCCATAGGCTTTTTAATGTATGAAATCTTTTTCGTTTTTTGAGCCATGAAAAGCCCTCCTTATCCATTTGAGCATTGTCACAGATACGTACCCGGCCGCCCCTCCTACAGTATTGAGAAACATGTCGTCCACGTCGAAGCTTCCCACCCGGAACACCAGCTGAATCGTCTCAATGGAGAGAGTCAGAAGAAAGCTTAAAAGCAGCGTATTGAGCCATCTCTCTCCCAGCCTTGTAATAATGGGAAGAATAAAGCCAAAGGGCATAAAGCACACCACATTTCCCACAATATTAAGAAGAAACGCCTTAGTTCCCACCAGCTCTCTGTAGGTGTAAAACCGCCGTATTTCTTTAAACAGCGTCAGATTGTAATGGTACTCTGTATACTCCGACCGGCCAAAGCCGTCGGAAAAAAACATAAAATAAGTCAGCATCAGAAGATAGCTGAAAAACAGGATCCAGCATATTTTCTGATGGGTTTTCTCTCTCTTCCACATAGGTTCTCCAACTAACCGCTCTCTATTATCTGCAAAAAGAATCCTTCCCCGGATTCTGAATTTTCTCTTTCATGGTAAAAAGAGTGTTGCAGGCATATTCCCTTCTTGCAACACTCTTCTGGTTCAGCATAAAGCCTTTTATCAAAATGTAATCTCTGATTTGCGTCTCAGAAGAGCCGCTCCGCTTACAATCGCCATCACTCCGGCTGCAAGCCCTGTCACAATCATCACGCTTCCGATCACAATGCTGCACGCACCCGCATTGCGCATTGTCTTATAGACTCTTTCCATCAGACATTCTCCTCACTATCAGCTGCAGACAGCCTATTTTGCTCCGTACTGCTCGTAGTAAGCGTCAATTGCCGCCTTAATCTGATCGTCAATGACTACCTTGCCCTGGCACTCGCGGTTGTACAGATGCTCTACCACATCCTTCATGGAAACAATGGCGTTTGTGGGGAAGCCATACAGATCCTTTACCTCCTCAAGCGCGCACTTTACGCCGCCCTTGCCGACCTCCATACGGTCTAAGGATACCATCAGGCCTACGATCTTCACGTCTGCCGCTCCCTTTACCTTGGGAACAGTCTCCTCCATGGATTTTCCGGAAGTAGTCACGTCCTCAATCATAACGACGCGATCTCCGTCCTGCAGCTTGCTGCCTAAGAAGCTTCCCTTATCTGCGCCGTGATCCTTCTCCTCCTTGCGGTCAGAGCAGTAGCGGATCTCTTTTCCGTATAATTCGCTGTAGGCGATAGCTGTCACTACGCTTAAAGGAATTCCCTTATAGGCCGGTCCGAACAGCACGTCGAAATCGTCTCCGTACACGCTGTGGATGGCTCTTGCATAGTACTCTCCCAGCTTTTTCAGCTGAGAGCCTGTCACATAGCCGCCTGCGTTCATGAAAAACGGAGACTTTCTGCCGCTCTTTAACGTAAACTCGCCGAATTTCAGCACCTGGCTCTCTACCATAAAATCAATAAATTCCTGCTTATAGCTCTCCATCTCTCTGGAACCTCCTAGATTTACAGGCTTCTATCCTGTTCGTTTTCTTCCACGTTTTTCACGCGTTCTATTTACAATGCCGATCAGGCTGTTAATATCCTCCACCTGATACTTCTTCATGTAGGCCTCCATGCCCTCCACGATCTCCTGGGTTGCGTAAGGATTGTGGAAATTGGCGGTTCCCACCGATACGGCTGTGGCTCCTGCCATCATAAACTCAATGGCGTCGTCTGCGCACATGATTCCGCCCATTCCGATAATCGGAAGCTTCACTGCGTTAGCCACCTGATATACCATGCGGACAGCCACCGGCTTAATGGCCGGACCTGACAGGCCTCCTGTCTTGTTGGCAACGGCAAAGGCGCGCTTATGGATATCAATCTTCATGCCTGTGATCGTATTGATCAGGGAAGCACGTCCGCTCCTCCGCCTCGGCCGCCTTGGCCATCACCGTAATGTCTGTGGCATTGGGGCTCAGCTTCATGATCACCGGCTGTCTGGCGTGGCGCTTCACCTCTCTGGTAATCGCCTCCACCGCCTTGGGATCCTGGCCGAAGGCAATGCCGCCCTCCTTGACGTTAGGGCAGGAAATGTTAATCTCCAGCATATCCACCGGCTGATCGGAAAGCTTCTCCACCACGTCGATGTAATCCTCTGTGGTCTTTCCGCAGACATTGACAATAATCTTCGTATCAAACTGCTTTAAATAGGGGAATATCCCCTCTTGGCAAACACGTCGAAACCAGGATTCTGAAGTCCCACCGCATTGATCATGCCGCCGTAGGTCTCCGCGATGCGGGGAGTGGGATTTCCCGGCCACGGCACATTTGCCACGCCCTTTGTCACCACTGCGCCCAGACGGTTTAAATCCACCATCTCGCCGTACTCTGCTCCGGAGCCGAAGGTTCCCGACGCTGTCATAACCGGGTTCTTCAGCTCCACTCCTGCCAGATTGACCTTCATATTCATTACAGCTCCACCTCCTCGGCCAGGAATACGGGACCGTCCTTACAGATCCGCTTATTATGTACGTTCGTGTGGTGATCCACGTCCTTGGACTTGCAGACGCAGGCCAGGCAGGCGCCGATTCCGCAGGCCATCTTCTCCTCCAGAGAGATGTAGCAGCGGATATGGTTCTGGGCCGCGTACTCCTTCAGGGCCCGCAGCATAGGCGTAGGGCCGCAGGCGTACATCACGTCGGCAGTCAGGCCGTGCTCTCTAATCGCATCCAGCACGTTTCCCCTAGTGCCTGCGCTTCCGTCCTCTGTGGCCACATATACCTGGCCGTAAGCCTCAAACTCCTTCTTTAAGAAAAGATTTGCGTCTCTGTATCCTAAAACCATCTGCTTCTCACAGTTTAACTGCTTGGCAAGCTCTAACATCGGCGGGATTCCGATTCCTCCTCCGATGAGGAACACCTTCTCCCCCTCCTGAGGGAATCCATTTCCCAGCGGCCCCATGATCTCGATGGAGTCTCCGGACTGGTAATGGGAAAATTCTTCTGTTCCCGCTCCCGCGATTCTGTATACAATGCGCAGGCGGCCCTCCTCCTTATCAATTTCACAGATGCTGATAGGCCTTGGCAGAAGCCTGGATCCATCCTTTGTGTAAACAGAAATAAACTGTCCCGGCTTCGCGTCTGCAGCTGCCTTTGTGGCAATCCACATGCTGTAAATATCCGGAGCCAGCATTTCCTGGCTGTATACGACAGCCGTCTCCTTAATCTGTGCCATCTCTCTCTCCTGTATCCGTATTCTGAAGTCTGCAGGTTAAGCTTTTAAAAGAAATCCCTACAGTACGCTGTTAATATCTGCAATCATGTCAATGACAGCCTGTCTGGACGCCTCGCCGAAATGCTCCGGTCCAAACTTGGCGTACGCGTCTTTCTTGTACGCCGCGATAATGCCTCTGGAGGAATTGACAACCGCTCCCAGTCCGTCCTCGTTGAAGCAGTATTTTAAGTCCTCTGCCGTGCCGCCCTGAGCGCCGTAGCCAGGAACCAGGAAGTAGGTTCTCGGCATCAGCTTTCTGAGCACCTTGCTCATCTCCGGGTAGGTAGCGCCCACAACGGCTCCCACGTTGCTGTAAGCTCCGTCCATGGAAGCGTCGCCCCACTCTACTACCTTCTCCGCTACCAGCTCGTACAGCGGACGGCCGTCAATTAAGCGGTCCTGGAACTCGCCGCTGGAAGGATTGGAGGTCTTCACCAGCACGAAAATACCGCGGTCGCACTGATTGCACACGTCCACGAAAGGCTTCACGCCGTCTGTTCCCAGATATGGGTTAACTGTAATGTACTCGGTATTGAAGCCGCTTAAGGTCTGGCTTCCCACCTGAACCGTTCCCAGGTGTCCTGTGGCGTAGGCGGCGGAAGTAGAACCGATGTCGCCTCTCTTTACGTCTCCGATCACGATCAGGCCCTTCTCCTGGCAGTATTTCACCGTCTTATCGTAGGCTGCCAGTCCCGGAAGACCGAACTGCTCGTACATGGCAATCTGAGGCTTAACAGACGGAATCAGATCGCAGGTTGCGTCCACGATTTCCTTATTAAACTGCCAGATGGCCTCCGCAGCTCCCTCTAAGGTCTCGCCAAACTCAGCGAACGCCTTCTTTGTCACATGCTCCGGAATATAACTTAACATCGGATCCAGGCCAACACAGATCGGAGCCTTTGTCTTCTGAATTTTTTTCGATTAATTTACTTACCATCTTATCCTCCTGTTTTTTAAACACGCTCTGGTTTAATTCTAAAATTATTTTATCTAAGTACAGTAGGGGATCAAGTGCGGCTTTGCGCCTTCTCACGCCCCTACTGGCGGATGGCGAGAGTCGCCACATACACGCCGTTTTTATAGGATTTGGCCGCAAACTGCTCCTCTGTGGCCGTCTCCAGCTCCAGCCACAGCTCCTCCGCAGCCAGCATGATATGGGACAGCATAACGCCCACTGAAAAGTCCCGCATCAGTCCCGCCGCGGGAACCAGGCTGCGAAAGCCCTGCAGAACGCCTGAGTCCTTCTTGGCAAATACATAGATCCGATCTGTGTAGACAATGAACCGCCAGGGCTGGGAGTTAAATGCAGACGGAGCCAGTCTGGCCGCCTTTAATACGGTTTTCATAGTCTCCCCTGCCTCCTCCTTAAACACGCAGAGCTCGTTTAAGGGCAGGCGCTTCGCCAGAGAGCTCTCCCGGAACAGCTTGCCCTCCGGATAGCCGAAGGCCACAACCATCACCTGGCGTTTTCCGTCGCTTCGCTTTCTTTTAACCGTGCTGCCTCCCAGGTAGCAGGTTCCCAGTCCCTTTACAGTCATGTAAAGGACAATCTGCTCCATAAGATAGCCCCCGTTTCTCCCATAGCCCTCCTCAGGCTCCGAGTAGAGGACAAAATACCAGGGGGCCTCTACCTTCCAGACGCCCTTCATCGGCGCTTTTTTGTCACGGTTGTCAATTATCTCAAAATCCACCTGGATTCTGTCGTTTAGCGGGGAAGCCGTCCTGGCAAACGCCAGAATCTGTTCCCGCAGTTTTTCTGTCACTTCCTTATCAGAGTATTTCCGCACTGAATGGCGGACGCCTATCGCCTCATACAGATTCATTCTCCCTTTTCCCTTTCCGCCTCTTCTCAGACGCCTGTCTGCAGCGGCCTTAAATCATTCCTGAAATAAGCGGAACCACAATTACAGTCAGTACGCCGGCCACCGCTATGGCAAGGCTTGACATGGCGCCCTCCACTTCTCCGAGCTCCAATGCTCTGGCTGTTCCGATGGCGTGAGCCGATGTGCCAAGAGCCAGGCCCTTCGCCATGGGTTCCTCTATTTTAAGCAGCTGGAAAACCAGATCTGCTATAATATTTCCTATAATTCCTGTCACAATAATGCTCACAACAGTCAGCGTCACAATGCCTCCCGCCTCTTCGCTGACTCCCATGCCGATAGCTGTGGTAATAGACTTGGGAAGCAGGGTAACGTAGATCTGATGATTCAGGCCAAAAGCCTTAGCCATCACAAGAACACTTCCTGCGCTTCCTAAAACACCAGTCAAAATGGACGCTCCCACTGCCAGTTTATTATTCAGCAAAAGCTCCAGCTGCTTATAGAGGGGAATCGCCAGACAAACTGTTGCCGGCGTCAGAAAATAGCTTAAATACTCTCCTCCCTTATTATAGGCTTCATAACTCACATGAAATACCTTTAAAAATAAAATAACGGCAATGATCGCCACCAAAAGGGGATTTAATATAGAAAGTCCCGTTTTTTTCTTCAGCCATACCCCAAACAGGTAGGCTCCCACACTGAGCAGCATACCAAAATACAGAGATGTTCCAGCTATTGATTCCATCTTATTCTTCCTGTCCTTCCTGCCTATTTTTTCTGATAATGTGCTGAGCCGTCTTTCCTGTCACAGCCATGACAAAAATTGTAGACGCGGCGGTGATAACCGTCAGAGGAATCAGCACACTCTCCATTACGTCCCAGCTGTTCATCAATCCTACGCCTGCAGGAATAAACATAAGCGGCATAGTGTCAAGAAAAAATCCGCCCGGCTCCTCCACATCCTCCAGCTTCACCGCCTTCAAACACAGAGCCCCCAGAAGCAGGAACAGCCCATATACCCCGGATGGGATTGGAAGCGGAAGCAGGACATTGAGAAATTCCCCTATCATAGTGATGCCGAAAATAATTGTAATACCCTTGATGAATTTCATCCTCAGTCCTCCTTATTTTTGTAAACTCTTTTATTTTATCACTGTGATTTTCATCGCACAATAGAAAAAATTCTTATATTTTGATTGAAATTCATCTGCTCTATGGACTATACTTATAAGAAAAGTTAAATTTCAGGAGTTTTTTATGGATATCATACGAACGAGCCTTCTTTCTGCCGGACAGGCAGACGAGATAAAAGAACTTTTAAATGGATGCAGAGATTCCAAGGGACAGACTCCCTTTTTCCCTTTTGAGGACGGAGATCTGTTTTATCTGCTTTTTACAGAAACGGATGATAACGCTGCCAGCAGAATCTTAGCCTGCGCGGCGGCTTTAAGCTTTTTTGAAGAGTCCGGCGCGCCCTATGCAGAGTGCTCTGCCTTCACCAGGCCTGTTCTTCGGCAAAAAGGATATTTCTCCCTACTTTTTGACGAATTATCCCAGGATATTGAGGAGGTGGATCTCTACTTTCCTGTAACTGATCCAGAACCTGGAACCTTAGCTGCCCTAGCTTCCCTGGAGGCGATCCGCGACAGAGACGAATACCGGATGGAACTGGAGCTGGAGCTGGAATGTGCAAAGGCTTTTTCCGGCGCTCCTTTTCAGGAGACGTCTGCGCCTGGCACCTGGAAAGTTCCGGGCAGCCGCCTCCATACCCAGTGGGAGGAGACAGAACATGATTCCTTTCTCCTCTCCTTTTACCAGGAAGAGAAAGCCGTTGG
>ENA-OQAB01000057-OQAB01000057.1-human-gut-metagenome-genome-assembly--contig:-NODE-57-length-60328-cov-4.545506_pt1 | contig 60328 bp, 56 predicted proteins | sample MGYA00242490_ERZ504517 | MGnify/ENA primary metagenome ERZ504517 (study PRJEB26092, sample SAMD00036298) | human gut metagenome | host: Homo sapiens | study: EMG produced TPA metagenomics assembly of...
GAAAACAGCCGCTTTCAGCGGCTGCCTGTAGTAGTGATGCGATGACAAACCCTCAGTACCCCTTCCAGGGGTCAGCAAGTACTGACCCCTCTGGGGTCTGAGCAAACCACTAGTTTACTAGTGGTTTTGATTTCCCAATTGCAAGGACGGTTTAGTTATTCTCTCTTTCTCAGATGCGCCGGTCCAGGCGATCTGTATATTCCTCCTTAAAAGCTTCGAAATGATGATTTTCCAGCTCGTAGCGAATGTGCTCCATGAGGGTATTATAAAAATAGAGGTTATGCATGACACACAGCCGCATGGCAAGCATTTCCTTCGCTTTGAAAAGATGGCGCAAATAAGCGCGCGAATGGCGCTGGCACGTGGGGCAGTGGCATTCCGGATCGACCGGGCCCAAATCGCGCTCATATTTTGCATTATTCAGGTTGATGATCCCGTTCCAGGTGAAGAGATGCCCATGGCGGGCGTTACGGCTTGGCATCACACAGTCAAATAGGTCAACGCCCCGGCTGACGCCTTCCAAGATGTTCCCCGGCGTTCCGACGCCCATCAAATAACGGGGCTTGTCCTTTGGCATATAGGGCTCCACCGCAGAAATAATGCGATACATCTCTTCCTTCGGCTCCCCTACCGCTAAGCCGCCAATTGCGTATCCATCCAAATTCAGCGCGGCGATCTGCTTCATATTTTCAATCCGCAATGCATCATAGGTGCAGCCCTGATTGATCCCAAAAAGCAATTGCTGGCGATTGAGCGTATCCGGCAGTGAATTGAGCCGCTGCATCTCAGCCTTGCACCGGGCAAGCCAACGCACCGTTCTGGCACAGGATTGCTCCGCATAGTGGTATTCCGCCGGATTTTCCACGCACTCATCAAATGCCATCGCAATGGTGGAGCCAAGATTTGACTGGATGCGCATGCTCTCCTCCGGCCCCATAAAAATTCTGTGGCCGTCGATATGGCAGGAGAAGGTGACGCCCTCTTCCTTAATTTGACGCAGCTTTGCAAGGGAAAAAACCTGGAAACCACCGCTATCGGTCAGGATCGGACCCTGCCAGCCGGTGAAAGCATGGAGGCCTCCCAAATCCTTCACCAATCCATCCCCTGGACGCACATGGAGATGATAAGTGTTGCATAGCTGCACTTGACAGTGGAGTTCTTTTAGGTCATAAGCGGAAACGGCGCCTTTGATTGCGCCGCAGGTGGCCACATTCATAAATGCGGGCGTTTGGATTACGCCATGCACAGTGGGGAATTCACAGCGCCTGGCGGCCTTCTCCTGCGAGAGGATTTTTAACATAGGATCGTCCTTTCCAATCAGTGGTTTTGCTGTTCACCTCAGAATTAAAAGGAGCAAACAGGTTAATGCAAAAACATTTTTACGACCATGCGCACATAGGCTAACCAATGCTTCAAATGTTTGAAGCTATTATACCACACGCAAGGCCAACCTTTGTGAAAAAATGGCGCTGCCGCTCTGCGGCAGGAGGCGTTTCGCGCCGACAGGCATTTTTCCAATGCTTCAAACTCTGTTTGAAGCTTATTATACCACACGCAAGGCCAACCTTTGTGAAAAATGGCGTTGCCGCTCTGCGGCAGGAGGCGTTTCACGCCGACAGGCATTTTTCCAATGCTTCAAACTCTGTTTGAAGCTATTATACCGCAATGATAATGGAGAAAACAAGTGCGCAATATGCCGCATACTGGCTCGAAGCGATCGCATTTTGAAAACAAAACGGCGGCAAATCACCGCCGTTTTGCATATTTTATGAAATGGGAATATGTTGAACGTCCACAGAGGCTGTCTGATTGCTCGCGGTATGAATTGTTATGATAGTACCGCCTGTTTCTTCGGCAGAATTCCATGGCGCGGGAGAGGGCCCCGTTTTCAGCCCATAAGTCATCGTAATCCCCTGATGGGTAATGCTGGCGTTGTTTTCATGGTCGTGCCCGCAGAAAATGTGTGTTGTGGAGCCTAGAGCGAGGCATTGATCAAAAAATCCGGAATTAACCGGAGAAACTCCTGGCAGATAAGCGCATTTACCAAATCCATACGCATCAGAAATGGTATAGCTTTTGTCTGATTCGTTATAAATACCGTTTTTCTCAACTGCCTGACGCATCTCAGGCAGTGCAAAATGGGAAAACGTCATGGATGGAATCAAACGTCCCGCCGCTTTTTCTATTCCCTTCACATTCCATTCATACCAGGCAATCTGTTCATACCCCATGTATATTTCACGCTTTGAACCATCTTCATATTCATAATATCTGCCGTTATCCAACAGGAAAAGCGTGTAGATAGGCTCCCCTTTTTCTGTAATATTCACTGCATAATTTCCGCATCCATACAGATTGGACGGTCCTTTTTGAAACAGGCAATATTCTGATTTGAGGAGCTGATCGCCCTGCCAGTTTAAGGTGGTCATCGGAATTTCACTATCATGGTTGCCAAACACAGGCGCCCACGGAATTTGAAACGAATCCATCACATCGATCCATTCCTTTAGCAGAAAGCGAGAGGTAACGCCGGATACATTATCGCCCACTGTTGCAATCAGATCCGGTGTTGTTTGTGCGACCAGTTTGCGAATCTGATCGTAGCACGCCTTGTTATCTTTGGGATTCATCCAAAGCTGCGTATCGGTTAAAAGCAATATTTTAAAATCCTGATTTGAGTTTTTTTCTACGGTTTGAAGCTGATCTAGCTTGAATTCCTGCTTTGCACTCCACACTTCTGTATGCTTTTTACCCATTAAAGGGAAAAACAATAGAAGGACGACTACCATCACAATTGAGAGGATGGTGGAAAGCACCACTATCAATATTTTTTTAGATTTTGTTTTCACCATACAGCCCTCCGTGTTATTTGCAGCTCTCGCTTTGCAGGATCGCTTCGATACAGCTGTGCTCCGCCAACTCTTGCAAAAGCAGGGCGTTATTTTCCACCTTTGCGTATTCGGAGATTGTTTTTATATTCTTGATATCGTCCTCCCCCATCGTATGGTCTTTATAGTTTCGCACGGCAGCCCGAATTTTCAGCGCCCGTATATAATCTGCGTGTTTCTTTTCAGAAAGGTCATAAAATAAGACCGGAATCACACAGATTACAGAGGCGATAATCCCAAGCCAGGTAACGCTTCTAAATGTGGCCTGCATGATTTGAGGATTTTTCAGGGCAATATCGATATTATCGCCGAAACCCACGCCGCCAAAGGACATGAAAATCGGCATCAGCGCGCTGGTGAAAAAGCCAAAAAGCGTCATGATGAAGTTATTTAAATTCTGCCAAAATCCCTCCAAGCGTTTTCCGGTTTTCCACTGCTGATAATCCAACACATCCGGAACCATAATGGCGGAAATATAGCTCAGTCCGTTAAACAGGTTTTGGAAAAAGATCGCAACCAGCATGAGATATGGGCTGTGGAGGGTAAACAGCTGCATAAAGGCCATGATCGTAAAGCCAATTGTGGAAAGGATCATCACATTTCGTTTGCCCATTTTTTTGATCAAAAAGGGCCCTAAGAGCATGCCGGGAATCAGGGCATTGTTGAGCAGCATATTGCAAATGGTCAGCACAAAGGCGCCGTTCTGCCCGCCGATGGCATAATTACAAATCCACAAATACATATTGATATTGCCGCGCACACCGACGGCAATAGAGAAAATCGTGATAATCCAGAAATATTTATTGGTCAGAAGCTGCTTTGCGCCCTCGGTAAATTTCACCTTTGCAACATATTGTTTATGTACGACGGTGCGTTCCTCCGTGCCGAAGTAGGCAAAGAAAACGAATAAAATGCCTCCGATACCGCAAATCGGGAACGCCCACCGGTAGAGCATGATGTTATTCATTGGGTCTTTCTCACCAGCAAAGAAAATGCCCGCGACCAGAGGAATAATGATATTGACAATGGAACTGGGCAGATTGGAAATAAGCCCTTTAAAAGCGCCGATGTTTGCACGCTCCTGCGAAACCGGTGAGATCGTTTGCTCGATTCCCTGTAAGCATTGGGTTAAGAGGGTATAGAAAAAGGTGCCGAGCTGAATCAGGAGGAACATCACAGCGGTGCCAACCGTTACGTCAATGTGTGACGCCGCAACGCCGAATACCGGCATCGCGGGGATATCAAAGCTAAAGAAGGCCTGTGCAATCCAGCTTTCCGGAATGAACGGTATAAATGTAAAACACAGAACGGTAAGAATCGAGCTCCACGGCAAAAAGGGCTTAAATTTCCCTTTTTTATAATTAGAATTATCAATCAGCATGGATAGGATGGGAGCTCGAATTAAACCCAGAACAGAAGCGATGATTCCAGCTACAAAAATAAAGCCGGTAGAAACCTTAAAATAACTGATCATCATCGGGATATTGATTGCGATCGTCGTCCAGCTGATAATAACGCTGAGGAAGGATAGGGAGCCGCTGCCAAGCGCAAGATTCAGGAACTCTCGGTAATTAACAAAATAGCCGTCCGGTGGTGTTTTCCAGTGGAGTTTGAGCCGGATAAGCCCCTCCTTTGCTTTTTGGAAAATCGCATCAGTTTTCATACTATATTTCCCCCTTGATATAAATTTATCGGTTACATGTTAGAACCCCAAAGCCGAAGGGATGATTTGAATTGATGCCTTTTTTGACAAGCAGAAAGAAAACCAATGCATCCTTGGTAAAAAATTCGATCGCTTTTGATGCATCATACCATACTGCTTCTGTTCCTACAATAGCCAAAGGCATATTGATTCCATTCAGTGCAAGAAAATAATCAATTTCTTTTTTTGATGCAACCCCAGATGACCAATGGAAGGGGTCGAGAGTACCATCATTCTTGATATATCTATTGGCAGTGATTTCCATACGCTTTCCCCGTAGCCTGCACCGTGGTTATTTGTAAAATCCATTTCCGATTGAGCATTTTTTGCATATCGGCAAATCTAATTTTGCTCAACCCTGCGGATACTATAGGTATTGCGTTCAAAATCTACTGTAATAACCGTTCCATCTGAATAAACGGCTTGTTGCCTGCGTAGCGAATGATCCAAAAAGCGGTGTTGAATCATTTCACAGTCAAAAAGTTTTGCCTGGATGCATGCTAATTGCTGCACACGGGCAATCTCTTTCTCTAACGCTTCCGATGGGATCAAATCATCATGATCGTCTAAGGGGTCAAAATAAGGCATTCCGGCATTCAAAATACAATGCAATTTTGCGCTGTCTCCATTTGGAATCCCCCATCCTCCTGTTCCTTTTGACAACCAGGGAATCATAATACAATCATGATATACAAGGCTTAAAATCGGCACCGGGATTCCCACAGCCTGACCTCGTTCCTGAGGCCGCAGCATATATGGTCCGTGATGGACAAGGGCCAATTTATCCAGGAGGAAGTCTCCCGGCTCTTCAGAAGACGGGATGATCCCTCGTTTCGTCAGTAGATCAAAGCATTGTCCGCGAAAGCGGATGCTTTCCTCTCGAGTAATCCGGTGATTCGGGTGGAAGCATTCATCACCTGCCACAATGGAAAACACGTCTAAATATGCTCCCTGGATATCAACGCCATGCTCTGCAAGCGCCTTATAAGTTGTTTCTACAAACTCTGGGGCCTGCGAAGCACAAAGCCAGGTATGAGGGCCGCCATCCCAATAATCGCAATAAAAATGGGTCCCATCTATTTTAGTGACCGCTTTTTGGATATCAAATTTTTTTCCAGTGTAATAAAAATCCCTATATTGATCATGAATTGCAAATACATAGCCCAGTTTACGGCAAGTTTCCGATAATCTCTTCATGCCTTCATATCCGCCCGCCTCGGGACATGGCGGAAGGATATAGGGATGGTTGTTATCGTACCCTTGCTCTCCCCATCCATCTGTGTGGATATAAAGCTGTTTCAGCCCGGCGGCCTTTAACGCCTGATACTGCTGCGCACGCTTTTCAAAGGAGGCAAACAGTTTTCGGTTCTCCCCGTCTTTTTGATAAAATCCGGATTTGGGATGAACGTTGGAAAAGGTTCGGCAGTGCAAAACAGGAGCGCCGATGATATTTTTCACATTTTCATTTTGCGCAATCTTATCCTGTAGAGTCACCAAACGCCCCTGTTCCGCTACATATGCCCGATAATCCTTCGCCAGCGTGTTATAGTCGCATTTGTCGTGGAACACAAAACGGATTTTTCGTTCATAATTGAGCCGCCCTAGAGAGGAATACCAGTGAACTGAATTCAAGAAAGATAAATTTTTCCCAAAACAGGAGAACATAGCAGCATCAAACGGAGTTTCCACAATCGCGCAAAACCCATTATTCCCACTTACTCTTCCCCAAAAAGGCAGATAGCAATCCCCTGTATTGATACGCCGGGGATAGTTGGCAAAGCCAATGGTGGAGAGAAAGTTATTTTTGTATCCATCCGGCATTAAAAAGCCCTGCCGCATGGTATCGACCGCATAGGTGCTGCCGCCTTTTTGCTTCGCATCAAAAGGCCCCGGGAAATAAACCGCAGAAATATCCATTTCACTTTCGTTTTCCGCCTTGATCGAAAATACCACTGTATTCCGATCTGTGATTTCCGCCATACAGACGAGTGTAAACGGTAATCTTCTCCCGAATGCCCAAAAGCCGCTATATCGTGCAGTGATGCGGTTATCCACGCAGGAAAACTGTTTTTCTAACGCGCATCCGAAGGTTCGGATCGTATGGGCGTAGTTTCTTCCTATTTTATGCCGGATTATGATATAGGGCGGCCGGCCCTCGTTGACCCAGGAAAACCCTTTATAATTGATTTCATATTTCCGGTTTTTTGGTGAGAAGGATACGGTTAAGTCATTTTTTCTAATTTTCATTATGCACACTCCAGAAAGCAAACTATTGAAGATGCCGGAAGAAAGCCTTCACCGCCTACCGTTCTTCTTGAAAGCCATTATAATGGACGCCGAAATATTTTTGCTCTACCGGATAGTTGCATGCCATCCAAATTGTGCGGTGCTCCGCCACCTGCTTCCCATGCCCTTGCTTGCTCCCGCCGTGGTCCGCCGCAACGAGGACAAGTCCATTTTTCATTAACTGCTTCTCCCGCTGCTCTACCGCATTCCAGCAGGTCGCAGAGATAAAGGTCGGCATTGCGCACTGCGTTCACATAATGAGGGTTCTCATTTGCGAAACCTGCCAGATGGCCGTTGCTGTCCGGCCTATGGAAAACACCTGCCACAATGGTGTCGCCTTTCTCCATACGGCCAAGCAGATAGTCGCGCATGGAAATATCATAGGCGCATTGCTTTGAAATTTCCCCTACCTCCATTGCCACGGCATTGTAGGCCTCAAGCGGTGCATTGAGCTCTTTTCTTCTTTTCCCTCGTTTTTCAGCATCTCGTTCACATTGCCTGCGCTCGGGCGGTCAATATCACGATAGGTCACTGGCAAATCAGGGTGCTCCATGATATATTGCACTTCGTTTTTTAGCGTAACATCAAAAATATTCGCCCCAATCAAACGCAAACCCAGTCGCCACGCCCAACTTTGCATATTTCAACATGATGGTATCCACGTCCGCTTTTTTTACGTCATTATTGCTGTCAACGCCTATGGAGCGTTTTCCATCCCCCGGTGAGTTCGCTCGTCCAGCCCGCGCAGGTAGAGGTTTCCTGCGCGCTCTCGGTCCCCTTTTCCCCGCCGGCATAGGCCAAATATAATCCTCCTGTTTTTTTCAGCCTGTGCAGGCCGCTGTAGGAAGCCGCTTCATAGTTATGGCCGTTGGTATCAAAGCAATTTGCATCGTAAAACAGGTTTGCTATCGCGTCCGCGCGGACGCCATCCCAACCGAGAAACAAAACTTTGAGCGTTTTGCCCTCGCTATCAACCAGTTTCCCATCTTGAACGGTTCCGCGGCTTAAAAACTGATCCATGATGTGATAATATTGATATTGTGGAATAGACTCGGCTCCTTGATTATCCCAGAATGAATATTGAGATACCTTCGCAAAATATTTGGCGTCGGCCTTGCCGCATCCGGACAGAACGAAACCGGACGCCATTATTAACACAAGCATGCTGGAAATGATCCTTCCCTTTTTCATCAAGCGCTTCCTCCCCATTTGTTTTATCCAAGCATATGGCGATCAATAATTGGGACTTCAGAAGGTGCGGAGCCCTCCTGATCGAGAATGATAATTTCATTCCTCTCCTTTAAAAACGGCGCTGGTAAATAAAGCGTGCGCTGTGGGCCACGGCTCCAGTAGCGGCCGATGTTGACGCCGTTGACGAGCACGATTCCTTTTTTAAATCCTTTCATATCCACGAAACAATCCGCATCCGTGCGAGCGGAAAAGGTTCCCTTTCGGAAACCTGGCCTTCCATCCGCTCCTTCCGGCACAAAGGAGAGCTGGCTGAGATTTTCCATGGGAAGGGTATAGACCTCCCAGCCAAAGAGCAGCTGCATGCCGAGGCGGACTCGTTGAATGCCCTTGCGGTCCGCCAAATAAGGGCCATAATTGACGCGCCCCATCCCTTCTACTAAGATCTCAATTAGGCATTTACCGTGAAAGGCGGGAATCCAACAGGTAAAACCATCGTTATTTTTCCTCTTACCATTTCGGGTACGGTCATATTTTTTTACCACTTTACCGTTAATACGTAGATAAGCAATATCGTGAACGCCTTCCACAAAAAGCGTTTGGGCGGAATAATTGCCCTCCAGCTCTTTGCGATAGAGAATATAGCCAAAATTCTGGCCAAAGTGCTCCATGCTCTCCGGATGCTGTGTGTGATGCCGCCGGCCAATCCGGTCGCAGCTTTCCCACAGCGGCGCATAGTGCGTTAGCGGAACACTCCCGATGCGTTGTAGCTTTGGGCGGGGCGGGAGCGCCTGTTTCATCGGAAGGTTTTGCGCGTGATGGAGCAATTCGCGCACCTTGAAATAGGCGGGCGTGTAATCACCGTATTCATTGAGTAGAGCCGCATCATCATAGCTAGTTACGGTTGGCTGATAGGTTCGCCCAAAATTAGCGCCGGCCCAAAAAATGAAAATTGGTGCCACCATGAAACATATAAATATTTAAATTTGCATTTTGGTCAATCAATTCTTTCATTTCCCGCGCAACCTGACTGGCGTTTCGCCTGTGGTGACGCTCGCCGAAATGGTCAAACCAGCCGCACCAGAATTCCATGCACGTTTTGGGCAGGTCGGGCTGTATCTGTTTTAAAATATCGAAGGCGGTTTTCGCATGCGATCCAAAATTCAGCGTTTTATAAGCATCTGGGAGCGTCCCGCCGGATAACATGTTCCCGTTATTTCCATCCGAAGTGAAGAAGGGCACCTGAGCCCCGTATTGCAGCATGATCTCTCTCAGATGGTTGAGATACGCTTTGTCATTTCCGTAAGAGCCATATTCGTTTTCAATCTGCAAGGCGATAATATTGCCGCCATTTGTATCCTGTAGCGGGCTGATCTCTTGAAACACCCGTTTGAAATAGGCATCGACCTTTTGCATGAAAATAGGTTCATCACACCGAAGGCGCAAATTGTGATCTTTCAGCAGCCATGCCGGAAATCCGCCAAAATCCCATTCTCCGCAGGTATACGGACCAGGTCGAATGATAACATACAGGCCATATTCCGCTGCGGTGCGGCAATAAGCCGCAATGTCGAGGCCTCCCCAAAGCAGAACTCCCCCTCATGAGGCTCATGGAGGCTTCCAGCACATTACTGTTTCTACGCAGTTGAAGCCCGCAGCCCGCATTTTTGCAAAGCGGTCTCCCCAATAGGCGCGTGGAACTCGAAAGTAGTGCATCGCGCCGGAAAATAGCCGAAAGGGCTTGCCGTTGATAAAAAAAGCCATCTTTTCTAATTTCCAAATTGCTTACCTCACAATCGATCCGCCAAGGATTGGATATAGCGGCAAAACTCCCTGTTACGCTGGTTGATATCCTGCTCCCAGATTAACAAATCCGGCAGGGATACGGCGAAATAATCGATCACTACTTCCCTGTTTTCATGGCTTCGGCAGTATGCTTCAAACTGCTGTTTTATTTTCCGCGTTTGGTCTTCCATGCCGAGCTTGCGAAAAGCAAGCGCCTGATAAAAAACATAGTCTGCCGGGTTATCGTTATAATACATATCGTCGGAAACAGAGGAATCTCCTTGCGCAGCCATCCGATAGCAGGCCTCCGCGTACTTGGAATCCCTATTTGTTTCGGCAAGCTCGCCCATTCGGTAATAAACATCGTTGTTGGTATCTAAAATCAGCTTGCCCTCGCCGAGATTTTCCGGGAAGGACAGTGCCTCACGGTATTTTTTCATCGCGTTTTCGAAATCACCGGCTGCCGCCAGCTGCTCGGCACAGGCGCATTTAATCTCTTTATAAAGGCGGGTTACCTTGCCTTCTCCGCCCTCCCAGGGGTGGAAGTTCCGCGCTTGGATCATCTGTTCGGCGCGCTCTGCCTCGCCAGCCTTCAGCACCAAGCGGAGATATTCCGTATAGAGGTCGTCGCGCTGCACCATGACGGAATCATATTTCTGCAAAAGCTCAAGGAGAAAAGAATCCGTCTTTCCGGTCAGCTGGTAGAGCTGGCTCAGCTCCAGTAAAATCCGGCTGTCCGTTTGGTCGAGCGCCCAGGCTTGCTCCATATAAGAAAGCGCTTTCTCTGGATCATGCGCCTTGTTATAGAAATAAAGGGATAGGTTGCGCTTCACCGTCGGGAATTTTGGGTCAAGGCGTTCTGAAGCAAGCCAATGGCTGCGCGCCAGCTCATATTGCCTTTTATCGTAAAACAGGTTTCCAAGGTAATAATGGGCCAGTGCGGTTTCTTCCAGTGCATTGGCCTGATGGAGCACCACAATATCCATCAGCTGATTGGGAAAGCAGATTGCATTTTTGCACGATGCGGCACGCTTGATTTCCTCATGGCAGGGCTTATGGGCTTTATCCTGGGCATAAACGATATAAAAGGAGATGAGCGGATTCTCCTTATTTTGGCTCCGCCATGCAGAAAGCAGAGCTTCCGCACAGCCATATTCCCGAAGCAAGAAATAAAATGAAGCCGCCTGCGTGATTTCCGTCAGGTTACTTCCCATCAGGAAAGAAAGATCCTCCTGGAGTTCGAATCGGGATGGTAAATCAAAGGGATCCTCTTCCCTGATCTTCTGAAGCTGCTCCGCCGTTTTCTCAAAACGCTTCAGCCGCTTGAGTGAAAGGGCAAGGAGCATGCGCGCCCGCGTATCGGACGCGCCGCATGCAAGACTCTGCTGCGCAAAGCTAAGCGCCTGTTCCCAACGTCCTTGCGCATATGCGAGTGCCCCCAGGTAATAACACGCGCTGTTTTTATGCTCATTGCTCCAAAGGCATTTATAAAACAGATCATAGGCCTGGATGCGGTTTCCTGTTAGCAGCTCAGCAATTGCTAAATAAAAAAAGGGATCTGTAGCAGGTGGATTTGGATTTTTGACTGTCATTTTTGAAATTGCCTGCTTGAAATACGGCTTGCATGCTTCAAACTGGCCGCAGCGCAGCAGCAAAAGGCCATATGCGCTGTTGAGGCGGATATCGGTTGCATCCCGCCTGAGCCCTTCTAAATAATAATCCTCAGGTCGGCGTGTTGCGTGCCGGTATTGTTCAATATGCAGCCCGAATAAATAAAGCTCTTCCACTGTCTGACATTCAGAGGGCGGCGGGCAGGCGGTAGCAGGGGCTGGTATCTCAAATTTTTCAACCATCTGGGGGGAAAAGCGAAGCTGGCTACCATCGTATGTAAGGCAGATATCAGCCTCATCTGTGACCCCCTCTATCTCGAACACCTCTCCGGGCAGCAGGCCGACGGTGGCCGAATGAGAAACTTCGCCGCATGTTGCGGTAATTTGAATATTTTGGTGCGCCCGGGCCGCATAGAGCGTTAATTTTCCACCCTCTGTGCCGAAACAAAAATCACGGTTGGCATTGCTGATGCGTCCGACCGCACGATAAGGCATGAAATATTGGGTAAAGCTCTTTTCTTCATGCGGCTGGATAAAGGTAAAATCCGGCTGGTTGTCCGTAAAGCAGCCCGTCATCAATTCCACATACGGCCCGTCCTCATCGGTTAAATTCCGATCCCAGGCTCTGCCAAAATCGCCGCAGCCCCAAGTCCATTGCTTTTTTCCGGGCGCGATATGATGATCCGCTACATGGAGCAGGCCCGCCTGCTTTCCGTAATCATAGCCGCCGATAAAATCGAAATTGGATTTATACGCCATAAACGAAGTTGGAACGGGAATGTTTTTATATCTGGAAATATCAATGCCGTCGGAATAATCCATTTTATAATAAGTGCCCTTTGCAATCGGATATTCGCTGACCGCGCGCTTGCCGTGATCCAACACTGCGGTTACATCAGGCGGCATGATGGTCGCCGTATTTTCATTAACGGCATAAGCCGGATTTGCCCACCACAGAAAGGTTTGCGGCAGGCTGCCATAGTTGAATACCCGGGTGTGAATTTCGATATAAACCGCATCTGGATAGAGTCGGATTTCCGTTAGGGCTTTGAGACCAAACATATTTTCCGTTTCCCCAACCGTAACGCAAGCGCTGCCATCCAGATTATTTTTGATCTGATGGCGCACCGGCATATAGGTGGAAGGGCGATGGTGCTGCGGCCAGTTGAATTCAATGCCGCCGCTGATCCATGGCCCCAGCAGGCCAACCAGTGCCGGCTTGATGACGTGATTGCGATAAACAAAATCATATCCGTTAGATTTATCCCGCGCAGAATAGATCCGTCCGCCAAGCTCCGGCAGCACGGTTACTTCCACATAATCGTTCTCCAAGATGACCGCTCGGTATACGCGATCTTTTTTGACATCCTCAATCTTTTCAATCACGGGATTGGGATACACCCTGCCGGAGCTGCCCTGGTAAACCCGTTTTTCAAAAAACATGGGATTTTTTCTTCTTTGCCAACATCATAGGTCGGGATCATCAATTCCTTCTCAAATACGCGTGCCGCCTTCATCGGAATCCCCCCTCCGTTTAAAAATAAATCAGTTCTTCCGTAACCTGATGATCCGGATGAACCGTCAGCAATGTTCCGCCTGTCATGCCAAATTTAAAATAACAATTATAGGAGCTTTTCATCGCGTAGCAAATCTTTAGCCCATCTTTCTCTGCAATAAAATTATTGTTATGGTCATGCGCGGCGAAGAGATGTGTGCCGTTCAATCGCTGCATCGCGCTAATCAGGCCGCCATCCGTATTGCTAGGGCAGGAATCCTCTGCACGCTCTCCCTGTACAAACGAATCCAGCTCCGAATAAACCGGAAGAGGAATATGGAAAAAGGACATATTTTTCGGATAGCCGCCCTCCGCTGCTTTGAAGCCCTCCATATTCCATTGATACCAAGCAACCTGATTTTCATTGATACCGTCCGTTTTCTCCGGGAATTCCAGGCTGCTGCCGCTATCCATTAGGAAGAGGGCCTGCTCTGTTTTGCCGTCACGCGTCAAACGGATTACATAATTGCCGGCTCCATGCAGATCAGATGGGCCATATTCAAACAATCCATTTTTACTTGTTAAAAGAATATCCACAAGCTTTGCCTTATCAGCGCGCCCCTCATCATCATGATTACCAAATACGCAGGCCCAAGGCACCTCATAGCGATCCATCTGCCGGACAAAGCGCTCATATTCAATGTCATTGCGAGCAGTAAGGGTCGTATCGCCGAGGACGAGCATTAAATCCGGCTGAACTTCCTCTACCATCCGGTTGAGCGCAATGCTACCGGCCCAGTCCAAAACGTAATTGACACCTAAAAAAGCGGCAAACGTTGCGTGATTTTTAGGTGAATATCTGTGATCACTAGGATTTTAAAATCTTTATTTCCAAGTTCGATTGCCGGAATATCCTCCAGCTGAAAAGTTTGATTCGGGCTCCAGAACTCTCCTGATGCCGTGCCATATTGCTTCTGCTTTCCAATCACAGAGAAATAAATGTTGAATCCTCCTATAATTGCCATCAACCCGATGAGGAATGCCAAAATAACCGCTAACACCTTTTTTGCTTTTTTACTGATTTTCCGAGCCAAACATATTCACCCTTTCTGCTCTGAGACGGAGCTGTTCGTTATTTTCATTTTTGCTGCCCGGTGGTTGTTGTTTTTATAAATGGCAACCCGATCCGCCGATTTGATCTGATAAGACGGGGTAAGAATGGTGTTGTTTCGGATCACGATCCCCGAATGGACAGCACCCGCGTGCCTTTTGTTTTCCGGCTTGATCGAAACGGTGTGCTCCGGGCATGCCAGAAACTCATTTTTTTCAATCACAACATCCCGGACGCATCCGCTTTCATACCAACTTTTGGCATCGTCACTGATGAGGATATTATTCATCGTTGTATGGATAAACTGGTTATTACGAATTCGCACCCTTCCGCGTATTGTTAGGAGAAGCCCCCGCGTAATAATTCGGTCGAGTCGGTTCCCTTCAAAGGTCAAATCTGGAGCTGCGTCAATATCTTCAATTACGGCGCCGCACTCCGCCTTTGCCGGACCGTTCAGATGCAGAAGAATCTGGTATTCGTCGATTTGTTCACTGGAGAGGATTTCCGATTCCCCGCTGCACAGAAGCGTATCGGGGTCTACATAAGTGATCCGGTCTCCTATGCGCAGAGGATTGAAACCATGAGACTGCGGATGCATGAACCGAACGGTGATCGTATTCCCCTCTTTTTTCACGATCTTAAAATGGATGCCATGCGCGTTCAGGCAATCGTCACCTGCGCCTTCAAAAATGCTGTCCCGGATCGTCACCTGCCCGCGGCACATACAGATCTGAATAAAATCAGCGACGGATGCCATTAAGCGCGGTCCCTCTTTCCGCGGGGCAAATCGAAGGTTGGAAAAGGTAAGCGTATCGCTGTTTTGCGCGACCAGAGCAAGGCCATAGTTGAAATTCTGTTCAATTCCATCCAGCCTGATATGTTGGCATTGGTCAATAAAAATACCGTTATATTTGCGGCGAACGTCAAACAGCTCATAACGATCCCCTTTTTTAAAGCGCAAGGCGGCGGGATCATAGATGCGGAAAAGATGATCCTTTTGCTCCCGCATCCTTACCGCGCTGCAAAATGGATGCCCTGTCCGCTTTAAATTGCCGAGATCCTTTCCGTTTATCTTCCCAATCCAGTGTGCTGTGGTGCGGGAATCGAGAAACTCTGTGCAATACCCTTCTCCAATGAAACAATAGCCCTTCTGAGTTTTGGTATATTGGCTTTCCGCATCCAATTGAAAATCGGCGTAAAATGGGCCGGTTTTCACCACTGTCAGCTCATGCATATCCGGCTGAAAAGAAGTGATGCGGAGATTGCGGATAACCACATCAGTACAGTTGAGCAGTGCTATATTGGTTGCCTGGCCTAGGAGAATAAATTCCGCGCCGTTACCCTCCAGCGTTACCTGCCGTAAGCCTTCCAACAAAAATCCCGCGCGGTTTTCGTGCGGAGCCTCTCCCGGACGCCACTCGTTATCGCCAACCGTATTGGTAACATACATTTTTCGAACGGGCAGCTTTTCAGCGGAGATATAATAAATTCCTTTTTCAAAAACGACTGTGCAGGGCTGCTCTTCTGTTTTAAGCTGTTTCAGCATTTTGGTGAGCGCTTCAGCGATCTCAATCCCTGGGCAAATACCAAACGCTTTTGCCTCAATCATATATCCACCTCAATTTGATAAGCCGTTTCCGGCTGTGTCAGGTAATGAATTTTTCCATCGGCAATATTTACCGCATCATACTGTTCTGATCTTCCGTCAGCAGTCAAACGGTAAACGCGCGCTGTACGGCCCGCTAGATGCCAAACCTGCTCTCCCCCTGTTTCGGAATAGGCCAGATAAGAGCCGGAACGCACCGCTTCCGGCAGGCAGAGATCATTTCCGCATTTTAAAACACAGCCGTTTTGCTCAATCCGCTTTTCCCTCGCAAAGGAAACAACACCGTCTGAATGCAGGAGGCGGATCGATTTGCCAATCCCTTTGATTTTGAGTCGTGTAAATTGATTCAGGTAGTAATGCGGCACCGTATAGGTGATAAAACGCTTCAGGAACTTCTGCGGCCACTCAGAATCCTCCGGATGCAGCAAATCTTCTCCATGCATATTTCCATAAATCAGCCATTCGAGCGATTGAAACGGTGTGAGTGCGTTGCATTGCTCCCCAAACCCAACCGCAGCGGCGGGATAACGCAAAATATCTCTCGGGCTGAAAACGGGGTTCCAGAAAGCGCTAATCAGGCCGATCGTATCGCTTTTGCCGAAGTGGACGCGTATCCCTGACTGCCATTCCCGGTAGATAAATTCGGAAGTCACTTCGACCCCACGGCGGTTAAAATATGCGATCATGTTGCGGCGGGCCAACTTTTCACGCGGGATGGAGGTGCTTTTACCCCGGCGGACGAAAAATGCGTCGATATGTATGGTTCCAGCTTCCTCGATCGGGAGCAGTTCCAGCAAGCGATCCACCCGCTTCTGAAAATAGCCGCTTTTCCACTCCTGCTCCAAACGAACCTGATAGGCCTTCCTGCCGTTCCAGACCCCGGTCGGTTTGGGCTGTCCGTTTCTCCCGCATAGAATCAGTCCGTGATCCAGATATTCCTGCCAGAGCGCGCTTTCCGGATAGGCGTCGGAGAGGTTGATATGATAACTGATTACGGTGTGGTAGTTTTTTGCCGTTTCCACAAGGCGGAGCAGGCTTTCCCTTGCGGTGGCGTCCTTCGGGCTTTTCAAATGCTCATTTACTTCAAAAAATTCAGGGTACCGGTCGTCATGCCCATTGTATTGCCAGCCGACTAAATAGATCACCTTTTGATAGCCCGGCATGATCCGGTCGATCTGCTTTACCATTTCAAGGGCCTGATCAAAGGTACACATCACGCGGCAGCCGCCTCCCGGCTCCGGGATGGCAAGATCTAGCTTTAGCATCAGCGTTCGGGTGTAGTCATACGTTGTAAACATCATCAAAATTCCTTACCATAGCATAAGTTTCCAATCCCAAAATAACGATAGATTCCCTGCTGGGTGAAGCTACCGTCCGGATAGATATAAATCAGCTTGCCGCCCTTTTGCGGAACCAGATAGATATTGTGATCGCAGGAATAGCCGTACGCCAGCCGAATCCCCTGATAATCGACCGTGTAATTATTCATGTGGTCGTGCCCGGCAAAGCACCCTTTTGTGCTGCCGAGCCGTTTCATGGTTTCAAACATTTCGTCATCATGGTTGCTGCAATACACCGCCTCCAGCTTCGCGCCGTCGAGAATGGCTCCATTTTTTTTGGCGGTCTCATAACCGGTGAGATATTCACGCATCGGAATATGGAAAAACGCGAGGGATGGAACCACCTGATTTTCATCCCCATTGACGTTTTGGGCAATGGACTTGATGGTTTTTTCATACCATGCAATCTGATTTTCATGGAAGCAATCATATCCATCATCCTGCCCGGTGACCGGATCACGATAGTACATATTGCTATCCATCATCATAAGGGACATAATGATCTTTCCAGAATCGTCTGTGACGTTATAATAATAATTCCCTTCACCGTCTACATCCTCTGGACCGCGGTCAAAAAAGCAATATTCCAGCGACTCCAGGTATTCCGAAAGCTGTGTTTTCGTGTGCGTACGGCGTGTTTCCGCATCATGGTTGCCATAGACGAAGCCCCATGGAATTTTGAAAGACTCCATAAACTCCCCAAAGGTTCGGAAGGCCCGCATATTTTCATCCTCACTGGTGATATCGCCGGTGACTACGATGATATCCGGGCGAGAGGCCTCAATCATCTGGGTGATCGTGCGAAAGGCCTTTTGATCTTTTTTTGCATTGTTCAAAATGTGCACATCCGTAATTTGCAGCACTTTGCACGCTGCATCCTGCCCACCGGGCTTGTGGGTAAAAACGCCTCCAAATACCATGCCACAGGCAATCGCTAACAACAAAATGACTACACAGAAGACAATCCCCACGATCTTCCATCCTTTTTTGTTGATTTTTTCATCATGTTCCCTCTTTCAGCCGAATCAATTCACCAATCCGGCAATTTTTAGCAAGATTTTTGCCTGCTCAGAATGATTTCACGATCGCTGCTTACCTGGGTTACCTGCCCGTTTTTCCAAGAAAAACCGATTCTGGCTCCACGAATTTGAGCCCCGTTCATCTTCCCTTCGCGCCAATCAGGCGGGAGTGCCGGTAATAGCTCAATCACGCCATCCTGATAGCCGATCAGGCACTCATTCACACCGGCAACATAGCCAAAATTGCCGTCAATTTGAAAAATAGCAGGCCAGTGGACATTGAATAGATTGCGAAACAACGCTTTGTCGATTAATAACTGAATATTCTTTTGCGCAGTGGCGCCGTCATGGAAACGCCCCGCTAAACAGATCGCCCAAGCGGTGCTCCACCCGATTTGCCCTTTACTATTCGCTTGACGGCAATCGAACAGCTTCCGCATTTGAAAAAGGAGCTCCGGATCTTTCGCACCGGCCACCCGGCCAGGGTAAAGCGCATAAAGCGGCGAAAAATGGCGGTGCCCTTTTTCTGAGCAGGAAATTCCACCGCTCCATTCACTCAAGCCCTCCTGCGCATATTCAAAAGGCTGGAGATGATCGAGTGTATTTTGGATTTTCGTCCGCTCCGAAGGCTCTTCCACAATTGAAGCGGCGTTCATAAGCGCCTGCCGCGCCAGACCGTTTTCAAACGCGCTGTGTAGGCCAAGCGCGCAGCGCCCGTTTCGATCAAAAACAGCTTCCGGAGAAGCCGATGGGCAACTGACATAGCAGCCGTCATGCTCCACCAGATAATCCATGATAAAGAGCGCCGCCTGCCGCACAATTTCCAGCACGGTATCACGCTCTGCGTCCAGCCCGCCGTTCAGATAATGCTCATAGATTTCATTGGCCAGCCAAACGCCGCATAGAGGCGCATACATATAATTGCTCTCCCCTATGACAGGAGCCGTTTTGCGCCACAAATCCACATTGTGGTTGCAGGCAAAGCCGCGGCAGCCATAATTGACCTTGGCCGTTTTCTCACCGCGTTTACAAACCTCATGCACCATCCTGAGATAGGGCTCTAGGCACTCCTGAAGGCCACACAGGCTTGCGCCCCAATAATTCATCTGGGTGTTGATATTGACCGTATAATTGCTGCTCCAAGCCGGGCGTATGTTGGCATTCCACTGCCCTTGCAAATTCAATGGCTGCCCACCTCGGCGGCTGCCGGAAATCATCAAGTATTTTCCATAATGGTAAAGCAGCTCGCACACCGCCTGAAATGCGGCGGGATCCTTCAGCAGCTTATCCGTTCTACCAGAGCGATCGGTGTGCAGAGAAAAAGTCCTGTCTGCTAAAAAGAGCTTTATAATCTTCGATATGCTCCTTTTTTAGCTTGGAAACATCGGTACCGGCATCCATCACCTGCTGCATGGCCTTCTGGACAACCTGCTTTCGATCCGTCAAGGGCATCTGATCGTACCCTAAAAATCCGGTTGCTGTGGAGGAAATCAAGGTTAAATAAGATGCGCCTTTGATCACAATCCGATTTCCCTTTTCAATGACCTGACCGTCCGTCACTGGGCGCACAAAAAGTGCGAATGCCATGCCTTTTCCATTTGGCCGATACACAACCGGATGCCGTTCCCCATGCAGATAGTTGGGCGCTACGTAATCCGGCGCATTGCCGCAGAGGACCAACCCATTCTGCACATACACTTCGTTTTTTAGCGGAGAATTTGCACGAAGCACTGCCTGAAAGCGCTGGCCGGTGATTTGATAAACCAGCACACGCGCAGGATTTGAGGCAAAACATGTGCGCTTTAAAGCGCCGCTTTGGATCGTTAAAATGGCCTGATTCAAATCTAAAGCCCGACTATATTGCCCAAGCCCGCCTGTCAGCTTGATTTCCAGGTTCCCGAGCGGCAGGAAAGATTCGCTATAGCCGCCCGTCAGTTTTTCCTCAGCAAGCACGGTAGCCTCCCGATATTTGCCGGAAAACACGAGCGAACGGACTGCTTTTAGGCTTTGCAGGCTCTCCGGGTTGTCATAGTCTTTGGGGTAACCAGACCAAAGCGTTACGTCGTTGAACGCAATCTTCTCTTTTCTTCTCCCGCCATAGATCATGGCGGCGGTAAAGCCATTCCCAACCGGCAAAGCCGATTTCCAGCGCAAAGCGGGTTTGTTATAGAAAAGCTGTTTCATTCGATCAATCCACCTCTATATCAAATACCAAAGGCATTTTTGTATGGAGCGCATCCTGTACGCGGATGCACAGCCGCCGGTCGTTTAACTCCCACTTTGCCGGGCCACCGCCCAGCACGGTTATGTTTTTGATCACAAAATGAAATCCATCCATACTGTGTCGCAACGCCTTCAAATGATACTGCCCCTTCCGATTCGGCTTTAAGGCAAACGCATAGATATGACATGGTTTATAAGTATACCGGAAATCATGGCTGCTGTAGTGGTTCCTTTCCTGAAAACTGCCTGATTTGAGCCGGCGGCCTTCCCCATACACCTTATAAGGCGAGGTACCCCAGATGGCCTCTTGGTTGCGGGAGGTCCACTCCCCAAGCGCGTGCAGAATCTTTTTCTCCTCATCGCAAATGCTTCCATCCGCTTTGGGACCAATGTTCAACACGAAATTTCCGTTTTTTGAAATGACATCAGCAAAAACACGGGCGATTTCCTCCGGCGTTTTCCATCGATTTGTCGTGCAATAGCTCCATGCGTTATATGCGGTGGAGGTTTCCGATTGCCAGACAGATGGGCTGATGGCATCCAACTGCCCGCGCTCCCGGTCAAAGATGGAGGCGTTATACATAATCGCATCGCTCTTATATTGCACACAAACCTCTTTCCCCCATTCTAGGGAACGGTTAAAATAATAGGCCAGGAATTTTTTTAAATACGGGCGAAAGGTGTGATTCGATACCCACCAATCAAAAAACAGCGTTTCCGGTTGATAGCGGTCAACCATTTCCACTGTATGAACCAACCAGTTTTCGCACCATTCTGGGGTGGGATCAATTCCGCGCTCCTGCCGAAGCAGCGTGCGCAGGTTATTGCGGCGGTTCACGTTTACGCATGCGCCATACAGCTCTTGATAATTAGGATTGAGCGCTTCGTTTTCAAAGCCGACCGTTCGCGCGCCGTTCACAAACCAATAATGCTCCGCCCGGTGGCTGGATGCGGCGAAAACTACGCCCTGTTTTTCGCAGGCACAGCGGTATTCACTAAGCACATCCCGATGCATCGCCTGCCGGACTGTCGTCCATTCCGATAAATCAGAATCGTACATTTTCAGCCCATCATGGTGCTCCCCTACCGGCATAATATATTTGGCCCCAGCGGCCTTCAATGCGGCAACAATTTGCTCTGCATCGAAATTCGGCGCCGTAAACTGCTCGATAAATCTGCGGTAGGGATAATTCTTCCCATATTTTCGGATGTGGTGCCAATAAACAGGGTTCTGATGATAATACATCAGCCGCACATACCACTCGCTGAAATAGGCAGGCACCGCATAAGCGCCCCAGTGGATGAAGGCTCCAAACTTTGCTTCCCGGTACCATTCCGGTACGGGATACGCTGCAAGGCTCTCCCAATGATCTTTATATTTGCCGGAGGCAATCACCCGGTCAATGGCCGCGAGCTCTTTTTCATACATGTGCATTCCCTCCCTCTCCAAACGGCTATTTCGTTTACAGCGATTCACGGCCTTCTTTCAGGCAGATTGAAAAATGGAGTTTTCGGTTTGGGAGCAGAGGTTTACCGAGATAATTCCCCCACTTCAAATCCGGATAATACTGCCCGAGCGTTACCTGCAACTGGTCATGCTCTCCTCGACGCACGTATGCGTTGAAACCGGAATCTTGCGTCTGCATGTAAAGCTGATATCCACTTTGAAAACAAACTGTATAGTCGCAAATGTTATCTCGTTTCGTTTTAAAATCATTTGTTACAGAATAAAGCGGGTTGATATCCTCAGATAGGAAAAAATTTATTCTATCCATTTCCCAGCTGTGATCCGGTTTTTCTCCATATTGGTTAGGCGCGCCCCCAGACGCATATGCAGTGCCCGAAGGGCGGGCAATATGACCGGGCGGATAACAGGAGTAAGGGGCCGCCCGATGCCAACAAATTGAATGAACTTGATCAAAAAGATGAAAATTCAAAACTAGGGAACCCCCGATTAACCTGCGTGCAAAGATGTTTTTGGGACGTATATCTACTTCCAGCCGACCCGCCCTCCATTCCAGATCAAGGGCAAATTTTTGCAGCTTTGAGCAAGCAATCTCCGCTGAAATCCGATTTTCGGATTGCCGGATTTTATGAATACGCACCGTACTTATTTGAGCGGGCTTTTCCCTGTTTTGAAAAGTTAAAAATGGCCCGGAAACGGCCTTTTCTCCATCCCTTAAAATAGTAAAATCCGTGTGTTGTTGTTGCCATTGATAACTCAAATTTCGTTTCCGAATCATTGGAGCGCTCTTTTTTAGATGCAATTCGGCCGGCTGAAACGTATATTCATCCACCAGATATCCATTATAGTGGAAGCAAATATGTAAGGGCTCCGCCTGCAAGATAGGCACCCGAATCCAGCCGCTCTGGTGCGGCTCAATCGCTTCATGAATGAAAGAATGATACAGGATATGCCCGGCTTTATCTGAAACCGTTATATGCACTTCTGTTAAACACACATGGTCAAACCGGTTTGTGATATATAACTGCAACTCTTTTCCGACTCGTGTTTTGCTTTCATCCAGCAAAATGGGAGTAAACGCTTTTTTCGTTAAATACGCCTCGGGCTTCAAGCGCTTGTATGCATCAAAAATACAGCCCCATTCGCCGTAACCTGCACATTTCGTATTTGTATGAGATTGATGCCGCTCATGTGTTCCCTCTGGCAAATAAAAAACATCGTCGATACCGGCCCAGATCGCACAGCCCAGCGCGCCGTCCGTATGAAAAATACGCTCCCAACCGCGACGGATGCTTTCCCCCAAAAAGCACGGCTGCTGTTTTCTTCTTTTAAGTTTTCAATATTATAGCAAGAAACATGGGCGAATTCGTCATGCAGCACTGGCATTTTGTGGCTACCCAGACGGCCTGTCACCTTTTGATAGTGCCAACTGAAAATATCATAGGGAAGAGGCTTGGTGCGCACCGTGCGCGGATAGCTGAAAATAACCGGTCGTGTGCGGTCTACATCCTTTACATAGCGGTACTCCGCGCGGAAAGCATAAGTTTTTTCAAAGCTGGATTCATTCGCCAAGGACCAAATGATAACGGACGGATGGTTTCGCGCCCCCTCAATCATTTCCGCGAACCCGGCCAAAAAATTCCTGCGGTGGATTATATATCCCGAACCCGTTATCGCCTTTAAAACAGGCGGCATTCTCCTGCTCAACATAAATGCCCAGACGATCGCATACCTCCAGAAAATAATCGCTGGCAGGATAATGGGAGGTTCGGATATGGTTGATGTTATGCTGCTTATAGGTAAGAATTTCGTAATCTATCTCTTCCCGGCTCAGTGAACGGCCGTATAAATGAGACACATCGTGGTGGCAAAGGCCGTGCAGCTTGATCTCACGCCCATTGATATAGACCTTGTTGCGCTCTGTTCCCCTATCTCCTCCATATGTGATTTGCCGAATACCGACAAGATGGCGGTTTTCTTGCATTGCTTTGCCGCCTGCATGCAGGGAAACCTTCAGCTGATAAAGATTAGGGTGCTCTGCATCCCACAGCTTTGCATTTTTTACAAGCAGGGAAAAACGGACGCCATATCTTTTTTCGTCCTCATGTGGCCGGGCAATATTAGGCAGAAAGAATTGGGCATATTTTGATCGTTTGCAGCACTTTTTGGAAATTTACGCCGCCATTTTTGATCTGGAATTAATAACTGACGTGTCTTGTATCGTGTCATTTAATAAAAAAAACTACGTTAATCTCGCCGGACAGCTGTGTGACGGGTTCCCCATCCAGCGTTAAAAGCTCCGCTTGGATCGACCCAGGCTGACCGCAAGCCTCAATTTCACACTCCACATGTACAACTGCTTGCGCATTGTCCTTTATTTCCGTATCAATATAGGTGCGGGCAATATGAGGATTTGGGAGCGCAAACAACGTAATATCTCGAAGAATTCCACCGATATTGCAATGCGCATAGTAGCTGGCCCACGCGGTGTTGCTGATTTTTTCTCCTTCGGGATTCCAGATGCCCTTGCGCTCCCCCTCCACGTCTGTTACTCCGACCACCAGCATAATTTCTTTTTCATGGGCAAAGGGAGTAATTTCACAATCCCAAGCTGTAAACCCACCAATGTGCGTTTTTAAAAACTGGTTATTCACCCATACGCGCGCATTGGAATATACTCCTTCAAAGCGCAGGAACACACGCTTTTGGGCAAATGAATCCGGGATTGAAATTTTGCGGCGATAATAATACTCTGTATTGTTTTCAATATCGAACCCTTGTAGGATAAGCGATCCCGGCACCACAACCTTCCGCCACCGGTCGGGAGCGATGGTATCAAAATCAAAATCCTGATTGTTAGCATAGGGGGATGGAATCGATGCAATTTCTTCAAAAAGGAATGTCCATTCTGCCTGATCCCGGTGAGTAAGGCAGGAAAATGCTGCCTTACCCATCACCCTTTCCGGTATCGCAGGCAAAGATGGTGTTTGATATTGGCTCTTTTTCCAGTCTACACGCTGAAGCATTGTGCCGGTCCGCCCTTTCCGTATCGTAAAAAGTTATTCCGCCTTTTCATCGAACACAACAGCCACTTTGCCACATTTGCCGCCTGCCATCAGCGCATAAGCGTCACCTGCGCGCTCTAATGAAAAACGGTCTGTCACGAGATCTTCCGGATGAATATTCCAGCGCACTAATTTATCAACAAGATCTTCCATGCGCCAAAGGGAGGTTACCCAACTGCCGTAAATCGTTTTCTGGCCGTGTATGATGTCAGGGGAGGGCTGGAAGGTGCAGGTGTTTCCCTCTCCAACAAATGCAATTTTTCCATAGCTTTTCGTTGCGCGAATTGCGAGCTGCCTGCCCTGATCGTTTGCGGAGCAGTCCACAGCTTTTTCGGCTCCCTTTCCCCCGGTGACCGAGAGGATTTTGCCCAGCGTTTCCTCATTCGATTGGAACACATAATCAGCCAGATGGAGGTCTTGCGCAATTTTCAAGCGTTCCGCATCATATTCAACGCCAATCAGCTTATCAGCGCCCATGGCGCGTGCAAGCTGAAGAGCAGCCAAGCCAACCGGGCCGAGGCCCACAATCAACACGGTGTCGTCACCGCCGATTGTGATCTTTTCCAACGCCTCATATACGGTGCCAAAGCCACAGGCAACCTGCGCGCCATCCACATAGGTCAATTCATCCGGCAGCGGAATCAGATCCTTTTCTTCTGCTAGGAGATACGGCGCCATCCCGCCATTGCGCTGCCAGCCATAGGCCTGCCGGTGCTCCGAGGTGCAGGAGATTGCATAGCCACGGCGGCAATCGTAGCAAAGGCCGCATCCGCTGATGTGATAGACAATCACGCGGTCGCCCTTGTGAAAACGGCGAAGCCCTTCCCCTTCCTCGATGATAATGCCGCACGGCTCATGCCCAGCAATGGTGCCGTCGATGTATCCCTCCGCGCCTTTGCCGGTATGTTCGCGATAAATACAGCGGATATCGCTGCCGCAGATGGTAGACGCCATCGTTTGAATCAATACCTGCCCATGGCCAGGCTTTGGAATATCAAATTCCTTGAATTCTACAGTGCTGTTCCCGGGCAGCGTTGCCCCAATCATTTTACCATTCATGATACATTCTCCTTTATCCATCTGTTTTCATCATATATCCAGTGGGCCAAATGGCCATCCAGATCCCATAGCTCCCGCCAATCATCGGCGCCCTGCCATAGAAACACTTGGCCTTTTACCAGGCGGCAATTGCGGTCTGCCAATGCGATGCGGGCCATATCCTCTTCTGAAAGCTTCTCCTGTGCTGCCGCTAAATTAGCGGCAATATTAATCGGATTGCCCGAAAAGGGAATTGGCGTATGGCCGCGTGTTACCGCCCATTTGATGCAAATCTCCTGCGGCGAACAGTGGTATTGGAGGGCCAGCTCTTGAATAATCTCCATTTTAATATCAGAGATATCCCCCTCTGTGCGGTCACGCTCCGGTCGGTTCGGGCTGCCGAGCGGGCAGAATCCAATGATTTCCATGTTGTGTGATTTGCAGTAGCTGTACAATTCCGGTTGCTGAAAAGAGGGATGGAGTTCCATTTCATTTGCAAAAGGAGGAATTTCACAAAGCGGTAGAATCGCCTCTAATTTTGGAATCGTCATATTGCTCACAGCAATTTCCCGCACGAGGCCTTCCTTTTTTCAAGCGCTCCATCTGCCTCCATGCGATCATAAAAGTCCTCAACAAAAAATGGGCCTACTGGATGATTCCGGCTATCCCCGAGAGCAGCCTTTCGCATGGCTGTTGGGAAACGGCCAATGCAGGATGTAAAGATCTAAATAATCCAGCCCCAAATCGTTGAGCGATTGCCTGCAACTGGCAAGCACCTCGCCCTCGCCATGGCAATCGTTCCACACCTTGCTGATTACAGTCATTTCTTCCCTTGTAACAAGTTCCGCTGCAAATGCACGCTGGAACACCGTTCCAATCTGCTTTTCATTCCCATATACACTGGCGCAGTCAAAGGTACGGTAGCCGCATCGGATTGCTTCATAAACCGCCTGTGCAACGGTTTCACTATCATATCGGTCAGAACCGAACGTGCCAAATCCTATTTTTCCTAACACATAACCCTTCCTATTCTTTGCTTATTTCGAAACGTTTCGGTTTTTGCGTAAAAAAAGCCCCTCCTCTCTTTATTCCACTTTTCGAACCGAGCTGCCGGCTTCCAAAGCGGCATTCAAAATAATATTTCGTTTTGCCTTTCCATCCAGCTGTTCCAAAAGCAAAGTGGCGGCTTCACGGCCAATTTCCCGCAACGGCTGATTGACTGTTGCGATTTTTGGCGTAATCACTTTGCTCAGCTCATGGTTATCAAATCCAATGAAACTATAGTCCTCCGGGATTTTACAGCCCAGTTCATTGATAGCGATGATAGCGCCAACCGTCATTTCATAGTTTGTAACAAAAACAGCGGTAACGCCATTTTCCGCCTGAAGAATCCGCTTCATCGCTACATAGCCGCCATCCACCGTAAAATCCCCCTGGCAGATCAGGGAAGCGTCATAGCATCCGGCGATTTGCAGTGCTTCCTCATAGCCCTTCCGGCGTTCATCCGCAGTAAACATCCCCTCAGAACCGGAAATTAAGGCGATCCGGCGATGCCCATGATCTGTCAGCATTCTAGTCGCTCTGGCGCTGATTTCTCGGTTGTTAATCAGCACGTGGGAAACGCGATCGCTGAGCGTGAAACGATCGATTGCAACCGCAGGCAAATCTTGAGGCAGCAGATCGAAAACTTTTCCGTCCGTTGAAATCGGCATCACAATCACGCCATCAACCATCTTCGATTCCAAAAAGCGCAGGGATGTTTTCTCGATTTCGGGATCGCTCCGGCAATCACATACCAAGATGCCATACCCATGCCGGCGCAGCTCATCCTCCATTTCACTGACGATTAGGGTGCTGAATGTATTGGATAATTCCGGGATCAGTACGCCAATCGTCATGGATCGGTGCGTTTTTAAGCCGCGCGCATATTCATTGCGCACATATCCCAGCTTTTGAATGGCAGCTTCAATCAGCTCTTTATTTTTGGGCCGCACATTCGTCCCATTGAGATAAGCGCTGATTGTTGCATAGCCCAGCCCAGTCTCCCGTGCAATATCTTTAATCGTGGCAGCCATACGCTCCTCCAAACTCGAATCGTTTCGGTTTGTATTTTATCACGGCTTGTTTCTTTCGTCAATATGTACTAGAAAATAATTGAATTCTTTTTTTGCTTGTGCAGTATGCTGATGCTTTGCGCCGTTTCCACCGGTTGGAGCGCCATCCATTGCCGCTTAAAAGCTACAGCTACTCGTGATAAGCGAAAAGGGTGAACGTCGGATTTCATAAAATCATAGCTCTTTTCTGCAAAATATGCTATACTAGAGTATTGAAATCATCATAAACTGGAGGGCACAAAATGAACGTACAGATTTTAGAAAATGCACAGGCAATCGGCGCGGCGGTAGGCCAGCTGTTCGTTGAGCAGGTCAAAACACAACCGGACAGCGTCTTGGGCCTTGCGACGGGCTCCTCCCCGATTCCGACCTATCAGTATATGGCGCAGGAATATGCAGCAGGGCATGTTTCTTTTCGAAATGTTACCACCTTTAACCTTGATGAATACTGCGACCTGCCGCAGAAGGATCCAAACAGCTACTATTCTTTATGTTGACAACCTTTTCCGCCACACGGATATTGACTCGGCACGCGTGAATTTTCTCGACGGCAACGCTGCGGATGACAAGGCGGAGTGCGCACAGTATGAAAAGCGCATCAAGGACGCAGGCGGTATTGACTTGCAGCTGCTCGGCATTGGCAACAACGGCCACATCGGATTCAACGAGCCGGCAAAAGAATTCACGCACACAACATATAAGGTGGCGCTTACGCAAAGCACGCTGGATGCAAACAAACGCTTCTTCCCGGATTCCGACATGCCGCGCTACGCGCTGACAATGGGCATCGACAGCATCATGCAGGCGAAGCGGATTGTTTTGATTGCCACGGGCGCGGCTAAGGCGCAGGCGGTGCGCGATATGATTCGGGGGGCGGTCTCCCCGGAATGCCCGGCGAGCATTCTGCAAAATCATGCAGATGTACATATCTTCCTCGATCGTGAGGCGGCAAAGCTGCTGTAAGGGTCTTTCAATTAAAAAAGCCAGGCCTGCCGCAATTAATACACTGCGGCAGGCCTTCTTGATTCAGATTTATCCCCTTATACGCTATCCTTAACCAGCGTGGACAGATGCAGAAAAGCTTTGCTTCCATCCTGCGTAAATAGGAACTGCACAGGCAAATCCATGCTTCTACTCGGCGCCTCGGAATTTTCCTCCCGTGCCTCATCGGAAGCGGATACGCTCCCCTTCCCGCGCATGATCTGAAAGCCATCCCACGTTTCAGTAACGGTATACTGGCCCAGACGGCGGTAAAAATTCAGAAATTCCTGTTTGGAATATGCCGTCTCATACAGCACGCCCGGATCAAATCGGAAATAGAGCGTCCCCTGCGATTCCATCAAGGCGATCAGATGATAAGGAAACACAAAGGTTTGCTCTGTCGCCCCCACGCCTAATCTGGCCTCCATATCAAACAGCAGAAAATTACAGCGGGAGCCCGCTTTTTCTCCGGTTTGCCGCTGGATGAGGTAGCAGGCCGCGGGTAATGTCCGCCAGATCAGCAGGGAATCGCCACCGAACCGTTTTGCCTCATAGCCCTCCCCTAGCCGGTCGGGCAGTTGATGTGCGAGCTCCGCCAGATCCTCACACTGAAAGGAGGTGGCAGGGCCATGGGATAGGCCTTTTGTCCGATAGGGAATTTCAATTGGCTCCCCATAGAAAAAATCGTTCGCATGCAGCGTGCGGATCGTGCGCACCCTGCCGGACTGGGTCAGGGCAAGAGCCAGAATAGCGGCCACAGCAAGCAGGAGAGCGATTCCAGCCATGGCAAAGAGGCATTTCCGGTTGCGTGAATGCTGCGTTTTTTCATCCATGATTCACAACCCCTAAATAAAATAATCATTCAAACGGCAATACATCGAGCGGACCTTTGCCTAGTTCAATATGGATTGATGCAACCCTTTCGTTTGCATCAAACTCTAACGTTTCTCTTCCGCCAGTTCCCGCAGCAACTTGATCTCCCGCGCGTGGCCCTCGTCCTCATGCGGCGTTTCTAAGCACATCGGCAGCTTTGCGAGCACAGGGTGCCGCACGATACGTGTGAACGCCTCTAGGCCGATCCGCCCTTCTCCGATGGTCGCGTGGCGGTCTTTCGCGCTGCCCCGCTCGTTTTGGCTATCCGCCAGATGCACGGCGCGCAGCCTCCCAAGGCCGATTACGCGATCGAAGGCGGTCAATACGCCGTCGAGATCGTTTACGATATCATAGCCCGCGTCGAAAACGTGGCATATATCCATGCAGACGCCCATTTTTCCCACCAGCTCCACACGGTCGAGAATCTCCCGCAGCTCTTCGAATCTACGGCCGATCTCGCTGCCCTTGCCCGCCATCGTCTCCAGCAGGATGGTCGTAGCCTGCTCCGGCCAAAGAATCTGATTGAGGGTATTTGCAATCAAAGATATCCCCGCCTCCGCGCCCTGACCTACATGGCTGCCAGGATGAAGATTATAGAAATTGCCGGGCAGCGCCTCCATGCGGCTAAGATCATCCGCCATGGTCTCCAACGCGAATTCACGCACGCGCGCATCCGCCGAGCAGGCGTTGAGCGTATAGGGCGCATGGGCAAGGACCGGCCCAAACCCATGCGCCGCCATCAGCGTCCGCAGGGCCTGCGCATCGGGCAGATCCAAGGGCTTTGCCTTGCTGCCGCGCGGATTGCGGGTGAAAAACTGAAATGTATTCGCCCCAATGTGCAGGGCGTTGCGGCCTAGGGCAAGAAAGCCCTTGGAGGAAGAGAGATGGCACCCTAAAATCAATTGCGGCATAGCAAAACGACATCCTTTCTAATACGGAACCGATAGATGGAGAGTTTTTTATACGTCTAATCAAACAGCGAGGTTTGCGCGATAAGTAGACTTTCCGCACGGACTTCGACGATTTTCTCCGTTCCATCCGGATGACCAAGCAGCATGGGAGAATGCGGTTCATGCCTTTGCATTCTTCGGCGGGCCCGTTCTATCCCCTGGTTAGCATAGCAGTAAATACAACCGTTGATGCAGCTATGATACGAACCGATATCCATGCTTTCCATGCAGCCGCAAAAGGGGCGCTGATTGGGATCCTTTTTCGCATGGACGGGGCGGCCAAGAATACGACGGATTTGCTCGGAATCGATACAGGCCGCATGGGTAATCCTATACGGGGTCAGGTCCACCGCCTCCGAACAGGTAGAAAGCGGCAGATCGTAGCGCGCCGCTGTGCTGGAAAAGCTACGCGCAACAGCTCGCATTGTGGCCTCCTCTACCTCGCGAAAACCACTTTGATCCTTTGCATAGCGGTCAAAAAAGCTGAAAACACAACGGCATGTATCGGCATGGAGAAGCGCGCACAAGCGTTCAAATTGCTCCCCGTGCCAGTTTAAAGGATGTGCCTCATCGATGATAACGGGATCATATCGCCAAACGATGCGCTCCGGCCCAATGATAGCGCTCAGGCGGTGAAACGTATCAATTCGCTCATCCAAAGCGGGGAGATTCTGTTCAATCGCCGCTTCATAGGGGTTGAGTGTGAACTGAAAATAGAAGGGATAGCCCAGTTGTTGGATTTCCGGCAAAAAATCGAGAAACGGCCGTGGGTTTTTGCTCCAAAATACAATACAATCCACCACGTCCGGCGAGAGCGGAATTTTGCGAAGCATATGCAAATTTTCGGCATATGGATTCGGCACAAGGGCAAAGCCCTCCCGCAGCCGGTTGAGAAACCATGCTCCATACCATGCCGGGATATCCGTGCGGCGGCTGGCGCTGAGGATCACAGCGCGCCTCTTTCTTCAATTTGGCGCAGGAGCTCTTTTTCTTCCTCCCGGCGCTGCCGGCGCAGCAGGCTACGGCGGCAGCCCGCCTCCCACTCCGCCTCATCCTCAGGCGTTTCCAGGATAAGCTTCGGCACCTCAACCGGCTTCTCATCATCATCGAGCGCAACGGTGACGAGATAGGCGCGGTTGACAAGCTTGCGCTCGCCGTTGAGGCTTTCCACAAAGGTGTCCACCCGCACCTCCATCGAAGTGCGGCCCACATAGGTGATTCGCCCCTTAATGACAACGGTATCGTTCGCGTAGGCCGGCGCCTTAAAATGCAGATGGTCAATAAAGGCCGTGGTCACATTCCGATTGCTGTGGCGGCGCGCTACCACGCCCGCGACCACATCGATCCATTCAACAAGCTGGCCTCCAAAAAGCCGGTGATAACCGTTAATATGCTCCGGCATGATAATCTGCACTTGGCTGGTCATGGAATCAGATACACGCTTCGGTGCGAGTTTGGTCATAAAAAACATCCTCCATTCCATAGGTTTGATTACAGATTTATTCTATCCGAAATAGCAGGCCTTTTCAATGATGAACCTTACCGGATTCTTGCATTCATTGCTGTAAATCTGTATAATAGAACAAAAGCATCAGTGTACAGGGGGAACATCGCCGTCAGGGCGTGCCCAAACGCATGCTGACTGCGTTCTCGGGCTCGACTGGCGACAGCCAGCCGTCGCCCTGCGGTTCTTGTCATCCTGCGTCTGGGACGCCTTGACGGTCCTTTGGAGTTTTCAGCCTGTGGCCGTGCTTCTGGCAAGGCAGACGGCGCAGCTTTCCTTGCCGGAAAGCAAGGAGGATAACGCAGCCAGGGGCGCGGCCACAGTGCTAAAAACCGATGTGTACCCCTGTACACTGATGCAATAGCGACTTAATATATAAAATTACCACTTGGAGGCGGCGTAACATTGAAAAATATTTTAGTTACCGGCGGTGCGGGGTTTATCGGCGGTAATTTCATCCATTATTTATTGGGCAACCGACCGGATTGCCACATCACCTGCCTGGACGCCTTGACCTATGCCGGAAACCTAGAAACGCTGAAAAGCGTGCTGGAGGATTCACGCCTGCGGTTTGTGCATGGAGACATCACCGATCGGGAAGCTGTTTATCACTTATTTGAAGAGGAAAATTTTGACGCTGTTGTAAACTTTGCGGCGGAGAGCCATGTGGATCGTTCGATCGATACACCGGAGGTCTTTTTGAAAACAAACATTTTGGGCACACAGGTGCTTCTCGATGCTTGCAATCGGTTTGGAACCGGCCGCTACCACCAGGTATCTACGGATGAGGTTTACGGCGACCTTCCGCTCGACCGGCCCGACCTGTTTTTTACAGAGGAAACGCCTATTCACACCTCCTCTCCCTACTCTGCGAGCAAGGCGTCGGCTGATCTGCTTGTAACGGCTTATTACCGCACATATGGCACTCCGGTTACTATTTCCCGCTGCTCCAACAACTACGGCCCGTATCATTTCCCGGAAAAGTTGATTCCCCTGATGATCTTAAACGCTTTGGAGGATAAGCCCCTGCCCGTTTATGGAGATGGTAAAAACGTGCGCGACTGGCTGTATGTGGAGGATCATTGCCGGGCAATTGAGCTTATTTTGGAAAATGGCCGGGTCGGGGAAGTTTACAACGTGGGCGGTCATCATGAAAAGCAGAATATCGAAGTAGTCAAAACCATCCTGCACGCGCTTGGCAAAAGTGAAGAGCTTATCGCCTTTGTAAAAGACCGCCCGGGCCATGATAGGCGCTATGCTATTGATCCATCCAAAATTCACCGGGAGCTTGGCTGGCTACCGCAGACAAGCTTTGAGGACGGCATTCAAACAACGGTGGAATGGTATTTGCAAAACCGTTCCTGGTGGGAACACATCCGAAGCGGCGATTATAGAAGATACTATGAGCAGCAGTATGGGATGAAATTATAATTTGATATCTTTGCACTGGCCTTTCATTGAGAGGCTGGTGCTTTTTACTGTTAATAACGGAAAAAGTGGGTATAGTATGACTAAATCTTGCAGGAAAGGATACGACAAGAATATGTCTTATGTTGACCCCAAACTACGCCCCTATTTTGAATCGCTTTCCATTGATCTAAAAAACGAAATTCTAAAGCAGGATGTGGAGATCAAATCGCTTAGCGATCTCATTCAGTGCCTTGACCGGATTGTAAAAGCAGGATAAAATTCATAAAACAATCCCGCTGAACGTATACTACTCCTGTAAAGGAGCTGAGGCGATATGATTATTAAATGGAAGCCGTTGGTTGTGAATTTGCTCATCAGCCTGGGGGTGGGTGCCGCTTCCGCGCTTTTCACTATGAACAATATGAAGGCCCTCTACGCTGACCTAAACCTTCCGCCGCTTTCCCCGCCAGCATGGGTGTTTGGTATCGTCTGGACGATTCTCTTTTTTCTAATGGGCATTTCCGCTTACATGGTCTATACCTCGGACGCAAACAGCGACCGCAAACGCAATGCGCTTATCATTTATGGCGTTCAGCTGATATTCAATCTGCTCTGGTCAATCTTCTTTTTTAACAAGCAATGGTACTGGTTTTCTTTTGCGTGGCTGATCGTGCTCTGGTTCCTGATCTTGACGATGATCGTTATGTTTTCTAATATCAGCAGGAAAGCGGCGCTGCTGCAAATCCCATATCTTCTCTGGGTAACCTTCGCCGGATATTTAACAGCAGGCGTGGCAATTTTAAATTAAAACCCAAAGAGGTGCGCCGCTGTGGGCGCACCTCTTTTTTTATAGATGGAAGTCAGGAGGATTGGACTGCCGCATTGCAGAATGGGACAGTGTTGGTGCCAGCGTTGCCGATGGTGCCGAAGATTAACCCCACAAATGACAAAGTATATTGGCCAAAAGCAATGGTAAGTGGATCGCTTTACAATTAAACACATGGTTCGGCCGGCTCAAGCCTCACAAATCGTTTTGGTGGTTTCCTTTCAAAGAGCATCCTTGAGCTGAATTAAAATTTTGATTTCCATTTGTGAAATAGCATTCAGATTTTCATTGATCCGTTGAAATAAAACGTTATCTTTGGTCATATTATATTTTATTACTATCCCAAAAGTATTTCTACAAAGCTGCAAATTATCATAAAGCAATTGATTAAATTCCGAAGAAACTTGAAAATACTTTTGAATTAAAAGAAAAATTTGAGATCGATCTCTTAACGTTCGGAAACTTCTCAGATCAATATCATTTTTCATCTCACCTCCCTGTAAAACATTTCTTTTTAACTTTTCAAATGCCTTATATCCTTTATTATCTTGCTTAGGATTTAAATATTGATCGATATCACGCTTTATTTGATGCACATCAAAGGCATCAAAATGATATGACTCTACTACCTTTAAAGGGTAAAACTTAAAAAAATGTTCAATCCTATTTCGAATAAATGCCTTATATAATACATTCATAGGAATTCTTTGCGGCATATAATCCTGATGACGATTATATGCGATCGTATAAAAAGTCTGATCTTCGTCACAAAAGCCATAAATTAATATTTCATGCTTAAAATTATATAACTGATAGGCGGCTCGCTCTGGTATATATTTTTCGGGCAAAAAAGAAACATGGAATAATTAACAAATACTTCTTGGCCGCATAGTATCTGATGTTTATTTTTGTTTGCAAAATTATATTTCATATCTCCTGTTACGATTCCCCGCTCTTGGGCCTCTTTATTACTGCTTTTTCCTTTTATAAGATGTCTCTGGATATATTGATCATCCTTAAACCCTTTGATCCGATATAGCATCATGACATCCTCATTATCATACCAATAAATAGGAGATATCTTCTCTATCAAAAACTTTTTACAAAAACTCGCATATAATTCACCACAATGAATTCCCTGATAAGGATAATTACTCATCATAACATTGGCTCCGTCATAAATGCGTTTTATGCCATGATCCAAACAAAAAGCAAAAATACGGAAGAATGTTGCAGAGGAACAACAAGCGCATGGCTGATTTCTCCAAAGCCCTACGGTTGCTAAATCTTTAAATGCTAAATGGTTCCATAAATATGCTTGAATTTTTTTACTGTTTAAAATAATATGAGTAAACTTTTTGCTAGGATGACGATTTTCCAAAAGCTTCACTCTCGGGCGCATACGTTCATAAGCGTGTTCCGCAGTTTCGTCTTTTAAATGACAATTGGAAATACAGGTTAACAAATAAATTTCATCCGCATCTGTAGCCGCCATATCTGCCACCAAAGTGGAATCCACGCCACCGGAATACATAACCGCTATTTTTTCCATCTCATTTCCCCTTTTCTAAATACCTCTACTATGTAAATTTTTCGTTTAATTCTTTTTGCCATGCGTAGCTTGGGGTTTTTGGGGTCTAAACACTTCGACCCGGCGCACCGAAATAAAAAATGTCATCGATGCAGAAAGCGGAAGCAAACTGCTTATCACTAGAACGATAGAAACCACAGGGCGCTCATACCATTTTAAACTGCTATTCAAAAACATCTCCAAAATTTTTGCTTTATTACATTGTTCCTGTGTATATTCCTCCTGAGTCAAAGTGATTTTCTCCATTTCAAGTTCTCCTCGTACAAAAAATATTGTTGGGTAGAAAAATCCTCCTCAAAGCCTTCTATATATTTTTTAATTTTGAGGATAATAACATAAATGCGTTGATTTTAAGCAGCGACCATGAAAAAACCTCTCTTTCACTTGCTGCTGAAATGCTGTCCGCTGGTGATCATCAAATGTATCAGCTAATGCAAGAATCGCTTTCATGTTTTGAATGTCGTTTAACAAAAATTCTCTGGAACGCCCTCTGCCAACAATTTTTAAACTGGTAATGCCCGCCGCCTCTAATTCTTTTACAAAGCAGACGCCGCAGCCATGTTCTGCAAAGGAATATGCTTCTCCTTTTTCATGCCCACCGCTTAGAATTTGATTATCGTACAGGTTTGACAAGGACAGAAAGCGATATTCCTGTTTAAATTCTTTATGATCCAGATGCATTTTATTGATCCTTGTTGGAGCAAAACAAAAGCTGACTAATTCATCACAATGAAGTGTGTTACAAAACGCCCCAATATACAGACAACTTTCATTTAACACAAACGCCTCATATTCAGGCACTTTATCTCGAAATTTTTGTATGCAACTCGTTATATCTACGATTGACATTTTTCTCGGAAAAATAATGCGTTGAATATCAAAAGCAGTAAGAAAATCAATTGTTTCACTGTTAAGCACAGGGAATTCACCGCTGATATGAAAGTTACACCGGACTCCTTGTTCTTTTAAATAGAACAAAAGCCCCAGGTCAGCAATGATAAACGTGTCAAACCCTATATCAAGTAATTCCTGAACGATATTTAAAATTAAGGGATAATCCATTGGGTCATATGTGATTGAATTTAGGGTTATTTTTACGGGAATATGAAAATCCTCTATTTTTCGTCTCAGTATTTTCATAGAACTTAATGTACATGTATTTGCCATGCCAACATATTCCCGGCGATTTAAAGAGCCTTGCACGCCGCGCTTGGACAGCCACCGGTATGGCATATATCCGCAATAAAATTCGTCTGCCCCTGCTTCTACTAACGATTCGTAGTCCTCCACATTTGATAACGGTGATAATAATTTCATTTTACCCCTCCTTCGGCCTATTAAGGCATGGAAAAAACAACACGATCAATTCCATGGGATATAAAAAATTCTAAGTATCCTGGATCACTTAATACAAGTGGATTAAAGGCGAATATACTGTTGCCTCTCCCATATGTATTCAGGTGTTTCGGGTATAGGGAGACAATTTCTCTACAATAGCCGGGGCAGCCGCTCTGTTTTGACTGATTCATCTTAAAATTATCACATCGATGCTTTAAATTGCAGTACGTAGAAGTATTGAGTTGGTAAAATGGAAAATGAAGCGTATGATTGCCTTCTGGCAGAAGAGGCTTCTGTGTAGTTGATTCAAATTCGTACCGGTGAACTCCATATCGGCTCAGAATTGACTGAATACAAGTGGAATTTAAAAAATTGCTTTGATAACCCGGGAGATAGGAATTTTTCTGCCAATGCCATTCTTCTCTTGGATCCTTTTTTTCGCCTATTTAAAAGCCTACCCAATACAAGGTCAACATCGGGATACACGCGGTGCAGCATATTTAATGCCCCCCAGTCATTTACCACCACTTCAGCCCGTTTTCCTGAAAAACATGACCATTCATTTAAAACAGATAATAGGTTGTGTATCGCGGTCAGTTGGCGCTCATATAAAAAAGGGAAACAAAGCGTTACATGAAATCCCTGTGATTCCGCAATCTTAAGAAACGCATGAAGTAATTCTGCTGACGGCAACCTTTCAAAACAGAAATCATCCCCAATATACAGCCTTTTTACATTAGCAGAAAATATGGGATGACCTGACAAACCAGATTGTTGGACATAATGGTCGACTGTAAAACAGGCACCTTTTTCTACCATCATGTGCATGTGTGGCTGATCTAAATAAATAGAAAATTCCACATGCCTGATAACAGTTTGAAAGCGTTTTTTCTCTTGCGTCTCTACAGGCAACTCTGACCATAGGGAGATCTGGTCCGAAAAGCTTCGTGTATAGACCTGATCCTTTTCATAGGGATACATCACTCGATTTTTACGGATATAATGATCCGCCGATAAGGAATTTTGTTTCATATCTCCCCAGCAATGACACATCGACTCAAGTTGTTTCAACGCATTCTGATATTTTGTCATTGACCCCTGATAAGGCTCTGGCAATTGCACATGAAAAATATAAGAATAAGTGGATTGATACTTTTTTTGAAGGATACAGTTGCGAAAACAATATTCTTTATAATCATAACTCGGTAAATCGAAAATACATAAAGTTAGATCAAATGGCTGTTCAATATCGTTTGCTGATTCAAATACAACAATATCTTCATCATATTCCAAAATTTTTAGATCGTTTTCTCCAATAAACCCTAACATCATAGCAGGAAACTTTGAAATAATTTGGCTCATAGAGACACCCATCTTCCCACATTTAAAATTCTTCTAATTTTTAAGATAGAATCCAACGCAGCGTATTTGAGATTAAGTGATCTGTCCATACCTTACGGCTGTATAAATGATCCGCATCCTCAATGACGATTTTTGTGATATCAGGAATCGGATTTGTTTGCTGCAATTCTTCAAATGTTGTACGGGTTGCTATATCATTCCCCCCCAAAATAACCAGTTTTTTCCTCGAAAATCACACAGCTTTTGATAATCATCCGACATGGCGATTTGCTGCCTCAAGTGCTTTTGGTTCATCCACAACCCTTTAAAGGGAAACACAATTTCCTTTGTTTCCGGATGCCTTACAAACTTTCTGGGCACACTGGGGCTGACAAATTTTTTTTTGATTTCAAAAATGGGACTCCATAAGACGACACCTGCAATTTTTAGATTGGTTTCTAATAGTGCCGTGGCAATTCTGCAACCATCACTGAAACCGAGGACATATAAGGAATACTGGTTGCCATTCATACACGCATCTAAAAATTGAGCCATCTCGATTGAATCCTGCATCTTTGTATCCAAACTAATCTGCTGGAATTCTCCGCCGCTGATCCCTAATCCCCGGTAGTCAAAGCGAGATAATATAACTCCTGTTTTTTCCGCATGCACTCCCAGCGATACGGAAATACGATTGTTATCAACACGGTTTCCATTCAAACCATAACACATCAGTATCATCGGGGATCCTGGCGCCTGATTTTCGGGGATATGCAGCATTCCCAAAACCGGCGTACGTTCTACTTCAATTTGAATGGGTATCTGCATCGTTTGGCACCTCCGCTAAAATTCGTCTTTTTATTTCTATTATTACATTATATTGCCACATGGCATCCCGCATCAAAGAACAGCGGTAATAGGTATGCAGATCCCGATGCCGGGTTTTATCGAGATGGTTGCAAACCATATACCCTTTCTCTGAGTTAGGATTATTTACAATGAAATATGCGTTTTTGCAGTGGCCTACGGCATCCAAGCCGCTATATGTACAAAGCTCATTCAAAAAAGCCGTACTAATCATTTGTCCATGTATATTTCGAATATGTGCACCTAAGGCAGAGAAAAAAGATACTTTGTCGTCATCAAAATCTGATAAATCCGTATACTCCGTTCCTTGAAACACTGTATGTAAATCTATGCAATCCCCTTGAAGGCCAGGCCACATTTTCGAAACAACATCGGGCGAAACACAATATGGATTGATTCCAAACACTCCGCTAGAAAGGGATGAGACCGGTTCCTCTGACAGGAGTGTGGCTATAATCCCCCTGCCGACACAAAATATCTTTTCCATTCCAATCCGCTTCAATTGGGCAATTCCGGATAATATATCGTCCCGCAGTCCATCAAGCGTTATTTCCTCCGACTCGCCTGCACTGTCCCCGGACCCATACAGATCCATTTGCAACACATATATACCAGAATGATATAACTTTTTTGCGAGTTTACTCATAAAATAATCCGTATCACACATCGGCTCCAAAAAACCTGGTAATAGTAAAGCTCCAACCGTTGTGTGGGGCGTTTGCTCAGGACAGTAAGACATGGAAAAACGGCGTTTGCCTGCTTGAGACACCCAGTTTTGCGTCACCATTTTATTCACCTGATTCTAATAAATTTTTGATGCTACAGTTTTCCGACTCTATAAAGCGCTGTAATATCTTTAAGAACCGACTGAGGATGGATGAGATATACCTTTCACTATAAAGAGATGCGTCGTATTTAAATCGTAGTTCCATACGATTTAAAAAATCAATAATTTGAAAATTAATTTCATATTTTGACCAGATTTTCTTGATGCTTTTTGAATGCATTATAAATGGTAATCCACTCTCCTTTTCCCCCTGTGCCACCATATAATTCACCATAATTCGGATTCGTTCTGTATTCTCTTGGTTGGTATTTGTTTTCATCCATTCCTCTTCTACCAGCGCAAAAGGAAAAAGGGCACAATCCATTGCTTCCATTAAGTTGCGCTGCATTTCTGTTAAGTAATCTTTTAATAAGCATTCAGGATTAATCGTGCCGCAAATCATGCTCTTTTCCAGAAAGCAACCAACGATTGAATTCCATTCTTTTTGATATCGGTTTGATACTCGCATTCCCACAGAAAGGTTCGATTGTCCCGTTTCCTCAAAAAGAATCAAAAATAGGGCAGATAAAATGAGGCCTGTTTTTGTAAGATGCATGCGGGAACAGAAATCGTCTATTTGACGATACAAATCAGGATGAACGATCATCTTTCCCACTCTAAATCCATCAAAGCAGCTTTGATCTCGGTGTGCTTCTAATACTGTGCGATTGAAGTGCTCCATTTTTCTCAACCCAACCCGTTTCATTTGCTGGGCCTGTTTACCTTTCAGCCAGTCATGCTGCCATACTGCATAATCTTTATAATGATATTTCATAACCTCCAGAGTTTCACCACGATACAGCTTCCATATCTCTGAAAAAATAATATCTAGTGATTTTTCATCATATAAAATATGGTGCATATCCATTAATATATAGAACTTCTCTTCTGTTATCTCCAACACCGTCACTCTGAATAAAGGTGCGTTTTCTAATTGAAATGGCTGTACAAAATTATGAATGATAGTTTGGGCTGTGTTTTCATCACATTTTTGATACCCCATATGAAAATCTACATTCCCATGAATTTGCTGTACCACTTCACCGTTTATTTGGTGAAATGATGTTCGGAATGCTTCGTGGCGCTGAACGATTTGGTTAAGAGCACGTTCGAACTGTTCTACACAAAAGGTCCCTTCTATCGTAATTTGATTGGCCAAATTAGGGCGATGCGTATAAGTTACACTTTCAGGAAGGTATAACATTCTTTGAATACAGGAAACCGGATAGAACTTTTGTTTCGGCGCCAGATGAAATTCGGGAAGCCGATCTGTTCCATTCATTTCTTTTGTGATAAGCTGGCCAATATTATGAATCGTTTTCTTGCTAAAAAAATCTGATATATTCAGCCCCACTTGAAACTCTTGATTAATAATCGTTAATAATTCAATTAATTTAAGTGAATCGCCTCCGAGCTTAAAAAAATCACTTTCGGATGTGATATCCTCTATTTCGAAAAAGTCTTTCCAAATAGCAATTAATCGGCTCTCTATTGAATTTTCTGCCAAAGGAACCCGTGAAACAATAAGCGGCGTCTTCCCCGTTGCCTCCTGATCCTGAAAGACAGATTCAATTTTTTCCATTCTTTTATTTAATTGAGTTACGGAAAGGAGAATTTGATGGACTTGCGGCATATTCAATATCGTGTTAATTGCGTTCCCCCCCTCTTCAGCGGGAATCCCTCCATAAAACGGCTGCGTTGTCTGATCTGTTAACCAAGTATCAAGATTAACACTTGTCCACTGATATTTGCTTTTTTGATTATGTTCCTGAACAAATGCGTCCATAAATGCATTTGCCGCTGTATAGCCGCCAAGGCCTATTCCGCCTAACACAGCCGCCATAGATGATATACATAGACAGAAATCCACTTCAATGCCATCAAATACTTGTTCTAAAACAAATAGCCCTTTTGCTTTTGCTTGAAAATGCTGAACGATATTTAGGGATGTTATTTCCTCAATCGTTTGTTTTGCCGATTCTCCAACAAACCCAGCTGCGTCAATTATTCCATTTAACTGAGCATAATTTGAACGTATAAAACACAGCAATTTTTCCATATGGGCCTGATTGGAGATATCGGCTCTAAATAGTGCTATTTTACTACCAAGGCGTTCTATGCTCATTAAGCGCATAATTTTCTGACTGATCCGATCCTGTTTTCCATTATTTTGAATCCACTTTTCCCATCGCTCGCGTTTAGGGAAATAGGAACGGGACACCAAAATCAATTTACAGTTTGATCGTTGTGCAAACTGTTCCGCAAGAGCGAGTCCAATATTCCCCATTCCACCGAAAACGAGGTATACACCATCCTTTTTCAATGCACTTGTTTGAATCACGGCATCTTTTATCTTTAAGTGATCGAAAGTAGGAACCCATATCGTGTTTCCTCTGATTGCCATTTTCTCAGGGGTTATGTCTCTGCCAAGAATGCCAAATAGCTTTTCCCCAACTTTTTTATCTGTCCAAGGAATATCTATATGGCTATACTGTAGATGTGGGTATTCTTGTGCGGCCACTTTTCCAAGTGCCGGCATTATTACATAAGGACTCCGTATTATGTCGTCGTCCAATACAACTGTTGTTTCACGTCCAATAGTTATGAGCTTGATATGTTGACGTGTTTTTAATACTGATAGTGTTCTTACAATATATATCAAAGATTGGAAACAGTCTTTCTGCACAAATTCAAATTGCTCGGGTGTAGGTTGCGTTTGCTTTTCTTTTAAGAAACCCCAGAGATAAAGAATGCGCTGAGGCGGATTCTGTGTGTCGCCCAATCGCTGAAACAACTCCAGAAAGGAGCTCTCCAAATCTGGATTTATATGTAGAATATCTCCGGTCAGGAAACTGTCTCCTTTACGGACAATGGTTACACTTGCGGCACAACCTTTCAGGCGATGGATTAAATCTGAGCTGATATCACTTTCATCATCAAAAACCAGCCAATTTTGATTCCAATGACTATTATTCTCGCCATGAGATTCCTCACGCTTCCACGAAGGGATGTAAAACCATTCTGAAGGGGGCATATATTTAATTTCATCCTTTAACACTGGATGGGAAACGCCTTTGGAGCGATATATTTTCTTTTCAAAAGGATAAGTGGGGAGCGGAATTTTTCGACCTTTACGTCCCTGTTGTAACGCCTCCCAACAGATTGGAATTTGGAACCCCCATAGGGTACCAACGGCGTTATAAAATCCTTCAAGTCCTTTTTTATGAATTTCCTTTTTCCACCACATATCTTCCGATTTACAATGAAAATCAATCATTTGTTTTTTTGCAAACAATTTTACTGATAAACGTCCAGATTTTGACCAATCATACCAAACCCGCTGGTCTCCCGATGATGACGGCATGAATCTTATCCAAAAATCAGCGTTCAACAAATCCGATTGAATATCGTAAAATATATCTTCCTGTACCATATAAATCGGCCTTACCCCTGAGGAAATAGAGAGCGATTGAAATGAATGGAGATATTCGTGATAGGTGCTTTCTCCTTTCTGCAATGCATCAAGAGATTTCACAAGGATTACCATATCTTTCAGTGATACGATTCCGCTTAGACAGGCCGCCGTATAGAGCCCTTCTCCACACCCAAAAACAATATTCGGCGCCAAACCGCAATCCAACAGGAATTTTGAGAATGAGTAAGAATAAATAAAACGCATAAAAAGTGAATCTTGGGATAGAAAAGGATCCACTTCTGTTCTCTGGAACAAATTAAAATTTGATTTTAATGTTTCCTTGAATGCGGGAATTCCATGATACAATTCCTGTATCTGATCTAGCAGATCCATTTCAAACGGGTAGAGAAAAAGAGCAACTTCCTCTGCCTTATTATTAAAATACATTTCTTCCTTATAATTGGAAGCTTTCAACAATTGGCGCCTGACATCGGGGATATTCTTACAAACAAGAAATACTCTGTTATCAAATGGCATTCTTCCTGCCTGTAATGTATAAGCAATATCCCTCAAACATAGGTCTGCGTGCTGAGCAAAAAAGCGATCGAATTTTTTTATATATTCCGTTAGCGCTGTATGCGTTTTTGCAGATAATATGATTACTTCACCATTTGATACCCTGGATGGTACAGGCGCGTTTTCATAGGATTCAACAATGGCATGAACATTACTACCACCCATTCCAAAAGAATTTACCGCCGCGCGAAAAGGCCTGTTTTTCTCAGGCACTGAAATTAATTGGGTGTTAACAAAAAAAGGAGTGTTCTCAAAATGAATTGAGGTATTGGGATTCTCACAATTCAGAGAGGGTGGTAACTGCCGGTTCTTGATTGCCAGTATCACTTTTATCAACCCTGCAATTCCAGCGGCAGTATCCAAATGCCCAATATTTGTTTTTACGGAACCAATTGGGCAGAGATTGCCACTTGGCAAACCATACGCTTCTGTTAAAGCCGCTACTTCAATTGTATCGCCTAATTTTGTGCCACTGCCATGCATTTCAACAAAATCGATTGTATCCGAAGTTACCTCTGCCCGCTTCAGAGCGTTGGAAGCCGCTCTTGCGATTCCCTTCAAGCTTGGGGCAGTGTAACCAATTTTGTCGGCACCGTCATTCGTCATTGCGGTACCCTTTATGATCGCATGAATATAATCATGATCTTTGACTGCATCAGTAAGGCGTTTTAATACCACAACGCCGGCGCCGTTTCCACCGATTGTTCCGCTGGCTTCCTCTGAAAATGCACGACAATGGCCATCTGAAGACAGAAAACTGCCTTTTTGATAGAGATATCCACTGTTTAACGGATACGTAACGGATACACCGCCCGCCAAAGCAATATCACAATCCTGATACAAAAGCGACTGGCAAGCCAGGTGTACGGCCGCCAAGGAGGTAGAGCAAGCTGTCTGTATTGTCACACATGGCCCTCGTAAATCCAGAAGATATGCAATTCTAGAATTAATAAAATCTTTGTTTTTCAATAATTCACGCCCAAACTCCCCAGCTAAATTGGAATTGGGCGTAGTTGGTGAAACGGCAGAATCAAACGAAGCTCCACTGAAGATTCCAACACGCCCCAGATAGCCCTTGGGATAGTACCCTGCATCTTCCAGAGCTTCCCAAACTGTCTCCAATAATACCCTTGCCTGAATGTTTAATGCACATGCATCCTTATAGGAAATACCAAAAAAATCTGCGTCAAAATGGTCTGCATGCTCTAAAACTCCCTTGGCTTTCACATACTGAGAATTGTGAATTAGAGAATCAGGAACGCCACTTTCGTTTAGCTGCTTATCAGAAAAGAATGTAATACATTCTCTTCCCATCTTTAAATTATCCCAAAACACATCAAGCGAATCAGCCATTGGTAATCTGCCGGCCATACCAATCACTGCTATTTCCTTACCATTTAAGTTATTATAATGATTACTATCCATAAATTCCTCCAAGTCGTAAAAAGACTTACAGAATCATATTTTTACTCGTTTTCGGTGCAATCTCTTTCACCAATTTGTATTTTTGGGTAATGTATAACGCTAAAGACTGTATCGTTGGATATTGAAACAATTCAATAATCTCAACATCGATGTTAAATGTTTCCTGAATTTTTCGGCAAACATACATTAAGGAAATAGAATCCCCTCCCGCGTCAAAGAAAGCTACATCTATAGGAATGGCATTTTGATTTAATGCGCCGCACCATATCTCTTGTATTTGCCTTTGCAAAGAGTCTTTTGGGGCTGTGTCGGGTGTGCATGCCCGCCCGATATCCTCACCATCTGGCAACCGCTCATATGCAATTTTCCCATTGGAAGTGAGGGGAATTTCATTCAAAATAATAATAAATGCTGGAATCATATATTGCGGCAATTCTTGGCTTAGATGTTGCCGTATGCGTTCTTTGGAGCACCCAGTACGAATACATACATAAAGGCAAATGTATTTGGTCAGGCCATTATTCTTCACAGCAGCCACCGCCTGAACAACACCCTCACATCTCAACGCACAATTTTCTATCTCACCTAATTCAATTCGAAATCCTCTTATTTTTACCTGTTGATCCATACGGCCTAGGAATTCAATGTTTCCATCTGGTAACCATCTGGCCCTATCCCCTGTTCGGTACATAATATGACCTGCATGATACGGGTTTAAAACAAAACTTTCGCTTGTGCGCCGCTTTTGATTTAAATATCCTTTCGACACGTGAATGCCGCTCACACATAGTTCACCCTCGACCCCGATGGGACAAATATTGAAATGATTATCCAGAATATAAGCTGACGTATTACGAATCGGTCTCCCAATCGGTACCATATGCTCCGGGCATTCACCGGACTGAGAGCTCCAGAAGGTTGAACATATAGACGCTTCCGTTGGGCCATAAGCATTGATATAATTCACATATTTGCTCCATCTTTTATATTCCTTTGGCTGTGATTCGGAGCCGGCCACGACCATCACTCTTAAATATTTTAATCGTTCTGGATTGAGTAACGGTATATATTGGGGCGGAAGAGTAATTACAGAAATTTGATTTGTATTCATAAACGCTTCCAGTTTATCGGAATGATTGCGTTCTTCAGGCGTTAGCATATATAAAACCGCGCCTACCAATAAACTCATGACCAATTCTGAAATGGAAGCATCAAAGGACATATTGGAAAATTGAGCAATGCGATCTGTTCTACAGATAGCCCAGTCATTTTCATACAGGTATTTCAGATTGGCAATCCCAGAATGGCCCACAATTACGCCCTTAGGCTCACCATTAGAACCAGAAGTATAGATCATGTATGCCTTTTCCAGGCATGGCTCGCATGCAGCCGGCACTGGCGATAATGAATGTTTGGAGGCCAAGAATGTGTCCAGATTAATCATGCAGGATTCGGGAATGCTTGCAGAGCGTTTTTTAATTGCATGAGAGGTAAGAACAATTTTCGCTTGGCTGTCATGGTAAATATGAACAATACGTTTCTCCGGCCAGTCCGCCGTTACTGGAATATAGCAGCCTCCCGCTTTTAAAACAGCGAAAAAAGCAATTACCAGCTCTACAGATTGATTGCAATATACCATAACAGAATCGCCGGATTTCAATCCTCGTTTTACCAAGAGGATCGACAGCGCGTTTGCCCTTTCATTAACCTCTTGATAGGACCATGTTCGACCTCGATCCACAACGGCATTGGCCAAGGGATACAATTGCGCTTGTTCTTCAAAAAGCACATGAATCGGCCGAGGATGAAAGGGAAAATCAGCACCGGATTGAAATTGCCTCAGTAACTCTTTTTCGTTATTATCTAGAACATCAAAATGATGAATAGGCATATCCAAGGCAAATGAAATATCAGACAAAACTTTTTTAAAATGCCTAACAATATAGGAAACAGTAACCTCTGTAAATAAAGCGGTGCAATATTCTATTTTAAGTTTTAGGCATTCGTTATTGTCAAACACATGAACGGCTAAATCATACATGGAACTATTGGCGTCCAGCTTGCTCCATTGTTCTTCTTTAAGACCATCCCAATCGATCTCTGTTTTTTCAGTTTGTTTGCATATTGAATAACACACGATAAAGCGGCGCAAAATCAGCGCTTTTTGATTGCTGTTCATTGTTTATAATTTCGTGTGTAGGATACAATTGATGATCCAGGCTCTCTGTCAACTGCATGTTTACATATTGAAGCAGATCGCCTATCTTCATATTAGAGTCAAAGGTAAGGCGTATGGGCAAAATTTTACTAAAAACACCTACGATATTACGCAATTGAGGGAGATTGCTGCGGCCATTCACCACAACGCCAATATAGAAATCATTCTGCCCACTGTGTTTATATAGTACAATTGCAAGCGCCGTAAGCAATACAGTAGCGAGGCTGACACTTCGCTGTATTCCGAGATGAATTAATTGATTTTTTACTTGTCTGATCCAGCTGTTGCTCAAATATTGATCCGGTATACTGACGAGGATATGGGCGTGGAAAATCGGATGCCAGTTCAAGAGGATCGCACTTTGGTTTAACTGTTTTTTCCCAAAATGATTTTGATTCTTGATAATACTTTGTATCCGTTAACTCATTTTCCCAACAAACATAATCTGAGTAAGTAGATTCATCTGATGAAATAAGAGTACCGCCTTTATGATATTGATTATAAAATTCAGCAAAATGCCTATGTAATATTTCAAATGAGAATCCGTCTGTTATTAAATGGTGAACCTTGAGCAATATAATGGTTCTATCCGCAGCATACCGAATCAGACAGTAGTGTACCAGAGGTGAATCGAAAATTTGAAAGGATTGCTCTAACTCTGTCTGTATAATCTGTTTTAATTTAGAATCCCGTTCGATAGAGGTTAAATGCAAAAAATTATAGTAAGATATGTTTAACTTTTGATTTGAAACAATATACTGCCACGCCTTCCCTCATCAAGCACAAATCGTGTTTTTAACACGGGATGACGCTCCTCTAAGGCGTAGAGCGCTTTTTCCAACGCTGCATCATCAGGAATTCCACGAAGTATGAGCTGATAACATAATTCTAGTGCTAATCCGCTATGATTCATTTGGGAAAGAAAAAATATGCCTGTTTGCGTAGAGGATAAAGGGTATTTGGAAATAGGAGCCGATTTTTTTATCTTTGGCATTCCTAATTTGATTGAACCGGAAACACAGCTTTCTTGTTCAGGCATAATAATCTCCCTTCTATTTTGTTGTTTCAACCTTTCATATGCGGTTTTGAGCACCCTTCCAAGAGGGGCGTACACTCATTTTATCTTGGTTATAAAGATTCTCGCGGTTTTGTAACCCTAAAAAGAAGGAGCGCTGCATTTTTTGCTGTTGCTTTTTGTTGTAAAACATTGCGGAAATATTGCCCGGCCACAACTTTCCTTTCGCAGTCAGGCGGAGAATTCGGCCTTCTTTATAAAGATACCCTTCTGCGATAAGGTCTTCAATAATCTCTTCAAACCGTTCGTAATCAACAATATCATCTAAATCTATTTGCATATAGTTAGGGAACAATACGAGTTTACGTTCCTCAATTTCTTCAGGCGTAGCACGATTTCCAATATAAACAGCACATCCATTTTGACGTACCCTTTCCTGATACTGCTGAATATCCGGAATGTTTTTATGATTCATATCATCTAAAAAACTAGTGGCCGATGGTCCAATTCCTAGTAAACAACTGCGCAGATGCATTGCCGTAGGTAATGGAGGCGCATGATGCACTTTCGAAAAAGTATTCACTAGAACCTGATGATACCCTCGTGCCTCCATAAACTGAATAATTTGTTGAAACATTGCTATTTCTTGATCGGAAGATGGCTTTTGATGAAAAAAAACATCTTCTTCGATCAAATGGTAGAACTCCGTATTGGGATATACATTTAAATTATAAACATCAATATATGACGCCTCTAACTGATCCACTTGTTCGAGGTCCCGCTGTAAAATCTCACTTGTTTGATCCGGTAGATTATATATAAGATCAACTGCAAAATCGTGAATCCCTACGATTTTTAAGTTTTCAATTGCCTGATAAATATGACATAATTTAGCCTGAATCCCAATCTTTTTTCGAATTGATTCATCGAACGTTTTGGATACCAAAACTGACGCGCGTAATGCCTAACCGTTTGAGCGCTTTTAGCTTTTCTAAATCCGCAAAATTTTTCACATTTCCTTCCATCGAGATCGTTTGGCATTGCTCAAAATCAAAATCCTGACGAATTTCATTTAAAATCTCTTCTAATAAATCTACGTCAAAGCAAGAAGGGGTTCCGCCTCCGAAATGGATGGCATTAATCTTGCGATTTTTAAAATAAGGAAGCTTCGAATAAAACGCTATTTCTGTTTTATATGCATCAATTAACTCACGCTTCTGTTCCATGGAGTATTTGAAATAATGATCCTTATAATACGCACAAAACAAACAGAATGATTCACAAAATGGAATATGGATATATATACAAAGATCCTGGCTTTCCGCACTACGGTTAAAAATTTTTACAAATTGCTCGAAATCATCAATTTGATCATGATATTTACATAACGGAGGGTATGCCCATATTTCCGATTTGCGTTTCGTAAAATTTCTCATAATATGCACCTTTACTCAATAAGCTTTCAGCCCACACCAACCTGCAATAATGTTTCTCTGAATATCCGATGTGCCGGAATAAATGATGGACGCAGCCGCATCTCGCACACCTTCTTCAATTCCTGATTCCTGCATATATCCGAACGCACCATGTAATCTAAGCGCATTTAGCGAATCCTGCAAATAGCATTCGCTTATAAACAGCTTGGCCATGGCTGTTTCAAAGAAGGAAGATACATCCTCCTTTTTCAGCCACCCAATTTTATAGAGCAATAATTCTGCCAGTTCAATATGCACTCTCATATCCGCAATTTTATGCGAAACAGCCTGGAACTCTGATATGGGCCTATCAAACTGCTTTCGCGATTTCACAAATTCCACGCATTCATCAAACTGACGCTTCATGGTACCTAAATTCGATGCAAAAATATAAGTTCGTTCCCAGTCGACCGCTGTGTTAAATACAAAGAAACCAGCGCCCTCCCCAAGCAAGCGATTCTCTACCGGAACCTTGCAATTGTCAAAGAACACCTCTCCCATCGGGGAACCGTTTAGTCCCATTTTATGAAATGGTTTACTTACCTTTACACCAGGAAAATCTTTTTCAACGATAAAAGCGGAAATGCCTTGTTTCCCAGGCGATGTTCTGGCAAATACAATAAAAACATCAGCAATAGGTGCATTTGAAATAAACGATTTAGAACCATTTAATATGTATATGTCACCATCTTTTTGGGCTGTCGTTTCAATGTGAAACGAATCGGACCCGGCCTCCTGCTCTGTCATCGCATGTGCGCCAATCAGTTTACCGGTCGCAAGTCCAGGGATATATTTTTCCTTCTGCTGCTTGTTACCATATTTTAAGATTGGGATCATACAAGCAAACAAATGGTTGTTTATCGCAAAAATGAATCCATTATCTTTGCATCCATACCCCAGCGCTTCACAAACCAAAATCATGGTCAGAGGGTCAATATCCAGCCCTTCTAAATCATTGGGAACGGGCATTTCAAACAATCCAAATTCAGAACAAGCGTTCCAGTATTTATTAAAGTCATAAGCGCCAAGCTTTCCACCAAGATGTTGTCTCGCAAAATTAGTAACGGAATCTTTTAACTGCTGTTGCTCCATCGTCAATTCAAAATTCATGGCAATCTACTCCCCTGCCAATTATTTGCGCATAATAAACTCACATATATTATCGATTGACTCAAAATTTTTCATTTTAAAATCATCATCTGTTAGCTCAATATTATATGTTTGTGAAAGGAAGGTAAGCAAACGCATAATTCCAATTGAATCTATCAATCCATCTTTAATCATTTGACGATTGTCCTGCAACTCACTTTCATCAACCATGCCCTTTAATAATTCGTTTAAAACAAAGTCCCTAATTTCAGCTCTTAATGTTTCAATTGTCATGTTTCGTAACCTCCAAATTTTTATAAATGATTATAAAAGTCAAAACAAACCTGCATCTTCTAACCGTTTGTATAAATGGCGTAAATGTAACTTACAGATCCTTGAGTTTGGGTCACCAAAGCTTTTACACCAAACATTATAGAACCAGCTGAGATAGGAGGCGTGTCCCTCTTCTCTCCATGTTTCACTGATGCCAATATGCCGTTCAGGATCATCATATGCCTTAACAATTTTTTCTTTTTCTGTATCGTCAATTTTTGTATATTTTTCTTGATGTATGATCCCAGGCCCTTCCAACCGGTCCTTTTCAAACTGGAACTTCACGTTGCTATATCCGAGCGCCAAACTCACCAGAGGAAAACAGTATTTACGTGGAAGATGAAATTTTTTATAGACCTGGTTAATATTTAAACGATGAATTTTATTCGTAAACACTCCAGAAATCCCTAATGAGTGCGCAGCGAGCATGCAGTTCTGTGCCACCAGAATGGTATCCGTGCTCCCAGTAATAAAATCTTCTATGGGACGTACCTGATAATTACAACCAATATATTCCGCCATCTCTGTAATACGGTTAAAATCCACACAAAATAGCAGTGCTACACTAGCCGAAAAACCGACATATTCTTCTATCGTTTTCCTGTTTTTAATTACAATAATGGAATAGCTTTGACGAGCAGATGCATTACATGCACGTGCGCCAGCCTGTAAAATCGTCTGCAAGTCCCTATCACTTACCGGCTGCTCAGAAAACTCACGCACTGATCGAAGCCTATGGATTGAATCTAAAACTTCATTCATTTTGTACCTCCGATTCTGTTAATTCAACTGTTTTTTTGATAAAACAAAATCAACCAGTGTGTTAAAGTTATCAAAAATACTAAGTTCTAATTCCTCTGGCTCGCAGACATATGAAAAACGCTTCTCAATTTCAACAATTAACTCTAGCACCTGTATGGAATCCATTCCTAAGTCTTGAATTAACGAGGAAGAAGCACGAATATCCTCTATTGTTTGTTCCTCATTAAAACAATAGCTCTCGCTCAAAATATAAAATAGTTCTTCTTCAATTTGCTCCCGTGTAAAAGCCATACCAAACATCTCCTTTTTCAATCCCGGCGTACATGTCCCAGCATCATTTTGCTATTTTTCGGCAAGTAAAACTCGCGGATAATATCATCAGCTAATATCGCCCCCTCTATTGTTGGAATGATGGAATCCTCAGAAATCGTTAAATAACCGTTACACGCAAGCTCTTTCAGCTTATTTCCAAAAATATCTATTACATCAAATCCAAAATCCCGTTCAAACTCCAAACGCGAAAAATACATGCTCTTGAGGCCAAAGATAAGACGGCGTATCATAATTTCCTGCACTTTCATTTGATGCGCACGGTAAACGGGAAAGGTATGATTCTTAATCTTTTGATAATATTGATCCAACTCTAGATGATTCTGATACATGAATCCGTTAAAATAAGAATGCGCAGAAATTCCAAACCCGATAAATTCTTCGCCCTTTGACCAGATATGAAAACGCTGTAAATGACGATATTTTGGATCCAACATAAAACTATAGTGCTCCGCCATTTGATATTTACTGCTTAATAAGGCCGTATAAGCCTCCTTGGCGATTTCATATTCTTCCTCATTGGATATGAGCGAAATCAATCCTTTCCGATAGTCAATATAGAGTTCATTATTCAAAAACAGCTCCATTTTGTAAATTGCAATATTTTCCGGTTGTAAAGCAATCATCTCATTTACGGTACGCAGAAAACTATCCTTACTTTGTCCAACCATTCCAGACATTAAATCCACGTTTACATTCTCAATCCCCACCTTGCGCACACGCTCATAAGTACGATAAAATTCTTTTGCATCATGATTGCGTTTATTCAGCAACAACACCTCGTCATCTAAACTCTGACATCCAATGCTCAATCTAGTTAACCCATGCTCCTTAAGCGCAATCAATTTCTCTGAAGTGGTAATTTCGCCAGGGCGCGCCTCACAGCAAAATTCAAACTGTTCTGTTTTTTTAAAGCGGCTGAATATCGCCGTCATAAGTCGTGTTAATTGGCTAACCGTTAAAACGGTAGGGGTACCGCCTCCAAAGTATACCGATCGTATTGGGCGACCCATGACGGACGGATGGTTCGCATAAAGATCTATTTCTTGGCACAATGCATCTATATACTCATCCGGAACCTGAGAGTTTGCAATAGGAAATGATTTATAGTAGCAAAACCCACACTTTTTTACACAATAAGGAATGTGAACATACAAGTTAATCGGAATGGGGTTCCACATATCTTCGATTTCCTTTTTTGTCATGAAATTAGACGGGGGATATTGTGATACAAAGCTTCGTTCAGGCTCAATATGCATTTTTTATAACCATACCTTTCCGCTGCATAAAGATATAACAGGGAAATAAAACCCATCGCCTTAATTGCAGCAGTTAAATTTGAGTACACACAATCAGAAAGTCAGTAAACACTAGTTCATTTTGCGTTTTAATGTTTTTCCAAGTTCGTTTTTGGGAATTTTATCTGTAAATTCAATGATGCGCGGCACTTTATAATCTGCTAAACAGCCTTTACAATGTTTAACGATCTTGTCTAACGTAATCTGTTCGTTTACAACGATAAATGCTTTTACGGTTTCTCCAAGAATATCACAGGGAGCCCCAACTACGGCGGCTTCCTTAATTTGAGGCATTTTTAAAAGAACATTTTCTACTTCACAGGGATCAACATTGTGGCCGGAAACATTAATAATATTTTTTAGACGTTCAGCAACAAAAACCAACCCTGTTTCATCCACTTTTCCATAATCGCCTGTACAATACCAGTCCTCATAAAAGGCAGTTTGATTTAACTCTTCTGGATATAGATATCGTGACTTTCCCGCTTTGCATTTCACCCGCAATTCTCCAGATACACCTGGAACCTGGTAGTTATTCTTTTCATCAAACACGTGTATTTCAACATGATCTAGTGGAAAACCAACCGCATTGGAATGTTCTCGAGGGTTCCAATAGATACATACCGCGCCAGTTTCTGTTGAGCCATAATCAATGCTGAGAAAATGGCCTGTCAAACTTTGAAACAACGCCGCTGATCTATGAGAGATAGGAGCACCACCTGAAAACGCTGCCCGAATACTTGCAAAACGATCTCTATACGCTATGTTTTCTCGCAATTGCATTTCTTCAATGAACACATTGTACATAAACGGAACAGCGTAAAGAATTGTAATTGATTCTTTGGAAATATAATGTAACGCATTTATGGGAACAAATTCTTTTACAAGGTGTATTTGTGCACCTGTCATCAATGCTCCAAATGCCGTTCCATGACAATACGCATGGTAAACAGGAGGAAGTATGAATACACGGTCTTTTCGTGTTAAATGCAAAGCGGCGGATTTTGCAACCACCTCGCTCCATACAGCAGCTTCTTTGCGTACTACTGCTTTGGGGATTCCGTTGGTGCCGCTGGTCATTAAGCAAACACTATCGTCCGGCTCAAAAAGAGGCGGCTCATATGGCAGCTGGAAAGCCCAATAATCTATTTGCTTCTGGCCGCTCAGAACACACGTGCCTTTTATTTCGGTTAACCCAGGTGTTCGGCCACTCTGAGTTAGCAAAAAGCGAATACGCAACTGCTTAATATGATATTGCAGTTCGTTTGTTTTGTATGCGGGTGATAAAAGAACAGCGGGCTTGTGACATATTCTGCATGCTAAAAATGCCACAAAGTAAGCATATGAGTTTGAGAAGAGAAGTCCGATTGGTTCTAACCTGTTTTTTGTTAATTCTTGAATGATGGTGGAAGTCTCTTGTATATCTTGGATCAATTCTCCATAGGTGTAATTCTGATCTCCATAACAAATAGCGATACGTTCTGGATATTGTGCAGCATTTTTTACAATACGCTCTCCTAGCATAAGCGTTCGGTCACCTCCGGCCTCTTATATCATAGTGTAGATGAGACGATCAATACTTTCAGGAGATAAATTGGGGACCCTTTTTTCATTGACGTCGCCTGATTCAATATTCTCCCTTACCTTCTGCGGAACCCTCCAATCTTTTTTCAATAAATCGCATAATGGCTTTTTGCGATACCAGTAAATATCCGCATATCGATTGGCTATTTGTCGCCAGTTACATTCAGATGACCAATGCATGACATCCAAAATGAGCTTGCGCATGATTGGAATCAGTTCTTCCGTTTCCTGTAGCATAACAGGTTGCCCGTCCTTCAGGATTTGATAGGCCAGTAAGCTATCTTTATAATTCCCTTTAGAATTATAAACATGATTAAAGGAATCCACACTGATCTGTAACTCGTTTTGATAAAGCGTCAGAATTTGCAAAGAATGCATTGGTATTTGCTTGTGATTCCAAATACCCAATGCCTTTAATTCGCTATAATCACGAATCAATAAAAATGCATCGGTTTCTTTTTTATCTAGCTCATAAGGCCCATGAATTGATTTTGGAATATCGTGTACCCGAAAATAAAGTGCTTCGGAATAAGCCCAAAGAGCACCGCATAGTTGTTGAAGGAAATGAGCGTCATTTTGTGAGGGAAGCGTAAACTCCGCCTTTTTCATACAATCGGCAACTTGGGAAGGAGTGAAAATGATATGTTTTCCATCCTCATTAAAAATAGAACCATACTTCATCTGTCGGACTGTTTCTAATAATCGGACAGTCCACGCTTGTTGCTGTGCTATAGACATATGTAAACGCTTCATACCCTGAATGATAAAATTGATATTACGATAAATTCGATCTGGATTTTTAAACGCATGGCCAATTTCAGCAAGCGAAAACCCCTGATGGAGCAATTGCGAGAAGTCTTCTAGGTATTCACGGGTAAATTCTGTAACAAAAAGATGCATGATTGAATTAAATTTAATTGGCCAATCATTATAATCGTTATATCCCCATGCTAGTTTTAAACTCTCTTTATATTTTTGAATATCCTGGTTGGCACTCATTGTGTATCCCTCCATCAATTGCACGCCGTAGCTCATCAATAAAGCATGGAATAAATTCTGTTACATCTGCAACCACCTTATAATGCGCATACTTAAAAATAGGCGCATCAGGATTCCGATTGACGGCAACTACCACCTTTGCATCCCGCATACCCACAATATGCTGACTGGCGCCGGAAATTCCAAATGCAAGATATAACTTAGGTCGTACAATTTGTCCCGTTTGTCCTATTTGAAAACGTGCGTCCAGCACACCGGCATCTACAACGGCACGTGAGCACCCAATGGAAGCATGCATCATTTTGGCCAACTGTTCTATCAAATATAGGCTTTGGCGATCACTCGCACCTCTTCCAACCGCAATTATCACATCTCTACACTGAGTAATGCTTTCACCGCTTTTTGTAAAGCGGTGTATCAGTTGAAGATTGCCGCTTCTCTTTCCCCAAACTCTGCATGGAATGATCTGACCTCTATGCTGCTGATCGAACCCACCAATTTCATTACGTCCAGGACGAACCGTGACAATTTGAAGCGTGCTGTGCGTTACAATCGTGGCCATGATTTCGCCTGAAAAAGCCGGACGGGTTTGCAGCAGACGACCATCTTTCTCCCTGATATCCAGCTGTGTACAATCGGCAGTTAGTCCGGCGTCCAGCATAGACGCAACCCGCGGGGCGACCGAACGCCCAAATATGGTAGAACCAATTAGCAGGATTCCCGGTTGATCCTTGCTGATGATTTGAACCAATACCTCAGAGATCTCTATATCATTCAGGGGCTCCCCCTCTGTTTGTATGCAGTAAATGAAATCAGCGCCATAGCCAAATAATTCCTTTACGCCCGTCAGCAACTCTTCCCCAAGCACTACAGCGACCAATGGTACTCCAAGTTTATTTGCCAAACGTCTCCCCTCAATGACGAGTTCATAAGAGTATTCCCGTATTCTTTCATTTTCTATTTCACATAAAATCAATACGTTACCACTTTGTATTGGCTGAGTACAAAATTCGTTTTTTATACTAATCTTTAACAAATTTACCACCTCACAGGACGGTTAATCTATCGCCTTTCTAAAAAGGTCGCTATAAACTGACCCTAATTCGTTAACCAAAGTGGACGCCTGCTGAATTGGCTTTCCTACAATCTCCACTGCTTTAAAATCAGTTTTGGGAATAAAAGATCGTATAATTCGAGTGGGTGAACCTGCTCTCCCACATTTTTCTCTCTGGGCAGCAATATCATCTGCTCCCCAAACCTCCACCTGTTTTTGCTGCGCTTGTAAAATTCCTCTGAGTGTGGGAGAACGCAACATTTGATTATTTTTATCAAAAGAAATTAACGCAGGATATTGCACACGAATTCTATCACATCCGAAATGAGTCTTTCGGGAACAGACCATATACTGTTCTGTGTTTTCTTCTATTTCAATCACATTTGTTAAATGAGGTATGCCTAGTTTTTGGGCAAGGGAAGGCCCCACTTGACCAGTGTCTCCATCGGTTGACTGTTTGCCGCAAAAAATTAAATCATAGTCTCCCGCACAACGAATTCCTTTAGATAACACGTAACCAGTCGCAAGTGTATCTGACCCGGCAAACACTGGGTCGCTTAATAAAACTGCGCGGTCAATATCATATGCAAGTAACTCCTTTAACATCGCCTTTGCATGCATGGTGCCCATACTCATTATTGTGAAATGTACAGAAGGATATTTTTGCTTTAGAGTAAGCGCCTGCTCTATTGTAGATGCATCAAAAGGATTTAACATTAAATCATCTTTTTGTCGAAGTACCGTCTGCGTCAATTCATCATATTTCATCTTTTCTACACAAGGCACCTGTTTCACACAAATAAGAATGTTCATGTGTTTCCTCCGTCATATCTACAAAACGTTCGTGCTTACCGGCTGTTTTCAATTTTTGGGCAACGGCACTCAGTTCCTTCAAGGTAACTCCTTGGACAATTAACTGGAATATCATCGTCCAGGGTAAGAAATCTAAAATAGAATTCTGAATGGAGGACTTAGCCTCTAGCGTTATTTGGTTGGCTTTTTCATAAGTCATGGTATTGTGACGCCAGGTCTTATACACCCCTTCTAATCCGAATTCTTCTCTGCGCTCATTGATAGGAGTGCGTGTATCGTAAACCCATGTGTTTAGACTGTAAAAGGTAGGTTGGTTTTGCTCGATAAAAGATATCGTCTCTTCTATGGTTTCTTGTGTTTCACCTGGATACCCAATGATAAACGACGCAAAATTAATAATAGAATATTGATTGAGTAAGGCAATTCCCTTTTGAAACGATTTAACATCCGAGCACTTATTCATAATCCGCAACATCTTTTCACTACCGGATTCAATCCCTAAAAACACACCGATACATCCGCTTTTTTTCATTAGGCCAACGATTTCATCGTCTAAAAATTGGCATCTTATATAAGAAAACCATTTAAAATGAAAATGATTACGACTCATCATGTTTAAGATTTCTCTAAATCGTTTGACAGGAACATTAAACGTATCGTCAATAAAATGAACGAGTTCAATCTCTTTTTGCTTATCTATTTCTTTTAGCATCATCTCCACTTCGGCGACAGGCATTGCGCTGAATTTTCCTGCATTGATTGGATAACTACAAAAAGAGCAGGAAAATGGACAAGATACTGTTGTGCGAATTGACACAACATTTGAGACCTGTTTACGAAATAACCCCCAGTTGACTACACTGTTACGCAAATCAAATACATCCGTTTTTTTGATAGGTAAAATGGAAGATTTCATGCTTTTTATAAAATAAATTTGGGATATTGGTGATGGAGCGGTTACTTTTTGTATTCTGAATGATTTGAAACAGTTCCTCCTCCCCATAAAAACTGTGAATGACATATTGTACATCCAACCTTCGCATACTGAAGTGAAATACATCCTCTGATTCATGCAGATAGGCGTTAATATAGTTCACGACGGTAGGGCCGCCTAAAATGATGCAACTGTCCGGAGCATAGGCCCGTACAAAACGAATCATTTCAATCGCATCGTCAATTTGATCACAAAAGGTGGTTGAAATCCCAACAGTTAGATAAGAATTACATTGCAGCTTCTGGGCAATCAACAGCTTATCATCTTCAAACGAATTTACACAGTCAAAAGTAAGCCCCTTTTTATTTAAATAAGTTCCCAAACACGCAACCGTTGGGTTCATAGGACGCCGTATATCATGTTTCGTTTTAAAATATTGTTTTGCTATTTGTAGCCCTTGCGTTTCAAAGCTACCGGAGAAAGGAATTAAAAGGCAGTCAATTTGATTTTTCAAGTCATTCACCTCGATTCTAATATACGAGTACGTCCGGCTTAAAAAGCGATCA
>ENA-OQAB01000059-OQAB01000059.1-human-gut-metagenome-genome-assembly--contig:-NODE-59-length-58758-cov-4.547287_pt1 | contig 58758 bp, 59 predicted proteins | sample MGYA00242490_ERZ504517 | MGnify/ENA primary metagenome ERZ504517 (study PRJEB26092, sample SAMD00036298) | human gut metagenome | host: Homo sapiens | study: EMG produced TPA metagenomics assembly of...
AATGTGTTTGAAGCTTAGAATAGCGTCTGCCAGGGGGCAGACTTCACAGATGGAGGGGTAGGATGATCGACAGATATTTGGAAGCGCTGGGAACAATATGAAATGGAAATCATATCTGTGAGAAAGGGAAGGGGGGCCTGGATCTGCGGAGACGGATCAGGGCTTAAGCTTTTACGGGAATACAGGGGGACTGTGAGAAGACTGGAAATAGAAGACCAGATTCTGGGAATGATAGATACCCGTACAAGCCTGCGGACAGACCGGTACGAGAGAAACCGGGAAGGCGGGCTATTGACTATGGCGGGAGACGGAACACGCTACATATTAAAGGAGTGGTTTTCCGACCGGGAATGTAATATAAGAGACAGCTATGAGGTCCGTCAGTCCATTGCCCGCCTTGCCATGCTCCATGCCCAGCTGGCCCGAATTCCCTTTCAGGAGGAATGGCGCATGGGTTCGGTCTGCAGGGAACAGGCAGGTCCGGAGATGAACCGCCATATCAGGGAAATGCAGAAGGCCAGAAGCTTTATCCGCAGAAAACGGGGAAAGACGGAATTTGAGCTTTGCGTCATTGGAAATTATAATGGCTTTTATGAGCAGGCAAAAGAAGCGGCGGATGAGATGATGAGGCTTTGGGGAAGAAACAGAGCTGCTGCCGGACAACATATAGCAGAGGAAGATGGACAGTTGATGGCAGCAGAGCTGTCCGCAGAGTCTGTTTCAGGCCTTTCTCTCTGCCATGGGGACTTAGACCAGCATCATGTGCTCATGGGGCGGGGATATACGGCCATTGTGGAGTATAACCGGATGCATCTGGGAATCCAGGCATCAGATCTTTACCGCTTGATGAGAAAAGCCCTGGAAAAGCATGGCTGGGATACAGAGCTTGGCCTGTCCATGCTGGATTCCTACCAGCGGGTGCGCCCTATGGACCGGAGGGAGCGAAAGAGTCTGGCCTGTATGTTCCTCTTTCCGGAAAAATACTGGAAGCAGCTGAATTTCTATTACAATACAAACAAGGCCTGGATTCCGGCTAAAAGCACGGATAAGCTCAAAAGCCTGGAGGATCAGGAGCCGGCCCGCCGCCGGTTTATCCGCCGACTGATGGCAGAGTGCGGGTAAGTCCTGAAAATGGTGTGGAAAGCCGGGAAAAATGCAAAAACTCAGCCACATTCCCTCTTGCAATACAAAAAATTCTATGCTATACTGATTAAGCTGTCCTGAATATGGAGAGCAGTTTTAGCGCCTGCGTGAGTCAGGAACTTGCGGTAAGGGCGTGTATAACTTAAAAGATGCTGATATCTGTGCGTTCTGGTGACGGCCCCGGCCGGCTGCCTGCAGTGTACAGAGGCAGATTGGCATACAAGGCCGCGGTCGGAAACCGCAAATAATCAGAGAGGTGAATGAAAATGAGAGAAGGAATCCATCCAAATTACTACCAGGCAAAGGTAGTTTGCAACTGTGGCAACGAGTTCGTAACAGGCTCCACAAAGCAGGACATCCACGTTGAGGTTTGCTCCAAGTGCCATTCTTTCTATACTGGCCAGCAGAAGGCTGCTGCTGCCCGTGGACGTATTGACAAGTTCAATCGTAAGTATGGCATTAACGCCCAGTAATAAGCGAGAAAAAATCAAGGGGTTGAGCCTGAGAGATCAGGCTCAGCCCTTTTGTGTTCTTTTGGCAAAACACAGCCGCAGCTTGCTGCGGCAGGGAGAGGAAATGATACAATGAAATATTCTGGAATCGGCGGTCAGGCGGTGATCGAGGGCATCATGATGCAGAACGGTGACGATTACGCCATTGCAGTCCGAAAGCCTGACGGAGAGATTGAGGTAAAAAGAGATCGGTATGTGAGTCTTACGGAGAAATACCCCATCCTGGGCCTTCCTTTTATCCGCGGCGTTTTCAAATTTGCAGACTCTATGGTGGTGGGGATGCGTGCTTTAACCTGGTCCTGCAGCTTTTTGAGGATGATGAGGATGCTCAGCCGGGAAAGTTTGAGCAGTGGCTGGACCGGGTATTCGGTGAAAAGCTGGAAAGTATTCTTATGACGGTTGTCATGATTTTTTCTTTTATTATGGCAATCGGCATTTTCATGCTGCTTCCCCTTGGGATCGCCCGTATCTGTAAGCCTTTTATCCCTTCGGAAACGGCGATGGCGGTTCTTGAGGGCGTGATCCGCATTGTGATTTTTATTATCTATATTAAACTGGTATCCCGTATGGAGGATATCCGCCGTACCTTTATGTACCACGGTTCGGAGCATAAATGCATCAACTGTCTTGAGCATGGACTGGCTTTAAATGTAGCCAATGTCCGGGGCAGCTCCAAGGAGCACAAGCGCTGCGGAACCAGTTTTATCATGATTGTAATGATCATAAGTATCCTGTTTTTTATGGTGATTCGTACGGATACAGTCTGGCTGCGCTTTTTAAGCCGGATCGTGCTGATACCGGTGATCGCAGGCGTGTCCTATGAGTTTCTCCGATTTGCAGGCCGCCATGACAGTAAGCTTGTAAACCTTTTGAGCCGTCCCGGCATGTGGATGCAGGGTCTGACCACCACAGAGCCGGATGACTCCATGATCGAAGTGGCGATCGCGGCAGTGGAAGAGGTTTTTGACTGGAAAGCGTACCTGGATGAAAACTTCCCAGGCTGGAAGGAAACAGAATGAGTGCGGAGAGAGTATGGGAAGAGACGACCTTAGGACAGCTTTATGAGTCCGGGAGGAAAAAACTGGAAGAGTCCGGAGTGCCGGACGCTGCGCTGGATGCCAGACTTTTGCTGCTGGAGGCGTTTGATCTGAATTTTGCCTCTTTTCTCACCAGAAGAGACCAGCCTCTTTTTAAACAGGCCATTGGTGGAGAAGAGGAAATTTACAGGCTAAAACAGGCGGCAGAACAGTATGAACAGGCGGTTCTTGCAAGAGCAGAGAGGATTCCCCTGCAACATTTGACTGGCTGCCAGTGCTTTATGGGACTGGAATTTAAGGTAAATGAATGGGTGCTTATTCCCAGACAGGATACGGAAACACTGGTGGAGCGTGTTTTGGAGGAAAACAGAGATAAAAACAGCGCCATACTGGATGTGTGCACCGGCTCCGGCTGTATTGCTATAAGCCTTGTAAAACTGGGGGAATACCGCTCAGTGACCGCTCTTGATATCTCTAAGGAAGCGCTCAAGGTGGCAGAGGCTAACAGGGAAAGGATCCTGGGAGAAGAAAAGGAGCGGCTCCGGCTGATAAAAAGCGATATGTTTGAAGGGCTGGAACCCAAAGCGCAGTTTGACGTTATTGTGTCCAATCCGCCCTATATCCCCTCAGAGGTCATAGAAGGACTGGAACCTGAGGTGCGGGATCATGAGCCGCGGCTGGCTCTGGACGGGGAAGCGGACGGGCTGAAATTTTACCGGATTCTGGCAGAACGTTCCATGGCATATTTAAAGCCCGGAGGGAAGATCTATATGGAGATAGGCTTTGACCAGGGGAAGGACGTTTCAGAGCTTTTTGAACAGGCCGGTTTTGAGGGCCTTAAGGTGATAAAGGATATGGCCGGGCTGGACCGGGTGGTGCAGGCTAAAAGGCCGTGATGATAGGAGAGAGAAGATTATGTTTGATAAACTGGATGATATACTGATCCATTACGAAGAACTGATGCTGATGCTGGGGGATCCTGATGTGACTCAGGATACAAAGCGTTTTACCAGACTGATGAAGGAGCAGGCGGATCTGGCTCCCATCGTAGAGGCATATAAGCAGTATAAGCAGGCGAAACAGGATGTGGAAGACAGCCTTGCAATGCTGGAAGAGGAGAGTGATGAAGATCTTCGGGAAATGGCGAAGGAAGAACTGTCTGACGCAAAGAAGCGCATCGAGGAGCTGGAGCATGAATTGAAGATCCTCCTTCTTCCCAAGGATCCAAATGATGAAAAGAACATCATTCTGGAGATCCGTGCAGGTGCAGGCGGAGACGAGGCAGCCTTGTTTGCTGCCGAGTTGTACCGGATGTATTCCAATTATGCGGACAGCCAGCGCTGGAAGGTGGAGATCGTAAGCTTAAATGAAAACGGGATCGGCGGCTTTAAGGAAGTGGTAGCCATGGTTACGGGAAAGGGCGCATACTCCAAGCTGAAATACGAGAGCGGCGTGCACAGGGTACAGCGTGTGCCTGAGACAGAGTCCGGCGGACGAATCCATACTTCCACAGCGACGGTAGCCGTGATGCCTGAGGCTGAGGATGTAGACGTACAGATCGATATGAATGACTGCCGCATCGACGTAATGCGTGCCTCCGGAAACGGCGGGCAGTGTGTAAATACCACAGACTCTGCCGTGCGTCTTACCCATATTCCCACAGGAATCGTAATCTACAGCCAGACGGAGAAATCCCAGCTTCAGAATAAGGAAAAGGCCTTCCGCCTCCTGCGCTCCAAGCTCTATGATATTGAGCTTGAGAAAAAGCAGAATGCAGAGGCAGCAGAGCGCCGCAGCCAGATCGGTACCGGCGACCGTTCGGAGAAAATCCGTACCTACAATTTCCCACAGGGCCGTGTGACGGATCACCGGATCAATCTGACCCTTTATAAGCTGGATAAGATTTTAAACGGAGATATCCAGGAGATCCTGGATGCCTGCATTGCCGCAGATCAGGCAGCAAAGCTGGCTAAGATGAATGAGAACTGAATAGTTACAACTAAATAAAGAATACGGAACGAACGAATACGAAAGGGCTGGCGCAGAGCTGTGTGGAGATCACCACAAAGCTGCGCCAGCCGTCTTTTATGTTATGGAAGAAAAAATATCGGTCAGATCAGTCCGGCCATTGCAGGGAGTCCCAGGCTCACCGCAGGGATATAGGTCACCATGAGAAGCCCTACAAGAATTGCCACATAGTACCAGAGCATATAGGGCATGACGCGGGAAAGGGAACTTCGCCCGACCTTGATGGCTACAAACAGGGTATTTCCCACCGGCGGAGTAATATTTCCGATACAGAGGTTGTATACCAGGATCAGGCCGAACTGAACCGGATCCATGCCAAAGGTCTTAACCACCGGAAGAAACAGGGGAGTGAAGATCAGGATAGCCGGAGTTACGTCCATAAAGGTTCCTGCGATTAAAAGGATGACATTCATGATCAGCAGGATGATAATGGGATTGCTTGTAAGGCCTAAGAGGGCGTCGGAGATGGCCTGAGGGATCTGGGTAAATGCCATGACCCAGCCAAGGATATTGGAAACGCCGATCAGGAATACAACCATACCGCTCATCTTGGCGCTGTCTACTGCGATTTTCCAGAAGGATTTTAAAGTAATGTTGCGGTAGAGGATGCCGAGGATCAGGGCGTAGATTACCGCAATGGCAGAGCCTTCTGTGGCTGTAAACACACCGCCGATGATGCCGCCGATTACCACTACGATCAGGGAAAGGGAGGGCAGGGCTCTGAGGGTGCAGACCCACAGGTTTTTCCAGTCGTATTTTCCAGGGATTCCCTTATTAGCCTTTTTTCTTGAAATGATCACAGCAACTGCCATACAGGCCACCGCCCAGATGATGCCCGGAATATAACCGGCCATAAAGAGTGCTGCCACAGAGGTGCCTCCGGCTGCCAGAGAATAGGTGATCAGGGCATTGGAGGGCGGGATTAGGAGGCCTGAGGGAGCAGAAGCTCCATTGGTGGCAGCACAGAGCGCCTTGTCATAGCCCTGTTCCTCTTCGCCCTTTTCCACCATACTTCCTACGGCTGCTGCGGCGGCAGAGGCCGAACCGGAAATAGCGCCGAAAAGGGCGTTTGCCCCTACGTTTGTCACTAAAAGGGCACCGGGCAGCTTGCCAAGGATTGCCATCACAAAATCAACCAGCCGTTTGGCGATGCCGCCCTGGTTCATCAGGTTTCCTGCCAGGTATAAAAAAGGGAATGGCCGTCAGGCTGAATTTGCTCATGCCCACAAAGATACGCTGAGCGCCGGTTACCACCGATACTTCCAAAGGCACGGTCCGCAGGATGGCGATCAGGGCGGAAATGCCGATGGAATAGGAAATCGGTACGCCGACGATCAGGAGCACGGCCAGAACAACAATTATGATAAGCAGAGATTCCATTGCCATAAGTCTATGCCTCCTTTTTCTTCCTGCGCCGTAATGACGCCGTTTTTTGAGATATCCACGATGTTGAGAACTGTATAGATCATGTTTAAAATACCGCATAAAGGCATTACCACATAAAACACACCTACAGCAACGCCCAGGGCAGAGGTCATCTGTCCCATGGCGAGGCTTGTGATCTTGATGCCGCCGTATACCAGGATGATCAGGGAAAAGGCAAATGCGATAAGCTCTCCAAAGATTGCGAGGAGCTTCTGGATGCCGGGAGTGAAATGGTCTGTGACAATGGGAATATTCATATGTCCCCGTTCTCCTGTGATGATGGAAGCGCCTAAAAGGCTGGCCCATGCAAAGAGGTAAGCCACAAGCTCCTCAGACCACGGGGACGGATTCTGTAAGATGTATCGGGTAAATACCTGCCAGCAGGTGAGCGCAACCATAGCGATCAGGCTGGCGCCTGCCAGTATATTTAAAAGGGATGTAAGTACATTTCTCAGCTTTTTCATGCCGGTCACCTCCTTTTAGGATTCAGCTGACGGATACTTCTGGTTGTAAGCCTGTATCGCATCATAGATGGGAACAAAATCCGGGTGCTGGCCCAGCATGGATTCATGCATGGGAATAACCGCTTCCTTAAATGGGGCTGTATCCGGGTAGAGGAAATTCACCTTCTGGTCTCCGGAAGCCCGTTTTTTAGCCGCATCCACTGCGATGGTCCATTCCTCTCTCTGGATCTGATTCACGAGGTCAAAGCCCTCATCAAAAATGGCTCGTTCTTCCGGGGACAGACTGTCCAGAAAAGCAATATTTCCGATCAGGATATCAGGGATCATTTGGTGCATATCGTAGGAATAGTATTTGCATACATCTCCATGACCGTTGTCTGTCAGAGCCAGTTCATTATTTTCTGCTCCGTCGATGATCTTGGACTGGAGGGCCGTGTACACATCTCCAAAGCCCATGGGAGTGGCAGAGCCTCCTAAAAGGTTCATCATCTGTACGTTGGTAGGGGACTGCTGGACGCGGATCTTAAGTCCCTTTAAATCAGCAGGAGAATGGATGGGCTTATTTACCGTATAGAAATTCCGGGTGCCTGCATCCAGCCAGGTAACAGCCTCAAAACCAGCTTGTCTGGTTGATTCAAAGATGGGTTCCGTGATGGAAGTATCATCCATGGACGCATGGTAGGCTTCGCTGGAAGAAAACAGATAGGGAAGATTAAACAGAGTGTAGTTCTGGCTGAAGGTTTCCAGAAGAGAGTTGGAAGCCACGCAGAAATTGATGGCGCCTGTCTGCGTCAGCTGAACCATTTCGTTCTGAGAACCTAAAAGCTCGCTTGGAAATACTTCCACATCATATTTGTCTCCCAGCCTGCTTTCGATAAATTCTTCAAAAGCAGCCAATGCTATGTGGGTGGGATGGTTCGTGGACTGGTTGTGACCGATCCGGACGATCATTGTTTCGCCGCCGGAGGCACTGCTGCAGCCGGTAAGCAGTCCGGCAGATAGCGCGGCTGTCAGTGCCAGCGCTGCTGCGCAAAATCTCTTCCTCATAAAAATCTTCCTTTCTGTATTGTATTTTGAGAATCTTCATCACTCCTATTATATCAATTATGGACAGGGGCTTCCAGAAAAATACTGGGAAAATGTGGTAAAATATAGTAAAAATACATTAAGTTCCAGAAGTGGTAAGGTATTAATTAATAGTGGCTTTTTCTTTTGGAATGTTTGTGATAAAATTTATATTAAAAATTCTAAAGCAGTTTTTGGAGAGGGATATATGAAAAGCAGTTTTTGGAAGAAATTAGATACTTATATAGATGAATTATGCAGGGAAACTATTTCGGGATGTTCATGTTTGATACTTCAAAATGGCATAGAACAGTATAGAAAATATGCAGGAAAATGCAATTTGCAAACTGGGGAAGCACCGAATGAGAATACACTTTATCGTATATATTCTCTTACGAAACTTTATACAGCTGTAGCTGCTCTACAACTGATAGAGCAGAAAAAATTACGGCTAGATGCAGCAGTTGCTGACTATATTCCAGAATATAAATATCTTAATGTTAACCATGTTGCGGCAAATGGATGGAATAATATTGAAAAAACCAGAAGCCCTTTGCTGATTTCTCACCTTTTAACTATGCGTTCGGGTATATCCTATTCTTATGACAATGACGGTCCGACTATGTGTCAGACGAAAAGAGAAGTGATCAATTTCCGCCAACAGAAAAAGGATTATACCACTCAGGAATATGCACGACTATTTTCCAGAATTCCTTTAGCCTTTGAACCGGGAACTCATTTTTTATATGGAGCAGGGTATGACGTCCTTGCAGCAATTATAGAAATTGTGTCAGAAATGAGCCTGGGTGATTACTTGCAGCGTTATATATGGGAGCCATTGGAGTTGGAAAATACCATGTTTCGTTTCAGAAGCATAAGGGATAAGGAAAATTTGTGTCAGATGTATCAACGTATGGAAAATGGCGATTTAATACCGGTTGCAGATAAAGATTGGTTTTATCAGCCGGGTCGAAAGTTTGAAGAAGGCGGAGGAGGGGTGCTGTCTACACTGGATGATTATATGAGATTTCAACAATGTTTGCTTGATGGAGGAATATGGAGAAAACATAGAATTTTGTCAGAGGGATATGTAGAAATGATGCATACAAATGTGCTTACACAAGAGCAAATGAGGGATTTTACAATACCAGATTATGGATATGGATATGGAGTAAGAGTGAGAGTGAGAGCGGAGGGAAAGACACCGGTAGGTGAGTTTGGATGGTATGGAAGTTCAGGAAATTATGGATTGATTGATCCGACTAACCGTCTCTGCTTCCTTTATATGCAGCAAATGATTCCGGGAGATGATAAAGAGATTCATCCTAAATTAAGAAGGTATTTATATGAAGATTTTTCAAAAGATTAAACATTCTATTACAAAGAAAATATTTTTACTGATTGTTTTATCAATTGGTGCATCTTTTGCAGTGAGTCTGCTGGTGATAAAAAAATTGGAAAATGCCTATGCTAATTATGTTTATGAAGCAAAGAGGGATTTATTGAACAGTTCTATGGCAGGAATTGAAGATAAACTTGCTGCGTATGAAAATGGAACATATCAGTTTATTACGAATGACCGTATACAGGTATATGCTTCGGCACTGAAGGAAGCATATGATATTCTTGCAGAGATGGAAAGGGCGAAGATGCAGGAAAGCGTTGGTGAAAATCTGCCTTTGATTTTAGAAAAACAGTCAAAAGCAAATCAGGTAAAAACATCCAGTTTGGTTGAAATATTAAAAGAACTGGATACAATACTGGTCAGTGGTTATAAAGTTGATGCAGGATATTTTGTAGATCTGTCAGGGAAGGTATACAATGGCTACGGAGCATCCAAATATAGGATATCGGATAAAAATCTTGAGCTTATTCTTAACAATGCAATGAAAAATAATGGAAGCGCTGGATGCGGAATTATTCAGATTACAGAAAAAAATGGTGAATTATGTAATAAAATATACCTTTCAAGAATTCTTCGTGAAAGAAAGAACCTGAGTATGGAATATTGTGGAACTGTAATCTATCTGATTGCACCAGAGGAATTGGCGGCTTCCCTTTTGATGGAGCATGATGATCTTGTAATTTTAGATGAAAAGAAAAATGTAATATTTTCAAGTTTCCCAATACAGATTGTGCAGAACTTTTTTGAAAATCCACTATCAGAAATAAAAACTATGAGATTACCGAGTTAGATGGAAAAAAGTATTTTACTACATCTATTCTGTCGCCAAAATTGGGATGGCAGTATTATAATTTTTCAGATTATCTGAGGCAGTTTGCATTTATTCAAAAAATGGATATTTTTTATACAGTAGTTCTTTTAGGGATGTTGATGGTGATAGGGATTCTGGCAGCAGGTGTATCTGTAAATATGGTGCGTCCTATTGTAGAGTTATCGGAACAAATAGATAAAATCAGCCGCGACTCTAATCCGGTAAAAGCACTAAATAATCCGGTAAAAACAAAATTTGAAGAGAGAGATGATGAAATAGGGCACCTTGAGAAAAATTTTGCCAGTATGACAAGACGTCTTGGAGAGCTTATACATGAAAATTATGAACAAAAGCTGTATCTTCAGAATGCGCAACTGTCAGCTCTTCGTTCTAAATTGAATCCTCATTTTTTATACAACACATTAGATACGATACGTTGGATGGCTACAGAGGAAAAATATCATCAGATTCCGGGAATTGTTAAAGCACTGGGAGATATTTTGAGAATTTCTATTAATAGCAGAGAGGCATTAATTCCGATAAAACAGGAAATAGAATATACGAGAGGATATCTTGTTATCCAGAGAGCACGTTTTGGCACACGATTAAATGTTCAAATGGATATAGGAGAAGAAATGATGGAGATTAAAATTCCTGCGTTTAGTCTGCAGCCTCTGGTAGAAAATTCTGTAAAATATGCGATGGAGCAGGTTTCTACTCCCTGTAGGATCAGGATATTCATTAAGGAAATGAAAAATGATATTTTATGCATTGTATCAGATAATGGAAATGGGATGGATTTGGATATTATTAAGAAACTACAAAGTGGGGATATTAAAGCTCAGGGAAATGGAGTTGGATTAATTAATTTGGATGAGCGGCTGAAAAGTCTGTATGGTTTGCATTATGGAGTTATGGTCGAAAAGAATCAGGAAGGTGGAGCGACTGTTTCATTTCGGGTAAAAAAGGGAGGCATCTTTGCAAAATGGACAGAATCAGGATTTTATTTGTAGATGATGAGGCAATTGTAAGAGAGGGGCTGAAAAAATGTATTGATTGGGAGGTAAATGGATTTGAAGTGGTTGGTGCAGCGGAAAATGGAGAAAAAGCTTTGGCATATTTGGGGCAATTATCTGTTAACATTGTAGTAACCGATATCAAAATGCCTGTTATGGATGGTTTGGAACTCATTCGAAACAGCAGAGAAAGTGGATATGATTCTAAATTTCTGATATTGTCTGGTTATGATGATTTTCAATATGCACAGAGGGCTCTTAGATATGGAGCAGATGATTATATATTGAAACCAATCAAGGAGGAAGAACTTTTAGACGCGTTAATACGCATCAGGGATTTGCATTTTCCCAAACAGCAGACGACACTTCAACTACATCCCCAAAAGTACTCAGGAACTGTTAAAACAATTATATCTTGTGTAGAAATGAATTTAGATCAGCCGGAATTATCTTTAAAGCAAATTGCTGATGAAGTTTTGTTTATGAGCGGAAATTATTTGTCTAAACTGTTTTTAAAAGAAACAGGATATAAATTTTCTACATTTTTGACGATTAAACGAATGGAGAAGGCGGCGCAGCTGCTTCGGGAAAATTGTGATGTTACGGTTTATGAAGTTGCTGAAAGAACGGGGTTTGGGAATAATCCACAGTATTTTAGTACGGTATTTAAAAAATATTTTGGGAAATCTCCCTCGGAATTACGAGAGAAATCTATATAATTACAAATTATAGAAAACACTTTTTTGCACAAAATAGACATTATTTTGGATTAAAGAAGTGTTTTTTTGTTTGTATAATAAAAATATCAATAAAATCTGTATTTTAAAACAGAGAGAAGGGAAGGTTGTTTATGAAGAAAAGTTTATTGTTTTTAGCAGCAGCAGCGGTAGCAGGAGTGGCAGTGACAGGATGTTCGGGAAACTCGGATGAAAAACCAACGGCTATTCAGAATGAAAATACTCAGGCGGATGCATCAGGGAAAAATGCATCTGCAAATGGAAAGACAGGCGAAGGTATTCGGATAGCATGGTGGGGAAATCAGAAACGGGCAGATGCGACGATTGCGGCATTTGATGCGTTTGCTGAGGCCAACGGTGCTGATTTTACATATGAGTATAACAGTTATGATGCATACTGGGAAACGTTGGCGACACAGTCAGTAGGAAATAATCTTCCTGGTATTGTTCAGCAGGTAACGGATCAGTATGCCGGTTATATTAATAATGGACTTTTACTGGATTTAAATCCATATGTGGAAAGCGGAGCGTTGGACTTAAGTAACTGTGACGATATTTATATTTCCGGAGGAAATTATAAAGATGGGTTTTATGGAGTGTCTCTTGGGGCCAATGTAATGACAATTATGTACAATCAGGATCTTTTTGATGCTGCCGGGGTAAAAACTCCGAAGATGGGTTGGACATGGTCTGAATTTGTATCTGCTGCAAGAGAGATTTATGAAAAAACAGGGGTACAGACAGAGAATGTGGCATTAGGAATGCCGAGATATTTATTAGAACCAATGATTCGTTCCAAGGGACAGGCTTTATATTCTGAGGATGGAAAAGGGTTTGGCTTTGACGATACAACGAAAGCCGAGCTTGTTCAGGTTCTGCAGGATTGCTATGATTTAACACAGGAAGGCGTATTTGTTAATCCGGGAGATCAGCTTTTGTGGAAAGATAATTCAGAAAGAGCGCTCTGTACGGGAGAAGCTGCAATGGGAATGAACTGGAGTTCTCAATTTTCTAACTTTGCAGGCTACTTTGACCAGAATCTGGCAATGACTACACAGCCTTTGTTTGATAATGGGACGGAAAAGGGAATGTATGTAAGGCCGGCTCAGTTCTTTTCCATAACAAAAGATTGTCCTGATCCTGAAACTGCCGCTAAAGCAATCAGTTTCTTTATCAATGATAAGACTGCAAATGAAACATTAAATGGAGAACGTGGAATACCGGCTTCAAAAATAATCCGTGAGGAATTAAAAACCAAAGCAGAGGGAAATGAAAAAAAGGTATATGATTTTATGGATGAGGTAGTGGATTATTGCCGCGATGCAGATCCGGCAGAACCATCTACATCAAGACAGTGTGTAGAGGTACTGAACAATAATGTGAATGAATTGATGTATGGACAGATGACTGCACAGGAATGTGTAGATAGTTGGATGGAGCAGTCGTTGGAAATTCTTGCAAAATAAAAAAACAGCCAGGAGGTTAAAGACGTGGAACGTGGCAGAAAAAAATGGTCCATCTATAATGAAAATGTAGTGGGATATGTATTTATTTTTCCATGGCTGGCAGGATTTCTCTGTTTTACATTAGTGCCCTTTATTATGTCCTTTATTTTGTCATTCACTAATTTTAATATTTTGTCTCCGGATACAAAATTTGTTGGATTGGACAATTATGTAAAACTTTTTACACAGGATAAGCTGTTTTTAAAATCACTGTTTGTTACATTTAAATTTGCGTTTATTTCGGTTCCATTAAGATTGATATTCGCTTTGTTTGTAGCTATGATTTTGAACCGTAAAAGCAGGGCAGTTCCAGTTTACCGGGTAGTTTATTACCTTCCATCTATAATCGGCGGATCAGTAGCAGTATCTGTGATGTGGAGAAACCTGTTTACAAAATCAGGTGTTCTTAACAGTATTCTCCAGGCGATGGGTATTAATTGTAAGATAAACTGGTTAGGAAATACAGATACTGCAATTTATGTTTTGATATTGCTGTATGTATGGCAGTTTGGATCGTCTATGCTCATCTTTTTGTCGGGTTTAAAACAGATTTCAACTTCGTACTATGAAGCAGCAGAGGTGGATGGAGCAGGAAAAATAAGGATGTTTTTCTCTATTACGCTGCCCCTTTTAAGTCCTATTATCCTGTTTAATCTGATTATGCAGATTATTAATGGTTTTATGGTATTTACACAGGCACAAATCATTACTGGAGGAGGACCTGTTAATGAAACACTGGTCTATATCCTTTATCTATACCAAAATAGCTTTAAATATTATGAAATGGGATATGGGTCTGCTATGGCATGGATTCTTTTGGTAATTGTAGGATTTTTTACAGCAATGGTATTTCGTTCTTCAAAACAATGGGTATTTTATGAAAATAATACAGATATGGCATCTAAAAAGAAGAAGGGGGTGAGCAGGACATGAAGATGGGAATGAAAACAAAACGCAGATGGAATGCAGTTGTTTTCCATGTGATAGTAGGAGGAATTGCCATTTTCATGTTTTATCCTATTGCATGGATGTTTCTCAGTTCATTTAAGCCCACAGATCAGGTTATGACTACGGCTGCTCAGCTGATTCCGAGTCAATGGACGATTTTAAATTACATAACCGGTTGGAAGGGATTCGGTGGGATCACCTTTGCTACATTCTTCAAGAATTCGATTATAATTACAGTACTTGCAACGATTGGTGCGGTTATTTCTTCAACTATGGTAGCTTATGGTTTTGCAAGAGCTAACTTTACGGGAAAAAGGGGATTGTTTTTTTGCATGATGATTACAATGATGCTTCCGAATCAGGTAATTATGATTCCCCAATATATTATTTTTAATTTGTTAGGATGGGTAAATTCCCCGATGCCAATTGTAGTCCCGGCCTGGTGTGCTAAGCCATTGTTTATTTTTATGATAATGCAGTTTATTGAAGGAGTACCAAAGGATTTAGATGAGGCAGCAAAGATGGATGGATGTAGTCCATATACAATATTTACCAGTATTATGCTTCCGCTTGTAAAACCTGCAATGGTAACGTGTGCGATTTTTGAGTTCTACTGGAAATGGGATGATTACATGGGATCGTTGCTTTATCTTAATTCGCCAGAAAAATATACGGTATCCATTGCATTGAAAAATTTCACCGATCCTATGAGTTCCTCTGACTATGGTGCGATGTTTGCAATGTGCGTACTGTCCCTTATGCCGATTATTATCATTTTTATGCTGTTGCAGAAATATATCGTAGAGGGTGTGGCTTCCAGTGGAATTAAGGGATAAGATGGAGAGAAGGTAACTATTATGAGAAATATATGTCTGTTTTCAGATGATTTTAGGAAATTCCCTATAGGGGAATTTCCTTATGATCCAGATCACTCAGCTGCTGGAGAATATCACTATGTGACACCAAAAGGCGTTTGCGGCGAATGGAAGGATCAGGTATGTAATTACCGTTATAATGGACATGGACCGTCATGGATTGTTACGGAAGAAAACGGAAAGCACTATATGGAACAGAGTCGTATTGAAAAAGGTATTCCACATCGTATTTTTCCAACGCTCCAGACAGGAAATACGGGCTGGAAGGATTATGACGTTTCTGTGTCTATGCGCAGGATTTCAACCAGTGGTATGGCAGGAATTGCATTTTGTATGAATAATAGCATTGATACCCTCGTATTTTCTTTAGAAGAAAAGAAAACAGCAAGACTTGCATGGCGTCACAAGGAAGAAGTCCATATATTAACGGAAAAGAAATTTATGTCTGATTCGGATCAGTGGTATAAAATAAAGGTATCCGTGGATGGGAAAAATGTAAAATGTTTTATAAACAGTACGCTGGTTATGGATATGGATACAGAATTGGCAATGCGTGGAGGAAAGATAGGAATAACGGCCGATTGCCCAACACAGTTTACAGATATATATGTCAGTACGGAAGACAGCACTTTTAGAGAAATTCAATATTTGGAAAAACAAGAGAAGAAACGTTTGAAGAAGCTTCAGGCGTCTTATCCTCATATGAAATTAGTGCGTAAGCTGGATCTTCAGAATTTTGGAACCAGCCGTCAGATTCGTTTTGGACATCTTCTGGGAAATGATGAATGGCAGATTGTAATTCCACAGGCTCAGAAAAGAGTAGATAGAGATGCATATGCTCATATAAGCTGTCTCACAGCTATAGATTTGAATGGAAATATATTGTGGCAGATTGGAGAACCCTCAGAAAACTCAAATATTCTTGGAAAGATCAGCGCGGATCTTCCGTGTCAGGTTTATGATATTGACGGTGATGGATATGATGAGGTAATTACAGCAAAAAATTTTCAAATTCAGATTCTTGATGGAAGGACGGGAAAGATAAAAAAATCAGCAGCTACACCTGTATCAGATGAAGATAACGAAACGTTGATAGGTGTGCCCTATAATCAGTACGCTTTTGATAGAATTAACCCAGATGGAATTCGTATTTGCAATTTTAGAGGTCTGGAAAGGCCGAGTGATATTTTAATAAAAGATAGATATTGCCGTATTTATGCATTAGACAGCAATTTAAATTTATTATGGAAATACCAAAGTCCTAAGAATACAGGCCATTATCCGTTGGCCGTAGATGTAAATGGGGATGGACATGATGAGATTTTAGTGGGTTATACACTATTAGATTGTCAGGGGAATGTTTTGTGGACGTATTCTATAGAACTGGATCATACCGATGAAATTGTGGCTGGTAAATTTAAAAATGATATAGATAAGGGGTATTTTGCATGTGTTTCCGGTACTCAGGGATTTTTTATAGGAGATTTCCAGGGAAATATTTTGAGCAGGGACTATATTGGACATGCACAAAGAATCAGCATTGCCAACTATCTGCCGGAACGTAAAGGATTTGAAATTGCAGTAACTAATTTTTGGGGACATCAGGGAGTGATTTATCTGTATGATTCAGATGGAAATGAGTTATGGGAAAAAGAGAATGAAATGAATGGCAATATACTTGCTCCTGTAAATTGGCTGGGGAATGGGACGGATTTTTTTCTTACGAACGCCGATGCTGAAAAAGGAGGACTGATGGATGGTCATGGAGATATTGCAGTTGTATTTCCAGATGATGGTCATCCAGTTATGTGCTGTGAGGCTATAGATTTACTCGGGGATAGCAGGGATGAACTTGTAGTATGGGATTACCATAGCCTGTATATTTATACACAGGAAAATGAAATAGAAGATAGTTCGTATCATCCAGTCAAATATCCGGTGTATAATGCTTCTAATTATAGAGGCGAATACTCATTTCCGGACATGTCATATATCACATTTAATGAAAATCCAAAGGAGACAAAAGAGTGATGAAACAGCATATAAAAGACTTGAAAATTGCTTATATTGGAGGAGGCAGTCATGCCTGGGCCTGGGTATTTATGACAGATTTGTCCAAAGAAACAAGTATAAGTGGAACGGTACGCTTATATGACATTGACAGAGAGGCGGCTCATGATAATGAAATAATAGGAAAAAGACTGTTTTCACGGGAGGATGTGAAGGGACAGTGGGAGTTTGAAACAAGTGAATCATTGGGAACTGCGTTGGAAGGAGCCGATTTTGTGGTAATTTCAATCCTTCCGGGAACATTTGATGAGATGGAATCAGATGTACATTTACCGGAACGATATGGAATTTATCAATCGGTAGGCGATACTACGGGACCGGGAGGACTGGTACGTGCGTTACGTACTATCCCAATGTTTGCAGAAATTGCAGAGGCGATACATACATATTGTCCTGATGCATGGGTGATAAATTATACGAATCCCATGTCATTGTGTGTTAAGACATTATATCATGTTTTTCCCGGAATAAAAGCGTTTGGATGCTGTCATGAGGTGTTTGGAACTCAGAAGGTTCTGCGCGATATTGTTAGAATGGAAACAGGAATTAAGGAGATAGAAAGAGAAGAAATATTGGTAGATGTGATTGGAATTAATCATTTTACATGGTTTACCAAAGCATCTTACAAGGATATGGATTTATTTCCTGTTTATCAGAATTTTATTGAGCGTAATTTTGAAGAAGGATATCATGATCCGGATAGAAATTGGATGAATGGTACATTTAACTGTGCACATCGGGTGAAGTTTGATTTATTCCGCCGGTATGGCGCAATTGCTGCTGCAGGAGACAGACATCTGGCAGAGTTTATGCCTGGGGAGATGTATTTGAAAGATCCAGAAACCGTAAAGAAATGGAAGTTTGCATTAACTACAGTAGCGTGGAGAAAAGAACGACAGGAACAGAAAAATAGACAGGCGGAGCGACTTGCTGGCGGTTTAGAAAACTTAGAATTAAAGGATACAGGAGAGGAGGGATTGCGTTTAATAAAAGCTTTATGTGGTTTAGAACGTTTTGTAACCAATGTAAATATTCCTAATTTTGCCGGTCAGATTCCAAATTTCCCCAGAGAATCTGTTGTAGAAACGAATGCGGTATTTAGCAGGGATCATATTGCACCAGTTTACGCTGGAGTATGTCCTGAAGAAATCAGAAGACTTACAATGCCTCATATTGAAGGTTATGAAAAAATTTTGCAAGCTGCAATGGAATGTAACTTTGAAAAAGCCTATGAAGCTTTTATGAAAGATCCTTTGGTTCATGGGCGTATCAGATTTTGGAGATGGAGAAAAACTTCTGAAAGAAATGATTGGTAATACCAGAAAATATCTTCCTGAAGAGTGGGAAAAAGTATTTCTTAAAAAATGATATGAAGTAAACAAAAAGGAGTATGATTCAGTTCGTACTCCTTTAATTATTATATTGTGGTATATGTTTTCTTTAAATGCAGCATGAAAAAGGATAAAAGTAATATTCGGATATCCGGATTGCAAGGAATGGTTGTTTTCATGGGGAATTCAGAGTACAATAAAAATATGTGTTTAATAAGCAGGAGATAATATAAAATGATCGAACAGAAACGACTACAGTCCCATCCCCACATCTGCACCGTCCCTGAAGAACAGAAAGAAAAAATCATGGAAATCGCCATGCGTGCCGGGCATATCCTTTTGGAAAATGGGGCGGAGATCTCACGGGTGGAGGAAACTATTGACCGGATCTGCCGTCATTACGGGATTGAATCCGCCAATTCCTTTGTACTGAGCAACGGTATTTTTTCTACCATGGGGAACGAAAGGGAAAGCTTTTTTGCAAAGGTACAGCACATTCCTGTCAGCGGGGCGCACTTAAACCGTGTGGCGGCTGTAAATCAGCTTTCCAGGGAGATTGAAGAGGGAAAGCATACGGTAGAGGAGCTTGGGAGATGCCTGGATGATATTGAACAGATGCCCGGAAAGAGAAAGGGCGTTCAGATCGGGGCTTCGGCGGTGGGAAGCGGGGCGTTCTGCTATCTGCTGGGCGGCGATCTGGCAGACAGCGCAGCTGCTTTTCTGTCCGGCCTTGTGCTGTATGTCTATATTTTATATATAGGGAAAAATCTGTCAAAACTGGTGCAGAATATTCTGGGAGGAGCTCTGGTGACCTTCTGCTGCGTGGTGCTTTACCATCTGGGGCTGGGCCATCACATCAGCTCCATGATCATCGGTTCTGTGATCCCCATGATTCCGGGAGTGGCGTTTACAAACGGGATCCGCGATATTACGGATGGAGACTACATTGCCGGTTCTGTGCGGATGATGGATGCAGGGCTGGTGGTTTTAAGCATTGCCCTGGGAATGGGATTTGTACTTACCATGTACTATAGATTGACAGGAGGAAATCTTTTATGAATGCGTTTCCATGGGGAGAACTGGCAGGGGAAATGGCTGCCGCCGCAGTAGGAACGGCTGCTTTTTCAGTCCTCTTTTCTGTGCCGAAAAAATATTACGGGCTTTGTGCTGCCTGTGGTGCCATCGGCTGGCTGGTGTATTTCTGTTTTCACTGGGACGGACTTTCGTCCGCAGAGTCTACGTTCGTTTCCGCAGCTGCCGTAATCTTTCTGTCCAGGCTCTTTGCGGTCTGGGAGCGCTGTCCGGCTACCCTGTTTATGATTCCAGGTATTTTCCCTATTGTTCCCGGAGCCGGCATCTACTGGACTGCCCACTACATTGTCACCGACCAGCTGGCGCTGGCAAGCCGCACGGGATTTGAGGCCGTGAAGGCAGCGGCAGCCATTGTGCTGGGAATTATATTTGTATTTGAAATCCCCCAGAGGTTTTTTGGGAGGATTGCAAAGAGAAAGGAGTAGTTATGATAGAAATATGCTGCGGAAGCTATGAGGATGCCCTGGCGGCCTGGAAGGGAGGCGCAGAGCGGATCGAATTAAACAGTGCGGTGTATCTGGGAGGCCTGACGCCTTCCATCGGCAGTCTGCGGCTGGTAAAGGAAAATACGGGATTGAAGGTGATTTCCATGGTACGGCCCAGAGGAGCGGGATTTAGCTACACAGAAGCGGAAACAGAGCAGATGTTTGCAGACGCCCGTATTTTGATGGAAAATGGAAGCGACGGGCTTGCTTTTGGCTTTTTGACATCTGAGGGAAAAATTGACAGTGAAAGGACAGGCCGTATGATCCGCCTGATCCATGAATTTCATGGGGAAGCCGTATTCCACAGGGCTTTTGACTGTGTGGAGGATCCATATGAAGCCATTGAGGAGCTGATCCGCCTGGGAACAGACCGTATTCTCACCAGCGGGCTTAAGGAAAAGGCAGCTGCCGGAGCCGGTCTTTTAAAGGAGCTTCAGGAAAACTATGGAAACCAGATCCAGCTTCTGGCAGGAAGCGGCATCAACGCAGATAATGCAAAAGCGCTGTTGGAGGAAACCGGCCTTACCCAGGTTCATTCCTCCTGCAGGGACTGGAAGCGGGATGAAACTACCACAGGCCCTTGGGTGAATTACTGCTTTGCTCCGGCGCCTCATGAAAATGATTACGATGCAGTAAATGAAACGCTGGTAAGAAAGCTGAAAGGGAGTGTATGATGAAAAAGAACAGTAAAACGCTGAGGTATCTGATGACAGCGGCGGCCGTAACTCTTTCCGCTCTTTTGCAGGCCTTTGCTATGAATGTTTTTTTAACGCCTACGGGGATTCTTCCCAGCGGCTTTACGGGAGTGGCCCGTCTGACGGAGCAGATTACAGGCCTGTTGGGGATTCATTTTTCTACTTCCCTGGGAATGATCGCTTTAAATGTGCCGGTTGCCATTTTCTGTTACCGCCACATTGGAAAGAAATTTGTGATTTTCTCTATGATCCAGGTTTTTTTGGCCAGCTTCCTTTTGAAACTGTCCCTGTTTGAGCCTTTGTTTGAGGATGCGCTTTTAAATATCTGCTTTGGAGGCTTTATCTACGGTCTGGCTATTGTGGTTGCATTAAAAGGAAACGCTTCTACCGCAGGGACGGACTTTATCGCCCTTTATGTGTCAAACCGTCTGGGAAAGGCCATCTGGCAGTATGTATTTGCCTTTAACGCAGGAATGCTTTGTGTGTTCGGTTATCTCTTTGGCTGGAAATACGCGGGCTATTCCATTATGTTTCAGTTCATTTCCACAAAGACCATTGACAGCTTTTATCATCGGTATAAGCGGGTAACGCTTCAGGTGACAACGGAGGAGCCGGAAGCGGTGGTAAAGGCGTATGTAGGTCAGTACCGTCACGGAATCTCTGTCCTGGACGGCCACGGAGGCTACAGCGGAAAGAAGATGAGCCTGCTCCACACCGTTGTCTCCGCGTATGAGGTTCAGGATATTGTCCACCTGATGCGCCAGGTGGATCCCCATGTAATTGTAAATGTTCTGCCCACAGAAACATTTTTCGGCGGCTTTTATCAGAAACCCATTGAATAAAAATCCTTAATATTCCCAAAATATTGCTTCCAGTATTTGAAAATCAGGGGATTGTATGGTATAGTGGGGAAAGAAATAATGGTCGGATCCGCTGCGCGGCGGATCTGCGAGGAGGAAATATATGAAGGGAATCATACTTGCCGGAGGAAGCGGAACCAGACTGTATCCGCTGACAAAGGTTACGTCCAAACAGCTTCTGCCTATTTACGATAAACCAATGATCTATTACCCGCTGTCTGTTCTGATGAATGCAGGGATCCGGGATATACTGATCATTTCCACACCGGAGGACACGCCCCGGTTTAAGGCTCTTTTGGGAGACGGGAATCCCTTTGGAATCAACTTAAGCTATGCGGTTCAGCCAAGCCCTGACGGACTGGCTCAGGCCTTTATCATCGGAGAGGAATTTATCGGCGGCGATTCCGTTGCCATGGTTTTGGGCGATAACATTTTCCATGGACAGGGCCTTACAAAGCGGTTAAAGGCAGCGGCATCCAGAGAAAAGGGTGCGACTGTGTTCGGCTACTATGTGGACGATCCGGAGCGTTTCGGCATTGTGGAGTTTGATGAAAAGGGAAAGGCTATTTCCATCGAAGAAAAGCCGGAGAAGCCAAAGTCAAACTACTGTGTCACAGGACTTTATTTCTACGACAATCGTGTGGTAGAGTACGCAAAGAACTTAAAGCCTTCTGCCAGAGGAGAGCTGGAGATCACAGACTTAAACCGCATCTATCTGGAAAACGGCGAGCTGGATGTGATCCTTTTGGGACAGGGCTTTACCTGGCTGGATACGGGAACCCATGAGTCTTTGGTCGAAGCCACCAACTTTGTAAAGACCGTAGAAACCCACCAGCACAGAAAGATTGCGTGCCTGGAGGAGATTGCCTACTTAAACGGCTGGATTACGAAAGAACAGGTTCTTGAAACGTATGAGATTCTTAAGAAAAACCAGTACGGAAAGTATTTAAAGGATGTTCTGGACGGCAAATATGTGGACAAGCTGAAGGAACAGCAGAATGTGGAGGAATAGAATCAATGAAGATCATCGTTACCGGCGGAGCCGGATTTATCGGAAGTAATTTTGTACATCATATGGTAAATAAATACCCGGATTATGAGATCATCAATCTGGATCTTCTGACGTATGCGGGCAATCTGGAGAATTTAAAGCCGGTTGAGAATAAGCCGAACTACAGGTTCGTAAAAGGCGATATTGCAGACAGGGCATTTATTTTTGAACTGTTTGAGAAGGAAAAGCCGGATATGGTGGTAAATTTTGCGGCTGAGAGCCATGTAGACCGCTCCATCACGGATCCGGAGGCCTTTGTGCGCACCAATGTAATGGGAACGACCACGCTCCTTGATGCCTGCCGCACTTACGGCATCAAGCGCTACCATCAGGTATCAACGGATGAGGTGTACGGCGATCTGCCATTAGACCGTCCGGATCTCTTCTTTACAGAGACAACCCCTCTCCACACCTCCAGCCCCTATTCTTCCTCTAAGGCAAGCGCAGACCTTTTCGTGCTGTCTTACTACAGAACGTACGGACTGCCTGTGACCGTATCGCGCTGCTCCAACAACTACGGCCCCTATCATTTCCCGGAGAAGCTGATCCCCCTGATCATCAGCCGCGCCCTGGCAAATGAAGAGCTTCCCGTATACGGAACCGGTGAAAATGTCCGTGACTGGCTCCATGTGGCAGACCACTGTGAGGCCATTGATCTGGTGCTCCACAAGGGCCGCGAGGGAGAGGTTTACAATATCGGCGGTCACAATGAGCGCACCAATCTGGAGGTTGTAAAGACCATCTTAAAGGCTCTGGATAAGCCCGAAAGCCTGATCCGCTTTGTTACAGACCGTCCGGGACACGATATGCGATATGCCATTGACCCCACGAAGATCGAGACAGAGCTTGGCTGGAAGCCAAAGTATAACTTTGACACAGGCATTGCACAGACCATCCAGTGGTATCTGGACAATCAGGACTGGTGGAAAAATATTTTAAGCGGAGAGTACAGCAGTTATTTTGATAAGATGTACGGAAACCGCCTGTAAATAAGAGAAACAAACGTATGGCTGACGGCGGCAAAGACACTTAAAGAGAGTATATTTGCCGCTGCCAGCCTTTGTGCCATAGTAGTGAAAGAATGAGGAGTTTAAACGTATGAGAGTTCTGGTAACAGGTGTAAAGGGGCAGTTGGGCCATGACGTGATGGATGAGCTGGCAGCAAAGGGGATAGAAGGCATTGGCGTGGATGTGGAGGAAATGGACATCACAGACGCAGGCGCCTGCCAGAGGGTGATAAAGGAGGCAAAACCGGACGCAGTGATCCACTGTGCCGCATATACTGCAGTAGATGCGGCGGAAGACAATGTGGAGCTGTGCCGGAGGGTCAATGCGGACGGCACCAGAAATATTGCGAAGGTCTGCAAAGAGCTGGATATCAAGATGATGTACATCAGCACAGATTATGTGTTTAACGGACAGGGAGAACGCCCCTGGGAGCCGGACGACCACAGAGAGCCTTTAAACGTTTATGGACTGACAAAGTATGAGGGTGAGATTGCGGTAGAGCAGAATGTGGAGAAATTCTTTATCGTCCGCATTGCCTGGGTATTCGGCACAAATGGAAAAAATTTCATAAAAACCATGCTGCGTCTGGGAAAGGAGAGAGGGGCGGTAAGCGTGGTAGACGACCAGATCGGTTCTCCTACCTATACCTATGATCTTGCAAAGCTTCTGGTGGAAATGATCCAGACCGACCGTTACGGCCGTTACCATGCCACCAATGAGGGACTGTGCTCCTGGTATGAATTTGCCTGCGAGATCTTCCGACAGGCAGGTATGGATGTAAAGGTAAGCCCTGTGGATTCATCCAGCTTCCCAACGAAGGCAAAGAGGCCGTTAAACAGCCGCATGAGCAAAGAAAAGCTCACAGAGAAGGGCTTTTGCCGCCTTCCCTCCTGGCAGGACGCTCTGGGACGGTATTTAGAGGAGCTTAAGAAGGCAGGACAGGAGATTTAGTAACGGGGAAGGCAGACTGCATGATGCAGGGAAAATCTGAGACAGAAAGGTTATAAAAGCAATGGGAAAATATTTTGGAACAGACGGTTTTCGAGGCGAGGCCAATGTAGAGCTGACAGTGGAGCACGCATATAAGGTAGGCCGCTTTTTAGGCTGGTATTACGGACAGAAGAATCCGGAAGAGCGCTGTCAGGTAGTAATCGGAAAGGACACCCGCAGAAGCAGCTATATGTTTGAATACGCTCTGGTATCCGGTCTTACAGCTTCCGGAGCAGACGTATTTCTTCTTCATGTGACAACGACTCCCAGCGTTTCCTATGTGGTGCGCACAGAGGGGTTCCACTGCGGCATCATGATTTCCGCCAGCCATAACCCTTATTATGACAACGGTATTAAGGTGATCAATGAAAAGGGAGAAAAGCTGGAAGAAGCAGTGATTACGGAGATTGAGCGGTATCTGGACGGCAAGATGGAGGAGCTTCCTCTTGCAAAGAGGGATTTGATCGGCCGTACCGTGGATTTTGCAGCCGGAAGAAACCGTTATATCGGATATCTGATCTCGACGGCAACGCGTTCCTTTAAAAACAGGAAGGTGGCATTGGACTGTGCCAACGGAAGCGCTTCTGCCATTGCAAAAAATGTATTTGACGCTCTGGGTGCTCAGACCTTTGTGATCAACAATGAACCCAATGGCCTGAACATCAACACAGACTGCGGTTCTACCCATATTGAACACCTTCAGAAATTTGTAGCAGAGCATGGCTGCGACGCCGGTTTTGCCTATGACGGTGATGCGGACCGCTGTATTGCTGTGGACAATGAGGGGAATATCGTGGACGGCGACCGCATTATGTATATCTGCGGAAAATACATGAAGGAGCAGGGCAGCCTGTTTAACAATACGGTTGTTACGACCGTTATGTCTAATTTCGGGCTTTACAAAGCCTTTGACAGAGAAGGGATTTCCTATGAAAAGACAGCCGTAGGCGATAAGTATGTGTATGAAAACATGGCGGCTACGGGAAACTGCCTGGGAGGCGAACAGTCCGGCCATATTATTTTCAGCAAGCATGCAACCACGGGAGACGGTATCCTGACCTCTTTAAAGGTTATGGAAGTCATGCTGGAAAAGAAGCAGACGCTGGCAAAGCTGGCTTCTGAGGTGGAGATTTATCCTCAGGTCCTTAAAAATGTAAGGGTAAAGGACAAAATTGCAGCTCAGGAGGATGAAAAGGTCCAGGAAGAGGTAGGGAAGGTAACAGAAGCGCTCGGAAGCGACGGACGGATCCTTCTTCGTTCCTCAGGAACAGAGCCGTTGGTCCGCGTTATGGTAGAGGCAGCTGACATGGAGACCTGTGAGAACTATGTGGATCAGGTGATTTCTGTTATGAAAGCCCAGGGGCACTGCATTTGAAAGGGAAATGTTGTTTAAAAAAATAAGGAAATAAAGAAACCGGCTCTTTATCAATGGCAATCCAGTTGAAAAGAGCCGGTTGTTCCTTTTGCTATCGTATCTGATTCCTGTATTCAGATGGAGAATATCCCGTATATTTTCTAAAAGCAGTACTGAAATAGGGAATGTTGTCATAACCGGATTCCAGGGCGATTTCATAAATTTTTTTGTTTGGATTGAGCATAAGTTCTTTTGCCTTTTCCATTCTTGTTTTTAACAGATAATCCGTGAAGGTCATTCCCGTTTCTGTTTTAAATAAGGTGCTGAATCGTCCGGAACTTAATCCGACGTTGTCTGAAATATCGTCCAGTGACAGAGTGGGAGTCTGCGAATTGGCCGTAATATACTGGAGCGCCTTTAAAACAGGAGGGGAATACGATTGCTGCTTCTGGGCCATTATATACTGGCAGACCCGCATCAGGTTATCGCTGAGCACAGCGATTGCTTTTTGGATCGTATTACAGTTAAGAAGTTTTCGGTACTCCTCGACAGGATCTTCAAAGATCAGTTTTGCACTGATTCCGTCCCGGGACAATTCCTGGAAGAGGCTGCTGTAAAGATTTCCTACAATGAATTGCAGATACAGATAAGAATCGTTCCCTGTTTTTTGAAGATGGAGGTTTAATTCATTTAAACGTTTTTTTAATGCGTCTGTATCGCCGATTTTTAAAGGGGTGATCAGATCTGTTTTCAGAATGTCTTCGGGATAGCTGTGCCCTGTTTCGTTTTCTATATCCTGATAATATAAATCCTGGTTTTCTCCGCGCACATATTTCAGTTTTAATACTTCCTGCGCTTCCTGATAGCAGCGGCTGACTTCTTTTAGACCATATCTGGCGCTGCTTACAGCACAGGTGATGGAGAGCCCTTCCGGTTTCAGAGCTTTCCGGATTTGCCGGATACATTCCTGAACACGTATTTCCGTACTCATTTTGGAATGGCATATGAATGCCGCTTCGCAATAATTGTTTTTTAAGGACAGGATATATCCTCCCAGATTACGAATGATCGTTTCTGTCTGCTTCATATGCTGCTCATAAGCGCAGGGAGTCATACCCTCCGGAAGCTCTGCGATCAGAACGCTCCCCCAACTCTGTCCGGACGCTGTAACGTCAACATTGTCGGTATCCTCATACATCAGCAGTTTTCGGATCTGGTGCTCCAGTTCCTGATAATCATTTTCTCTGGCATGACGGAATTTCTGGACGCAGCGGCTTACGATTCCGATCAGCTCGTCTACCGGGATGGGTTTGCTCAGATAGTCCTCTACTCCCAGTTTCAATGCTTTTCTGGCATATTCAAAATCATCATATCCGCTGAATACGACAGCCATCAGTTTGGAATTTATCTTTTTTCCTTCTTCAATCATTTTAAGACCATCAACATGGGGCATTCGTATGTCAGTCATAAGCAGATCGGGCTGCTGTTCCTGCAAAAGACGGATGCCGTCCCGCCCGTTTTCTGCCGTTCCTACAATGGTTACTCCCAGGCTCTCCCAGTCAATTACGCTGCAAAGCCCGTTTAAGATAATTTTGTCATCGTCACAGATAATCGCTCTCATTGGTTATTCCTCCTTGTCTGTGAAGCAGAAGTGTCACAATGGTTCCCTCTCCTTTGGAAGACTGGATCGTCACTCCGCTTTGAGATCCGAAAACAATTTTAAGTTTATCATTCACATTTCGTATGCCATAACCGGTACCAGACTGATCTGAGGAAATGGTTTCCAATTCCTGGTTTATCTGTTTTACCTGTTCCGGTGAAATTCCCACGCCTGTGTCTTCTATCCGGACACAGGTATTGCCGTCCTGTTCAAAAACATGGATATATAGATACCCCTTTCCTTCGGCTGGCTTCAGACCATGATAGATCGCGTTTTCCACGATTGGCTGTATGATCAGTTTCGGGGTTTTTGTTTTAAGAACCGCAGGTTCCACATTTAAGTCATAGTCAAATTTTTCGCAATACCGTTTGTGAAGAATCCGGAGGTAGCTGTTTACGTGGCGGATTTCTTCTTCCATGGAAATGATATCTTTTCCTTTGCTCAGTGTGATCTTAAAAAAGTCTGTAAGAGCGTCTAACATCTGGATGCTTTCTTTTACCTGGTTCATCCGCAGAGACCAGATAATGGAATCGAGAGTATTATAGAGAAAATGCGGCTGGATCTGGGCCTGAAGAGCCCGAAGCTCTTCGATGCGGAGTTTTTCCTGTTCCTCGTAAATGGTTTGGATCATGGTTCTCATTTCGCGGGTCATATGCTGAAAAGACTGGTATAAAACGCCGATCTCATCTTTTCGTTCTGTATGGACGGATACATCCAGATTGCCTGCCCGTACCTGTTCCATTGCGTCGGCAAGAACCGAAAGTGGTTTGGTGACGGATTCAGCCACCAGTTCGGCGACAGCCATGGATACGGAAACAGAAATGGCAATCAGCATAATGGTAAGGATTTTAATATATCTGACCGAACGGATAATTTCACTTCTGGGAATTACTCCTACGATCTTCCAGTCTGCCCGTTCCAGCGTTTGATAAACGACCAGACGGTTTTTGTCTTCCAATATATGGGAAACCCCATATTCCGGTACTTCTTTTAAATTCTGTTCTACCATTTTCCTGGCCTGCTCAATGGACGTTTGATCTTTCGATGAAAGGTCTTTTGTAAGGGCGGAAAGATTCATGATCCGGTTTCGTTCATCCATTAAAAAAACGGCTCCTCCGGAGTTGCCTGCCCGGTCTGCAATCTCGGATAATTTTTCAGATGCAATTTCTGCGAGGATGACGCCTTTGATATGTCCGGTTAATTTGTCTACGAACGGGATTCCAATGGAGATACAGGAAAATTCCGGTGTCTGGACGACATAGGAATTTTTATGGGGAGGAAACCACTGTGGACGCCCGGTAGAATGGATGATGCGGTACCAGTCTGTCTTTCTGGGATCGGCAGATAAAAAGGAGGAGGAGCAGCTTTTATACCGCCCTCCATGATCGCCGAGTACATAAATTCCAAAAATATCTTTATTGTAGGAATTGTGCGAAGGAAGGGTGAGCATTTCCATATTGCCCTCTAAATCGCTGGAAAACAGTTCTTTTTTTGAAGTAAATGTTCGGCGCATCAGCCGCTGAAGGCTGATATCGTCATTGACTGCCGAACACAGAAGATATGTTTCTGTAAATAAAGTATTGATATCGCTGCATGCATAATCAATCATCTGTACAGATTCTTCCCGGGCTTCCCGGTAAAGCGTCCTGGCAGTCATCTGGTAATGTAGGACGCCAAATAAGATAACGATCCCGGAGACGGCGATTGTAAAAATAAAAATCAGTTTTTCCTTCATATTAAGCTGTTGGAGTGTTTTACTGGCTGTGTGCTGCATTATCGTTTGCAATTGCTTTTTAATAAGCATTTTCAAATACATCCTCTGCATTTTTTATGGTATAGATTTGATTTTTGTGGTGATGTGCCGCGGGACCGGTTCATTATTTTCACATTTTTCTATCAGGTCAAATACGGCTTTCCCGTAGTCGGTATCGCTTTTTACCGTAGCCAGATATTCTTCTGCAATAATAGCCTTAAGGACATCCTGGATCCCCTCGATGGATACGATAACAATATTTTTTTCCCGGTTTTTGCCCCTGCCAGTTTAAGCGCCTGTAAAACTCCGAGGCCATCTTCGTCAGTAGGGGCGAATACCGCATTAAAATCAATCGTGTGCTCGGCAAGAAGCTGTTCGACTGCTTTCTGGGCAGCCAGACGGTCGCCGTCGGAGGTGATGCGTTTTGACACATAAAGATTGCTCTGCATACGAACGCCATGCATAAAACCCATATGGCGTTCCCAGTCCATAAAAGAGCGCCGCTCTCCCTGAATGACTAGAATATGCCCTATTTTTTTACCAAAATAGTCTGAAAGGATATCCGCACATAATTTACCCTCATGGAAATAATCAGGTGCAATATAGCTGATATAGTATTCTTCGGGATTGTAGATAGGATCCATTTTTACCATTTGTTCTGCCAGGATAACCGTTACTCCGCGTTCTTTTGCCTCTGTAAGGATATTATCATAGCCGGTTTCCTCCCTGGGAATAAGGATGAGATAATCAAGTCCTGCTTCCAAGAGTTTTCGGATATTTTGTACCTGCCAGCGAACGGTTTCTTCTACGGGCGGTTCATAGATCAGGGAAATCCCCTGTTTTCTGGCAGCTTCCTGGAAGCTGTTGATCTGTGCTGTCTTCCAGGGGGTCAGGGGTTCTGCATTGGAAAGCGCAATACGAAGCCCCTTTTTTTTTCTCGTCAGGTTTTTTTAAGGTTTGCTTCATCCATAAAAAGCAGGCTTAAACAGGCTGTAATGACAGCCAGACAAATGATTATTATTTTTTTTCTCATCATATAATGCCTCCGGTATGATTCCAATTATACCAAAATAGAAGATAAAATAACAGGAAAAACATTATCTGCATTCTGTCATGGAATAAATGGAAAAGACATGTAATATAATGGAAAAGCAATACAAGAGAGAAAACAATAAAAGATATACTAAATTTATAAAAAAATCATAATTTAAAGGTTGATTTTTGTGAAATTAGCGGTATGATGTAAGAGTAAACAGAGGACGCTCTAAGGGAACAGTGGCAGAATAGCTGCAGGATTTTGCCATAAGTGCTTCAACAGCTGTTGTTGAGGAAAGGAGATAGGAATGACCAGAGGATATTCAGATGAGACACAACAGGGGTATACAATGGATACGGTCATGGAGGAGGCACAGCGGTGTCTGCTTTGCCTTGATGCGCCATGTTCTGCGGCATGTCCGGCGGGAACGGATCCGGCCAGATTTATCAGAAGCGTACGGTTTCGCAATCTGAAAGGAGCCGCTGAGACGATCCGCGAAAACAATGCAATAGGCGGCGTATGTGCGAGAGTCTGTCCGACGGAACGTTACTGCCAGCAGGCGTGCTCCCGCTGCGGAATTGACCGCCCGATTGATATTGGAGGCATCCAGCGGTTTGTAACGGATTTTGAAGAGACGGTTGGAATGGAAATCTTAAAAACGGGTGCTGCGAACGGAAAAAAGATTGGCATTATTGGAAGCGGGCCTTCCGGGCTTCAGGCGGCAGCTGCGCTTTTGGGGCTTGGATATGAAGTTCATATTTATGAGAAATCTGAAAAAGCCGGCGGATATCTTCGCTATGGGATTCCTGAATACCGTCTTCCGGAGCGTGTGGTTGACCGTGAGATCGAGAAGATTGAAAAAATGGGAGCAGAGTTTCACTGCGGTACGGATATAGGAACGGACTGCACGATGGATGAGCTGAAAGAAACGTACGATGCGGTTCTGGTTGCCGCAGGAGCCAGTGTCGGAAAATGGCTTCCGATGTTTGAGGGCAATGACCGGACCGAGACTGCTGTGGAATTTCTGGCAAGAGTAAAGGCAAAGGGCGGAAAGGAAGAAGTACCGGATCATGTAGTCGTTATTGGCGGCGGCGATGTGGCTATGGATGCGGCAACAACGCTGAAACGTCTTGGGGCAAAGAGAGTCACGGATGTAGCATATGAGGAGCTTTGTGAATTTTTAGCTTCTGAAAAAGAACTGGAAGGCGCAAGGCAGGCAGGAGTTACCATTATTGACGGATATATTCCGGAACAGGTGGATGGAAATACAGTAACTTTTAAGCACCGCCATATGGATGCCAGACTTTGCCTTGGTGCAGATAAGATTATTTTAGCTGTAGGGCAGAAACCGGACGTCAAATCCCTTGGATTGGAAATGGAAGGGAATGAAGCGAAAGCAGACGGATATCGGACCGCCGATCCCGAGGTATTTGTTACCGGAGATCTGGCAGAGGGAGATAAGACGGTTGTTTGGGCCGTAAGGAAAGGAAAAGAAGCAGCACAGGCAATCCATGAGAGCCTTCAGGAAAGGGGGAGCCGTTTATGATCAGTAAGGATTTATCTATTGATTTTTTGGGAGTTCACTTTGAAAATCCATTTTGTTTATCCTCTTCTCCGGTAGGAAATTGTTATGATATGTGCAAAAAAGCATATGATACCGGATGGGGCGGCGTAGTATTTAAAACCATTGGGCCAAAACACTTCCTGGTTGATGAGGTATCGCCGCGGTTTGCTGCATTGACAAAGGAAGGAACACCGTTTGTAGGTTTTAAGAACATGGAGCAGATTGCAGAACATCCGCTGGAAGAAAATCTGGCAGATGTAAAGCGGCTGAAGGAAGAATACCCCGATAAAGTTCTGATTGCTTCCATTATGGGAACAAATGAAGAGGACTGGGAAGAGCTGGCACGGCTTGTTACAGAAGCCGGGGCAGATATGATTGAGATGAACCTTTCCTGCCCTCAGATGACATCACATGCGATGGGCTCCGATGTGGGAACAAATCCGGAACTGTGCCGTACATATTGCGCAGCAGTAAAAAGAGGTTCCTCCCTTCCTATTCTGGCAAAGATGACACCGAATATTACGGATATGGTAGGCGTCGCCAAAGCGTGCCTGGAAGGAGGGGCAGACGGTATTTCTCTGATCAATACAGTCAAATCGATTACAGATGTTGATCTGGAGCGAAAGATTGGTATGCCGGTTGTCAACGGAAAATCATCCATTTCCGGTTATTCAGGAAAGGCGGTAAAACCGATCGCCCTGCGTTTTATCCAGCAGCTGAGAACGGCAGAAGGATTGGAGAACCTTCCGATTTCCGGAATTGGAGGAATTGAAACCTGGGAGGATGCGGCGGAATTTATTCTTTTAGGATCGTCAACCCTTCAGGTAACAACAGCAATTATGCAGTATGGATACAGAATTGTTGAGGATATGAAGAACGGTCTGATGCATTATATGGAGGAGCAGGGAGTCGATCATTTAAGCGAACTGGTTGGATTGGCAAATCAGAATATTATCCCGGCAGAATCTCTGGACCGCGATTATATTGTTTATCCAAAGATAGATGAAGACACCTGTATCGGATGCGGACGCTGTTATATTTCCTGCTATGACGGAGCGCATCAGGCGATGGAATGGAATGCAGAGACGCGTATACCGAAATGTAATACGGATAAGTGTGTAGGATGCCATCTCTGCGCGCTGATCTGTCCGGTTCACGCAATTTCCAAGGGTGAGATTGTAATTAAGCCGGGAAGGAAAGGAGAGCCTCAGGACAAGAAAGTGTGATGTTATGAGGAAAGATCCGTATCACTGCAGCGAACGCTGTCGCTGTGCGTTTGCAACAGCCTTTCTTTGTATGATCTGGATGCTTGCAGCCTCCTTTTTCGGACTGCCTGGCTGGGCTGGCTTTACCGGCTGCACCGCTTATTTTGCGGCGCCGGGAAAGGGGGTAAAGAGCCTTCCGTCAACCTTTGCATGTGTGGGGAGCGGGATTGCATATGCGCTTGTTTCCATGGCCGTGAGTCAGGGGGGGAATGGCCCGGCAGCAGGGCTTGTGATGACCTTTTTAACTACCTTTTTGATGCGTGCGGGCAGCGGAAACCGTATTTTGGGATTCGTTCCGGGTGCTTTTATGGGATCCTTTTCCATGTTTGCTGCCGGAGGTGACTTAAAGGCAGCAGCAGCTATCCTGATCGGCGTTCTTCTTGGACTTTTCTGTGATATGTTTGGAAAATTCCTGTGCAGCATGAAAAAAGAATAAAGGATTCCCGATGCAAAGCGGTTTTCTGACGGAATGATCCGTAAAAAGGGACAACACCGGCTGTATATAACGGTGTTGTCCCTTTTAAAAACGATTAGTAGAATAAATTGACCAATCCGGTAGAAAATACCGGAACGTATGCCATTAAGAGCATACAGATAAACAGCATGACATAAAAAGGAATGGATTCTTTTATAAATTCCTTGATTTTACATTTTGTAATACCGCAGGTGACAAAGATCAGCGCACCCATAGGCGGCGTTACTCCTCCGCAGGCCATAGTGAAGATATATACCATTGCAAAGTGAATGGGGTCAATACCATATGCTTCTGCTACAGGAGCCAAAAGAGGAACAAGAACGATCAAAGCGGCATTTCCTTCAATAAACATTCCGACGATGATCAGGAATAAGATAATAACAAGCAGGAAAATATATTTATTGTGGATGGTTGCAAGCACGATCTGCGTAAACTGCTGCGGTATCTGTTCTCTGGTAAGAATCCATGCAAATGCAGATGCACCGCCTACAATCAGCATGATGGATGCTGTGGTGGCAACGGTTTCTTTAAGCCCTGTTTTCAGATCGCTTAATTTTAACTCTTTATAGAGTACGCCCAACAGCAGCGAATAAACGATAGCAACGGCTCCGGCTTCTGTAGGGGTAAAGATTCCCATACGGATTCCGCCAATGATGATAACCGGAAGGCAGAGCGGAAGAAAGGCACGGCTGATTTCGGGAATCGCCTGCTGCATTGTAAGTTTTTCTCTGCGGATTGGTTCGTAGCCGCGCTTTTTGGAAATAAAATGTACCAGGATCATCATTGCGACACAAAGAAGCACGCCTGGCCCGATTCCTGCAATAAATAATTTTCCAATTGAAATATTTGCAATGGAGCCATATAAGATCATGGCAATGCCCGGAGGGATCAGGGGCGTGATCATCGATGACATGGCAGTTACTACGGTTGAGAATTCCTTGGAATAACCATGATGTTCCATCTCCGGTACAAGCATTTTGGCTTCCATGGCAGCGTCGGCCAGATTACTTCCTGATAAACCGCCCATCAGCGTAGAAAGAAGGACATTAACCTGAGCAAGACCGCCGGTCATACGTCCGGTCATAACATTACAGAATCCCATGACGCGCTTGGTTACGCCGGAATAGTTCATAAAAACGCCGGCACAGATGAAAAAGGGGATTGCCAAAAGAGGGATACTTTCTACACCGGACAAAACGCGCTGCCCTAAAATTTTTGTAAAGGGGCCGCCGCAAAGGAAAAAATAGACGGCAGAACCGGACAGGATCGAAATGAATACCGGAACTTTAAAAAACAGCAGTACCAGTAAAACAGCTACTGCGATCATTATAATCGTTGTTTCTGACATATTACAGATTGCCTCCCTTTTCTTTAAGTCCCCGCCAGGTATTTATACAAAGCTGTACGGCCATGGATGCACAACCGATGGGCAGCGGCAGATAAATCAGACTGTATGGGATTTTTAAAATATTTGTTACACGATTGTAACGTACCATCTGCATAATATACCGGATCCCCTGATAGCCTACATAAGCCAGTACAATGACAGAAATAATGGCGATCAGAATGCTTATGGCTTTTTGTATTTTTTCAGGAAACATTTCAACAATTACATCAATTGCTGCATGGTTTCCGCATACAAACGCGTAACGGCCGCCCAGAAATACAACCCATACGCTCAGGGCAAGCTGTACTTCTTCCTGCCAGACAAAAGGATTCCCAAAACAATATCTCATAATTACTCCAAAAAAGGTGACACTGATCAACAGAACCAGTGCTGCGCAGGCTGCGAATAAATCCAGATTGCACAGCCGCATTATCCATGTTTTTTCTTTATTCATTTTTCACTCTTATCCCTTCCTGAATGAGGCCGTTTAAGTTCCCTCAACTGTATGATGGTTATTCACTGATAATGGATTTGATCTCTTCAATCAGACCTTCAGACCACATTGCCTTAATTTCCGGATCTTCATAAAATGCGTTTCCGGCCGCCTGGAAATCTTCCGGCGTCAGACTGCTGACCTGTACACCGGCCTGAATCAGTGCAGCAAGGGCCTCTTCATCGGCCTTTTCGATCTGTTCACTGTTAAATGCTCCGGCTTCGTCCCCACATTCCATAAGGATTTGCTGCTGCTCCGGAGTCAGAGTGTTATAGAAGTCAGCTCCCATGATCCAACAGGTCATATCATAGGTATGAGCGTCCAGAGTCAGATTCTTGGCAACTTCCTGATAGGCGCCGTTTAAGATAACCGGAAGCGGATTTTCAGCTCCGTCAATGGTTCCCTGCTGGAGTGATGTATAAATATCGCTCATTGCCATTGGGGTCGGGGTAGCGCCAAGAGATTCAAATACTTTAATCAGGATCGTCTGGTTTGGTACACGGATCTTTTTGCCTTTCAGATCGCTGACCTGATTAACGGGTTTTCTGGTTATGGTATGACGGATTCCGTAACGCCAGGTGGTCAGAATTTTTAAACCAACATTCTCTTCCAGCTCGGCTGCTTTTTTATCAAACCATTCGCTGTTTACAACTTTTTCCACATCTTCCCATCCTTCAAACAGGTAAGGGGCAAAGAGAACACCGAAATCCTGAATTCCGCGATCCTGGAAGAACGGGCCGTTTGCCAGTGTTATGACACAGTCGCCGTTTACTGCCTGGTCGATGATGTTGTCTTTGCTTCCTAACTGACTGGAAGGATAAAGGTCTACGCGCATACTCCCGTTACTTTTTTCTTCTACCAGGCGTTTCCACTCCTGACAGGCTAAGTCAATGGGTTCTCCGGGATTATTTTCGTATCCGATCATAATTCGTACGCTTCTTTTTCCAACGTCGCTGTTTGGATCTGACTGTGGGTTTGCGGCACTGCATCCAATAAAAGAAATTGCGGCTACGCAGCTCATGATCAGCATCAGCACTTTTTTCATATCATTTCCTCCTCATATCGTATTGACATTATTATAATGGAACGATTGAAAAACTGTACATTCAATTTGATCCTGTTTTCTTTCAATTTTGTTTTATGGGAGTCCTGGAATCAGGCGATACAATAAAAAACAGGAATATTATCCATAACTATTATGAATAGTAAAAGCTTTTCCTTGCTTGTAAGTTATATCTCACTATGCTATAATAAAGTAACATTCAAAAGCCTTGAGGAAAATGCCGGAAGGGAGGACATGGGAGATGTTAAATTATAAGAGATATAAAAGAGTGCCGGTGGTAGATTTTCCGGAGCGCACCTGGCCTGATAAGGAAATTATGAAAGCGCCGGTATGGTGCAGCGTGGATCTGCGGGACGGGAACCAGGCTCTGGTGGAGCCCATGGTAGTAGAAGAAAAGGTGGAGATGTTCAACCTTCTGGTGAAGCTGGGCTTTAAGGAGATTGAGGTGGGGTTTCCTGCGGCGTCTCAGATCGAATACGATTTTCTGCGTACTCTGGTAGAGCGCAGGCTGATTCCCGATGATGTGGAAGTTCAGGTTCTGGTACAGTGCAGAGAGCACCTGATCCGCCGGACCTTTGAGGCATTGGATGGCGTTAAAAAGGCCATTGTGCACATTTATAATTCCACCTCCACTCTGCAGAGGGATGTGGTGTTCCACAAGGATATGGAGGAGATCAAGGATATTGCCATTGTAGGCACTAAACTGGTACAGCGCTATGCGGCAGACTGTGATACGAAAATCCGTCTGGAGTATTCGCCGGAGAGCTTTACGGGCACGGAACTGGAGTTTGCCCTTGATATCTGTACTGCCGTTCAGGAAACCTGGGGCGCTACAAAGGAAAATCCCATTATCATTAATCTGCCTTCTACGGTGGAGATGACAACTCCCAATGTATATGCGGATCAGATTGAATGGATGAATACTCATTTCAAAAACAGAGAAAGCATTATCTTAAGCGTACATCCTCACAATGACCGAGGCGAAGGCGTGGCTTCTACAGAGCTTGCCATGCTGGCGGGGGCAGACCGTGTAGAGGGAACTCTGTTTGGAAACGGCGAGCGTACCGGAAATGTGGATATTCTGACCGTTGCTTACAATATGTTCTCTCAGGGTATTAACCCGGAGTTAAACATTGAAAATATCCGTGAGATTGCCGAGATCTGTGAGCGGTGCACCAAGATGGACATTCCTCCCAGACATCCTTATGCAGGAAAGCTGGTATTTACCGCTTTTTCAGGCTCCCATCAGGATGCCATCAACAAGGGAATGCAGGCTCTCAGAGAGAGAAACAGCAAGTATTGGGAGGTTCCCTACCTTCCCATTGATCCTTCCGATATCGGGCGGGAATACGAGCCGATCGTCCGCATCAACAGCCAGTCCGGAAAGGGCGGCGTAGCCTTTGTAATGGATACCTTCTATGGCTTCAAGCTGCCAAAGGGCATGCATAAGGAGTTTGCGGATGTGATCCAGAAGATTTCAGAGAAGCAAGGTGAGGTAGCTCCCGAGCAGATCATGGATGAATTTAAGAAGGAATACTTAGAGCGCAAGGAGCCGATCCATTTCCGCAAGTGCCGGATCACGGATACGGAGACGGCAGACGGCGAGTTTGCTACTCTTGCAAAGGTCGTTTATACGGATCATGGCATGGAAAAGCATTTCGACGGCATTGGAAACGGCCCCATCGATGCGGTTCAGCGGGGGCTGGAGGATGCTCTCGGTATCCATATCAAGGTTCTGGATTATACCGAGCATGCCATGGCCTCCGGTTCCGGAGCGCAGGCAGCCTCCTATATCCATCTGGTAGACCAGACCACAGGAAAGGCAACCTACGGCGTAGGAATCAGCTCCAATATTACCCGGGCGTCGATCCGCGGTATTTTCAGTGCGGTGAACCGGCTGTTTTATTAATAACCGGCAATATTCAGGATTGCAGCAGCGGCGGCTTCCACTCAAAGGAAGCCAGCCGCTGTTTTCTATGGAAAAAAATCCTCTTTCCACAGGAGCTGATTCCTGATAGAATAGGAGGGTGACTGAAAATCAGACTTAATAAAAGGGGCTTTTCCGGCCCGGACTTGGAGGAAATATAATGCAGGAAATACATTTAGAGGGACGCCAGAGGATAAAAAGCCAGGAAATGGCATTTACCGGCCTGTTTGCGGCTTTGATCGCAGCAGGAGCCTATATGAGGATCGATATTCCGGTTCAGCCATTTCCCATGCATTTTACGCTGCAGTTCTTTTTTGTGCTTCTGGCAGGCTATGTGCTGGGGGCCAGACGGGGAGCTGCCTGTGTGTGCGTTTACCTGGCAGTGGGATTGGCGGGGATTCCCGTATTTGCAGCAGGCGGAGGGCCGGCGTATCTGATCCGTCCTACCTTTGGTTTTTTGATCGGCTTTGTGGCTGCGGCCTGGATTACAGGAAAGCTGTGCTGGAAGCGTCCGGGGGGAGGGGTGGCCTGGCGGCATTTTTTTCTGCCTTTTTGGGGCATGATGGCGTACTATCTGTGCGGAATGGTATATTTTTATGTGATCAGTAATTATGTGATCCATATGCCGGTAAGCTGGAAACTGGTGGTAATTAACTGTTTTCTGATTACGGCGGCAGAGGACTTTATCCTGTGTGTGATGGCGGCTGTGGTTGCCAGACGGCTGATGCCTTTTGCACTGGGGCAGTATCGATAGAAAATGGATATTTATGAAAAATAAAATCACGCATGTTACCTGGACGGAACGAGTATGGCCGGAGAGAGGGCTTAACGGAGCGGCCCTTAAATGGATTGCCATGTGCTCCATGTTTATTGACCATATAGGGGCTGTGGTCCTGGAGTATGGACTGTATTATCAGGGCGGAGCAGAACGGATGGATTTCCTTCTGGAACAGTCATGGGGAGTATTTTTATATCCGCTGTCGCTGCTTCTGAGGATTCTCGGCCGCCCGGCCTTTTTGATTTACTGTTTTCTTCTTGTGGAAGGCTTTGTACATACAAGGGACAGAAAGAAATACGGCAGAAACCTTCTTCTGTTTGGTCTGATATCGGAGATTCCGTTTAATCTGGCAGTGGCAAACAGGGTGTTCGATCCCATGTATCAAAATGTGTTTTTTGAGCTTTTTATCGGCTTTTTAATCCTTTGCTGGATAGAACGGGCGGAGAAGAGGACATATGGACTAAAGGAAATGGATCTGGTCTGTCTGTACACCTTTATCGGCTGCGGAGCTGCGGTCCTTGCAGGAGCGGATTATAATGCCGTCGGCATACTGATTATTGTATTTTTATACCGTTTCAGGAACAGCCGGAGGAAGCAGACTGTGGCAGCAGGAGTGCTGGGTTTTATAGAGACGCTGTTCCCTACTCTGGGAGCAGGGGCGCTGGCAGCGGTGCCCATATGGTTTTATAACGGAAAACGGGGAAAGCAGCAGGCAAAGTTTTTGTTTTACTGGTTTTATCCCCTTCACCTTTTTGTACTTTTTTTGATCAGATGGTATTTTCTGGGGATTCCTCTGGCGTAGGAGCGTGACAGCCAGGAAGATAACTGATATAATGCGGGTATAGGATCAATGGTTCGATCACGGATGGGAAAAGGAGCGGCAATCATATGAAAAAATACGATTATATTCTGGTAGGAAGCGGTCTTTATGCAGGCGTATTTGCCTGGTATGCAAAAAAACAGGGGAAAACCTGTCTGGTTCTGGAAAAACGGGATCACATAGGGGGAAATATTTACTGCGAGGATGTGGAGGATATCCATGTACATAAGTATGGAGCCCACATTTTCCATACAAGCAATAAAAAGGTGTGGGAGTTTGTCAATTCCCTGGCAGAGTTTAACCGGTATACCAACAGTCCGGTGGCAAATTATAAGGGCGAGATGTATAATATGCCCTTTAATATGAACACCTTCAGCAAGATGTGGAACATTTCCACTCCTGCCCAGGCGAAGGCGATCATTGAGGAACAGAAAAAAGAAATCCAGGGAGAGCCGAAGAACCTGGAGGAGCAGGCTATCAGTCTGGTAGGCCGGGAAATTTATGAAAAACTGGTAAAGGGCTATACGGAGAAGCAGTGGGGCAGAGACTGCAAGGAGCTTCCTTCCTTTATCATCCGCCGTCTGCCGGTGCGTTATACTTATGACAATAATTATTTCAACGATCTCTATCAGGGAATCCCCATCGGCGGATACAATGTGATGATCCATAAGCTGTTCGAGGGATGCGAGATTGAAACCGGAGTGGACTATCTGGAAAACAGGGAGTATTACAACAGCCTGGGCGGCACGGTGGTTTATACGGGAACCATTGACGGCTTTTATGATTACTGCTTCGGACGGCTGGAATACAGGAGCCTGCGGTTTGAAACAGAGGTGCTGGAGGAAGAAAATCATCAGGGAGTGGCTGTGGTAAATTACACAGATAGGGAAACTCCTTATACCAGGATCATTGAGCACAAGCACTTTGAGTTCGGCACTCAGCCAAAGACTGTGATTACCAGAGAGTACCCCGTATCCTGGCAGGAGGGAATGGAACCCTACTATCCGGTGAATGATGAGAAAAACCAGGCATTATACCAGAAGTATGCAAAGCTGGCAGAGAAAGAGGAGAATGTAATCTTTGGAGGCCGTCTGGGCGAGTATAAGTATTACGATATGGATAAGGTGATCGAATCTGCCATGAAGAAGGCGGAAGAGATATTTTAAAAGAGGGGGCAGACAGGATGGATGAGTTAAGGCAGCTGGTAGAAGCGTATGTTCCGTATAATGAGCAGGAAGAAAGAGATCGGGAGCTGATATTAGAGCAGATTGATTCCGAACGGGATATATTGACGAGAAATAATAAAAATGCCCACATAACCGTTTCCGGCTGGGTGGTAAGCCCGGATCGTAAAAAGGTCCTGATGGCCTACCACAATATTTACCGCTCATGGGCCTGGCTGGGAGGCCATGCGGACGGAGATGAGGATGTAAGACGGGTTATCAAAAAGGAAATACAGGAGGAAAGTGGGCTTACAGAGGTGAAATTCCTTTCGGATGAGCTGTTTTCGCTGGAAATCCTCACCGTGGATGGCCACGAAAAAAGAGGTGAGTATGTATCCTCTCATCTGCATCTGAATGTGACCTTCCTCCTGGAGGGGGATACAGAGGCGCCTTTGGCTGTAAAACCTGATGAAAACAGCCGTGTGGGCTGGATTCCGGCAGATGAGATAGAAAGCCGGTGCAGCGAACCGTGGTTTGCGGAGCGGATTTATTCTAAGTTGTGTGAGAAGGTGAAGGGGATTTGAGCAAGAATCATTTCGCTATCAACAGACATGAAGGCACGAATACGATAACAAAAAGAGGGTGTACAGACAGTTATGTACATCCTCTTTTTCAACCAGAAAATTCGATTAGCTGTCTATTTACGCACTGGGAATTAGATAATCGCCATGCACCAGAATATGTGCTTCGTTTGTTAGAGTACTATATTCGGCATGAAAACCTTTATAAGGAGCGTGAAGGAAATAAATAATTCTAATATTATCATGTATACTACGGAAGATGGGTTGACAAAGATTGAGGTTACTTTTGATGGTGATACTGTATGGTTATCATTAGACCAGATGGCAAAGTTGTTTCAGCGGGATAAATCGACGATATCAAGGCATATTAAAAATATTTTTTCAGAAGGTGAACTCCGGCAGGAAGCAACTGTTGCAAAATTTGCAACAGTTCAAACGGAAGGAAATAGAAGTGTGTCCAGAGATATTGAATATTATAATCTGGATGTGATTATTTCAGTTGGCTATCGTGTGAAATCTTTACGAGGTACACAGTTCCGTATTTGGGCAAGCTCTATTTTAAAAGAGTATATGAAAAAAGGATTTGCACTGGATGATGAACGCTTAAAATGGTTGGGCGGAGGAAACTATTTTGATGAATTGCTCTCACCGGTGGAACAGCACTTCATAGAGAGCATCAGGGAATTGGAAACGCTGGAATAATCAGAAAGTAAAAAATGTATAAAACCAGCCCGCACAAAGGCGGGCTGGCCAGACTTTTTTACACCAAAATCTCTCTCAACGCATCCACCAGAACATCATCCTCTTCCTGGTTTCTCACTGCCAGCCGCAGGAACTGGCGGTTATCAGCAGAGAGTTTGGAGGACAGATCCTTTACCAGACAATGGTACTGATTTAACAGCCGTTCTGTGACCTGGCCGGCGCTGTGGCCGCCTGTAAGCTCGATCATCAGATAATCTGCCTGGGAGGGGATTACACGGATTCCGGGGATTTCGCCCAGGGCTTTCGCGAAGCGTTCCCGTTCTGCCTTTACCTTTACCAGAGCCGCGGCATAATCGTTTCTGTACTTTTCTTCAATCTGCATATAGAACTCCCCTAAGGAGTTGATATTCCAGATCGCTACCTCTTTTTTTCAGCAGGCAGATGCGGTCTTTATTGCCGCTGGCAGCAATCCCTAAGCGCAGTCCGGGAATGCCGTAGGATTTGGAAATGCTCTTTATAACCGTAAGATGGGGATACTCATCTAAAAGCTCTTCCTGTAAAAGGGTGGCATTTTCCTCATCTGCAAAGTCAACAAAAGACTCATCTGCAATCATATGAATGTTTCGCTCGCTCGTCCATCGGATCAGCCGCAGCATATCCTCTCTGGGAATGTAGTTTCCGGAGGGATTGTCAGGATTGACCACGGTCAGACAGCTGATATCCTTATCCTCAAAAAAGTTTATCAGATCGTCAGCCGTATAGGAAAAGTTATCGTTATCCGGATAATATGGAACAACTTTGTCTGACTCATACCGGTTGGCATATTCTTCAAAGGTCGGACGGATCACGCCAAGTTTTCCAGTTGTATGACCGATGAGAGCCTTGATCAGCTCGGCGGCTCCATTTCCCACCAGAATCTGATCCTGGCGGAGAGAGAAGTTTCTGGCAGCCAGAAGGGAATTTACATACATTCCGGAAGGATACTGGCGGATCAGTACATCAAAATTGGATCGGATTTCATCCAGCATCTTTTTGGGCGGATAGTAGCTGTTTACCAGATAACAGAAATCCAGCATGCCGGGATAGCGCCAGTAACCTCCGAACCGGCGGCTGATTAAGGCGGTGCGCTCTTTTTCAGGGGCAAACATGGATTCTGCAATATCCAGATCCTGAATATCGTCAATTTCGTACCATTTCTGGTCAGGGCTCAGACGTTTGGCCTTGATGCCGGGATCATCCAGAGCCACCAGCACCTTTAATACCTGCTCATAGTATTCGTTGTTTCCCAGAGCCTTTGTGTATGCTTCCAGGAAAGGAACGTAGTGGGTACGGGAAAATTCACGGCTGAATTTATAAAGATTTACCGTTTTATAATAATCCTCGATCTCTGAGAAACGGAACTGCTTTTTGGAGATCATATCTACGATGTCATCCTGCTCAGACAGGCGCACGCAGGTTCCGTCCATCCAGGATTCGTATTTTGCCACCAGAGCCAGACTGTCTCTGGAATCATTTACCAGACAGTCCAGGACAGAATCCTCAAAGATCACATCCGATTCCAGAAGAAGGGTATCCTCCTCCAGAAGATAGTCCTTTGCCAGAAACAGGGAATAGATATTGTTGGTCTTATTATAAATGGGGTTGTCTACAAAGACCACAGGAGTTTTGATATCAAGAGTGCGGATATGCTCCATGAGTTTCTGGCCTTCATATCCCACCACGATCACGATCCGGGAAAGGGAGCAGCGCTCCAGCTGGCTTAAGGTGCGGTTGATCATGGGAACCCCGTTTACCTTTACCATGCATTTTGTGTTATTTTGTGTCAGCTGCTTCAGGCGTTTTCCCATACCTGCAGCAAGAATCATTGCCTGCATAGTGTTTGTTCTCCTTCGTTATATTCGTTTGCCGCTTCCGGGCAGATAGTCTTTACAGATCCCATTGGGCGTTTGGCGCAGGCCCTTTAATACCGCTTTATAGATTCCGGCCCGGTACCGCCGCATGGCAGGCTGATTTCCCAGAAGGGCCAAAAGGGAGTCCAGCACAATATGAGCCAGATGATTTAAAATAATATAGGCCATATAGAGGAAGGGATGCCGGGAATAGGTTTTACCGATGTCAATGGCGTTGCGGAAGCCGTAGTAATTTTTCCAGCTGACCGTGGGAGCATCCCCAGGTGGAGCGGTACGGTGGTTTAAAACCGCGGTATTTACATTCAGGATCCGGGACCGGCTGTGAAAGCGCATGCAGTACTCCGTATCGTCAAACCAGATAAAATATTCTGTTTTTGGAAGGCCGATTTCTCGAACCAGAGAAGCCTTTACAAGGAGGCCGCAGAAGGTACTGATATCGTATTCAAAGGAAGGTGTTCCATAGGATGCTTCAGGAACCGGTTCATAGAACATAAACGTGGGGCATTTTAAAAAGCGCCGGTGGCTGGTATCAATGGCTCCCTTTGTGGTGACGGTGCCGGAGTAGGCCAAGTATTCGTGACTCAGGATGGCCTTTTTAAGCTCGGCTATATAGTCAGGTGCGATCATGGCGTCATCGTCAATAATTAAAATCCAGTCGCAGTCCGTGGCAGACAGACGTTTCATTCCATAAGCAAAGCCTCCTGCGCCTCCCAGATTTTCCTTAAGACGGCAGATATCAAAAAAAGGCCCGGTACAGGAGTCGGTTTCAGCCCGAAATGAGGCCGGCAGGTTTTTCAGCCAGCCTGCTGTCCCGTCACTGCTGTGGTTGTCTACAATACATATATTGGAAAATGGTTCGGTCTGGGACAGAACGCAGCTTACGCATTCCTTTAAGAGCGCAAGGCGGTTATAGGTTACAATGATAACTCCGAATTTCAAGGGCTCCTCCTTCCATGATCTGCCGATCCGATTATGGTTCTGATTATAAGTCATTTAAGGGGGTATGTCAAACGGGATTGCAGGAGGCAGTTTCCGCAGGGGGTACAGCACACTGCAAAAGCGGATGAGCTCCAAATCGGATTGCACCCTGCCTGCGAATATGCTACAATTTCAGAAGGCAAATAAATGGAGAGATTGGAGCAGGATCCATATGAATAAAAACAAGTCCGGCAGGACACACAGGATGCCCAGTATCCGTAAAAATTATACCTATAATCTGATTTATCAGGTTATGACGCTTTTGACCCCCTTTATTACCACTCCATACCTTTCAAGGGTTTTAGGGCCGGACGGAACGGGGATCCAGAGCTATACCAATTCCGTGGTTCAGTATTTTGCCATTGCGGCGGCTCTTGGAACAGCCTCCTACGGGCAGAGGGAGATTGCCATGCACCGGGATGATAGGGAAGCGCTGAACCGTCTGTTCTGGGAGATTGAGCTTCTCTGCGCAGGGACGACGGCAGTCTGTCTGGTGTTCTGGCTGGGCGTGATCGGATGTTCAAAAGAGTATGCTCCTTATTACGCTGCATTGTCCATGACGCTGATTGCAGTGGCCTTTGATATTTCATGGTTTTTCGGAGGTCTGGAGGAATACGGGCTGATTGTTCTTCGGAATATGGCTGTAAAATGTGTGGGCATTGTCCTTCTGTTCCTTTTTATCCGCACTAAAAATGATCTTCTCTTATATGTGGCTTTAACGGCAGCAACCGGACTTTTGGGAAATATTTCCATGTGGGGCTATTTAAAACCCTTTGTGGGAAAACCGGATATCCGCCAGCTTAAGCCTCTGCGCCATCTAAAGGAAACGCTGGTGTATTTTATCCCCACCATAGCCACCTCTGTCTATACGATCCTGGATAAAACCATGCTGGGATGGTTCACAGATGGGGACAAGTCCCAGAATGGCTACTACGAATACGCCACAGGGTTTGTGAATATGTCAAAGATTTTGATCATGTCCTTTAATGCGGTTATGTCTGCACGGATGTCCTATCTGTTTGGCGCAGGGAAACTGGATGAGGTGAGAGAGCGTCTTCGCGGTTCTCTGGATTTTGTGCTTCTTTTAGCCATTCCGATCACACTGGGACTTTCAGGGATTGCCGCAGGCTTTGTACCCTGGTTTTTAGGTGATGCTTACCTTCCGGTGATCCCTCTGATGTATGTCTGTGCGCCTCTGGTTTTAGTGGTGGGTCTAAGCGACTGTCTGGGAAGCCAGATTTTGACACCGGCAGGGTTAAGGGCTCAGAGCGGCCGTGCGATCGTAGGAGGGGCTGTGGTGAATTTTATCCTGAATTTGATCCTTATTCCTAAATTTCAGTCCTATGGAGCCGCTGCGGCTTCAGTGGCAGCGGAGTGCTTTATCACGCTTTTATATCTCCGGCTTGGCAAAGGCTTTGTAACACTGCCGCTCTTATGGAAATGCATCTGGAGGCGGCTGATTGCGGGCGTTTGCATGTTTATAAGCGTAGCTGTGCTGGGCCGTACACTTGTAAAGCTTTGGGGCTATAGTCCGGCAGTGACCTTCTTGCAGATTGGAGCCGGCGCCGTGGTGTATGGCATGATTCTCCTGGTGCTTAGAGATCCCTTTATATGGAAGCAGGTGGAGCGCATTATAAAAAAAGCAGGAGTATGTTTAAAATGGAAACAGCAGAATTTTATAAAGAAGAAATCCGCTGCGGCTGGAGAGTGGATGAAAAGACAAAGAGGATCTGGGCTGTCCAGCTGGAAATGCTGGACGAGGTGGAGCGGATCTGCAAAAAATACGGTTTGAAATATTTTGCAGACAGCGGTACGCTTATCGGCGCGGTGCGCCATCAGGGATATATTCCCTGGGATGATGATATTGATCTGGCAATGCTCCGGGAGGACTATGAAACATTTCTTAAGGTGGCTCCGGGAGAATTAAAGGAGCATCTGGTGCTACAGACGCCTTACAGGGAGAAAAATTATCTGCGGGCTCATGCCCAGCTGCGAAACAGCCGTACCACAGGCTGCAGCAGGGAGGACAGGAAAGCAGGATATAACTGTGGGATTTTCATTGATATTTTCCCACTGGATGCCATGCCTGAAGGCCGTGTTCTCTCCAGGATCTGGGCTTTTTCCATCCAGACATTGTGGACGGTGCTTTACACCTGGTATCGGTTTGACTATTATGAAAATGCCACAGTATTTGGGAGGATTTTAAACAGGCTTGGAGCCTTCCTTTCGATTCCTATGGAACGGGCTGTTTCCTTTTATGAAGCAGTTTGCAGGAGGTTTAATGGTACGAATGCCACAAGGGTCTGCGATACGGTATTTATCCGCCATCTGGAAAAAAATACCTGGAAGCGCCAGTGGTTTGATGAAATGGTGTATCTTCCCTTTGAAAACCGCCGGATTCCTGCCCCGGCAGGCTATGATGGACGGCTGAAACAGGAATATGGGGATTATATGAAGCCTGCGAAAGCCCCAACCATGCATGGAAGCCTGTTTCTGAACCCGGATGTTTCCTATGAGGAGTATCAAAAAAACAACTGGAGAGGTGCAGAAGAGTGAAGCTGTCGTCTCATTGAAAATGGGCATAAAAAATACCGGAGATCTGTCCTGCATCGGCGCGGACAGCCTCCGGTATTTTGTGTTATCTTAGCCCATTTTCCGGAACATTTACATCAGTAGGATCATAGGTCTGTGTTTCAGGGATCATCTTCTGGATGGCCGGACGGTCAAAGGGCCCCGGTACATCTGAATTGTATACATTTACAGTTGTCCCCAGAGCGCAGTGGTCATAAATCCACTTGGCATCCTCTGTGGTATAGCGGATACAGCCATGAGAGGGAGTCGCGCCCAGGTAGTTGTAGGTTACAGGCTTTAAGGTATAGGGATCCGGTCTCTCATAGATAACAGAGTGGAGCAGGATCGGAATTCCCTGATCCAGACGGGTGCAGTACTGGCAGTATTCATCCGTGTTCATCAGTCTCCAGCGGTATTTCTCAGGCGTCTTGTGATCGCCCAGAGGCGTGTCGTCGCCGGTTGAACAAAAGGAATGTCTTATAGGGGATGATAAAGCCGTTTGTACCGTCCTGTATGTAAACCGTGGTACAGTTCATCTGCTTGTTAATCTTAAGCATAAAAGGCCCCCTGAGCGTTCAGATAAGGCTCCAGATCCTGTACCAGCTTTCCGTCTGCTTCAAAATAATACTTGTATCCGTCAATGTACTGCCAGCCGGTAACGATCGCGTTGTCTACCACATAGTAGCGGTCTCTGTCATTCCATACCCAGCCGGTGAACAGATCTCCGGTACCGTTGCTGAATACGGGGGTGCCGTTTACAAACTGGATGCCGTCCGGTGCGGCAGATACAAGGGGAGCGTCCATTTTATAGACAGCGCCTTCCGTGCCTTTGCCCCAGAGGGAAAAACGCAGGCCGGTAATGTAGCGTCCGCAGGCCATGGCTCCGTTCGTTCCGCCGTTTTTTGACCAGTCGCAGACCGTTCCATCCGACAGGGTTGCGCAGTAGTATACGTCAAAGCTGTTTCCGAATACGCCGTTTAAACGGATCTGGATCGCTTCAATGGGGCAGTCTGCAGCCCAGGATGTGTGGCCGCCGTTCATGGCCCAGTTACTCCAGCCGCGGGGAGCGCTGTAGGTGCGGTAAAGTACGTCGCCGGGAAGATTATTGGCGTAAATGGACATACTAATAAAGCCGCCTTCACCGGGATAAATGGTGGTATCGTCACGGATGGGATCGGTCCAGGTCATATCCGGACGGAGAAGCTGCACCTGTAAAAAGGCCTGATTGGAAGGAACCTGGGTGCTTTCCTCCGGGGGGACTTCCTGAGCCTGTCCGGCTGTTTCGCCTGAGGCCTGTCCCTCTGTTCCTGCTTCTGGAGCTGGGGTTTCCGTTTCCGGAGAGGCAGTTTCAGACTGGGATGATTCCTGCCCGCCGGTTCCGCTTCCCGGCTCTACGATGATGCCGGGGCCGTTCTGGGTGGTGTCGCCGGAAACGCCGGGAGCCTCCTGTGAAACCTCGGGAGCCTGTGAAAAGCCGGGGCCATGGTTGACGTCCTGATCCGCCAGAGCTGTAAGGGCATTTCCTGACAGCAGGGAAGCGGTAAGAACTCCCAAAGCCATATATCGAAGGGATCTTCGCATGATAAAAAACCTCCTGAATGGATGATGTACTGTAACCTAATTTAACATATTTAAAGGAAAAATGCCATAGATGATTTACTTTTTTAAGCTCTTATTGTAAAATCGTAAATAAAATGACCGGAGAATGTAAGAAACAGGTGATCGTATGGCAGAAACAGACTCACGCATCAATATCATATATGCTTCCAATGACGGATACGCAGGCCATCTGGCGGCTTCTCTCTGCTCTCTGTTAGACCATAACCGCAGGGCAGAGCACATCGACATTTATGTTTTGTCTGTAGGGATGTGCACAGAGTATCAGAACCGCCTTAAAAGCCTGGCAGCTTCCTTTGGGCGGAGCCTGAGCGTAGTGGAGCTGGGAAATTTAAAGGAGCGTTTTCCTTATAAAATAGATACAAGAGGCTTTGATATCAGCGCCATGGGCCGTCTGTTTGCACCCAAGGTTCTGCCTGAAAGCGTTGAGCGGGCGTTGTATCTGGACTGTGATACCATTGTGTGCGGTTCGATTGAGCCTCTCTATGAGACAGAGCTGGGGGAATGCCTGGCAGGAATGGTGATGGAGCCGACGGTATATCAGGAAATGAAAGAGACCATAGGGATGAAGCCGGAGGATGCATACTTTAATTCCGGGGTGATCCTGATGGATCTGGCCAGATGGAGAGCTGAGGATGTTTTAAAAAAGCTCCTTGATTTTTACGGCGCCCATGCAGGGAGCCTCTTTGCCTGCGATCAGGATACCATAAACGGCGCGTTAAGGGGGAGAATCTGTTCCCTGACGCCCAAATACAATTTTTTCACCAATTACCGCTATTTTCGCTATCAGACTCTTAAAAAGCTCTGCGCCGCTTATGAAGAGGTGGGAGAGCAGGCGTTTTATGAGGCGAAGCGTGCTCCGGTGGTGATCCATTATCTGGGGGATGAGAGGCCCTGGATCAGGGGAAACCATAATCATTATAAAAAATATTATAAAAAGTATCTTACCAGGACGCCCTGGAAGGATATGCCTCTCACAGAGGGAAAATTCCTCTATATGCAGCTGTGGTGGTGCTTTAACCAGATGACGCGGCTGTGCCCCGCCCTTCGTCTTGCCATAAGCAGACGGCTTGGAATGCGGGTGATCGATGCAAGAAAGACAGGAAAGGAAAGAAAGTAAGTTTACAATGGATAGTGACACGGACAGGGATAAGATCTGCTGTATTATTTTAAACTATAATGATGCAGAAACTGCAGCAGGACTGGCAGAGGAGTTAAAGGAGAGCCGTCTGATTGACGATATCCTTCTGGTGGATAACTGCTCCACCGATGATTCATGGGAGAAGTTTAAGAAGCTGGAGCTTGGATGGAAAAAGAGGAAAAGGAAGATAAAGAGGATATTCTTCCCAGCCTGTGGCTGATACGGACGGATGAAAACGGCGGCTATGGCAGCGGAAACCAGGCAGGGATTGATTATGCCATGGAGTATCTGGAACCGGATTATATTATAATTGCCAATCCGGACGTTCATTTTTCCGATGACTGTGTAAAACGGCTGAAAGAGGTTCTTGAGGCCAGAGAGGATGGAGCCATAGCATCAGCCATGGTGACAGATCCTGAGGGCCGGGAATTGTTTTCCTACTGGGACCTGCAGCCTATGTGGAAGGATCTTCTGGATACGGCCCCGTTAGCCAGACGGATGTTTGCGCCTGTATTAAAAACGCCTCTTTTGGAACTGCCTGAAGGCGGGGACGGCAATACGCGGATCGTGGGCGCACTGCCCGGGTCTTTTTTTATGATAAAGACAGGCTGCTTTACACCGAGTGATTTAGAGGAGCTGTTTGACAGAAATGTGTTCCTTTACTATGAGGAAAAGATTTTAGGGCAGAAGCTGAAAAACCTGGGTTTAAAGGCACTTCTGGCAGTGGATGCCAGATATGTCCATGCCCATTCAGTAACCATTGATAAATGCTATAAAAAGGCGGCTGATCGTCAAAGGCTGCTCCATGAGAGCAAGCTGTATTATTATAAACATTATCTTCATAAAGGCCCGACTTCCCTGACAGCCGCCGGGATGTTTCTGGGACTTGTACTGGCAGAGGTAAGTGTTTTGACCGGCCTTCTAAGGATTAAGGCCGGAAGATAGGGATTTGAGAAAAAGAGGATGACACAGATGGATAAGGTGCTGCTTGTAATACCGGCATATAATGAGGAAAAGAATATAGAGCGGGTGGTAGATCAGCTTACAGAAAGTTTTCCGGAGCTTGACTATATCGTAGTCAATGACGGCTCTAAGGACCGGACTGCAGAGATCTGCAGAAAACGGGGCTACCGTCTTTTGGATCTTCCGGTCAATCTGGGACTGGCCGGCTGTTTTCAGGCCGGGATGAAATACGCCTGGGAAAAGGGCTACCGCTATGCGATCCAGTTTGACGGAGACGGGCAGCACCGTCCGGAATTTATTAAAACCATGAGGGAGAAGATGGACGAGGGCTACGATATTGTGATCGGTTCCCGGTTTGTGACAGAGAAAAAAGACTGGTCTTTTCGCATGCTGGGCAGCCGTATCATCGGCGCGGCAATCCGGCTGACTACGGGGGCACACATAAAGGATCCGACCTCCGGCATGCGTTTGTTTAACCGGAAAATGATCGGGGAATTTGCCCTCAATCTGAACTACGGGCCTGAGCCGGATACCATCTCCTTCCTGATCCACCAGGGGGCCAGAGTGGCTGAGGTTCAGGTGACGATTGATGACCGGACTGCCGGGGAAAGCTATCTTAAGCCGGTTACGGCTGTAAAATATATGGTTCGTATGCTCTTATCCATTCTGGTGATCCAGAATTTCAGGAAACGGCAGCAGGATGCAAAAACGAAAGGATAAATGAGAATGAAACGGATGACGCAGACTCTGTTATATAAGGGGGATCATATAAACCGGGCAAATGTGGTATGGAATATTGCAGGAAGCTTTGTCTATGCATTTGCAAGCATGGTTTTATCCTTTCTTGTAATCCGGCTGGCAGGAGAAGAACAGGGAGGAATTTTTTCCTTCGGCTTTTCGACTCTGGGCCAGCAGCTGTTTTTAGTGGCTTATTTTGGCATCCGCCCCTTCCACATTACAGACGGGGCTGGCGAATATACCTTTGGAGATTACAGGGAGCACAGAAATATAACCTGCCTGATCGCTCTGGCTGCCGGAGCTGTGTTTATGATGATCCGTCACGGGGCGTATCTTCGGGGAGTCGGTGATTATAATGGAGAAAAATGCACCATTCTGCTCCTTTTGGTGGTCTATAAGGTGATTGACGGATACGCGGACGTGTATGAATCGGAGTTTCAGCGCCAGGGAAGCCTGTATCTGACGGGAAAATCCAATTTTTTCCGAACCATTCTTTCCGTATCTGTCTTTACGGTCATACTGGCTGCCTTTGAAAACCTGCTTTTGGCCTGTCTGGCAGCAGTAGCGGCCCAGATCGGAGGAGTCATCCTTTTTAATCTGGATGTGATCCATGCTCTTTCCGCTGTGAAATGGGAGGCAAAAAAGGGACAGTGCAGAAAGCTGTTTTTAAGCACAGGCTTTCTCTTTGTGTCTGTATTTCTTGATTTTTATATCTTTTCCTCTGCCAAATATGCCATTGACGCCAGGATGAACAATGCGGCTTCCGGGTATTTTAACTTGATTTTTATGCCTACCTCTGTTATCTATATGGTAGCGAATTTTGTGATCCGCCCCTATCTGACCGTCCTGACAGAATTTTGGGGGAAGGATGACAGGAGGGCTTTTTTTTAATACCCTTAAAAGGATCAGCGCGGTGATTGCCGGTCTTACGATGCTGGCAGTGGGAGGAACCTTATGTCTGGGAAAATGGGTTCTTTCTGTGATGGAGCAGATCATGGGAGGGGATCCGGGCGTGCTGACGGCACATTTCTGGGCATTTACAGGAATCGTGCTGGGAGGCGGTTTTTATGCCTTTGCCAATCTGATGTACTATGCTCTGGTGATTATGCGCAGGCAGAAAACCGTATTTTTCGTATACGGCGCAGGCGCTCTGGCAGCAGCGGTCTTATCAGGCGCTCTGGTAGGAGCCTTTGGGATCGGCGGAGGCGCGCTGTGCTATCTGCTTCTTATGGCGGGCCTTTGCGCAGGCTTTGGCATCTGTACGGCAATCGGGCTGAAAAAGTGAGTGTTTAATAAGGAGGGCCTATGGAAGATAGAAAAAAGGTGGATGTGGTGATCCCCACTTATAAACCGGGAAAGAAATTTTCAAGGCTTTTGAAAATGCTGCAGCGCCAGACCTGGCCTGTGGGGAAGATCATCGTGATGAATACGGAGAAATCATTTTGGAATGAACACGGGTTTGAGGGAATTAAAAACCTGGAGGTTCACCATCTGACAAAAGAGGAATTTGACCACGGAGAGACCAGAAACAGAGGAATGCGCTTCAGCCGGGCAGACATTGTGGTATTTATGACAGATGATGCGGTCCCTGCAGATGAACACCTGATCGAGGCGCTGGTGAAGGCCTTTGAACAGAGAGGACCTGAGGGAGAGGCTGTGATCATGGCTTATGCGAGACAGCTCCCGGATAAGGACTGCCCTTTGGCAGAGCGGTATACAAGGAGCTTTAATTACCCGGAGGAAAGCTGTGTAAAGACAAGGGCAGATCTGGAGCAAATGGGAATCAAGACCTTTTTTGCCTCTAATGTGTGCTGCGCTTATGACCGGGAGAAATTCTGGTTTCAGGGCGGCTTTATCCGCAGGACGATTTTTAATGAGGATATGATTTTTGCGGGAAAGGCCCTTTTGCAGGATGACTACGCAGTGGCTTATGCTGCCGGCGCCCGTGTGATCCATTCCCACAACTATAACTGCAGGCAGCAGTTTAAACGCAATTTCGATCTGGCGGTGTCTCAGGCAGACCATCCGGAGCTCTTTGGCTGCGTGCGGTCGGAAAGCGAGGGAATCCGTCTGGTGAAATCCACAGCCCATTTTCTGATCCGCCGGGGAAAGCCCTGGCTGGTGCCGGGACTGGTGGTAAAGAGTGGTTTTAAATTTCTGGGTTACCGGGCAGGAAAATGTTACCGGCTGCTGCCAAAGTGGCTGATCTTAAAGCTTACCATGAACCGGGAATACTGGAAAAAGGCCTGTGACAGAGCGTAAAAGGGCGTGAGGACAGGCCTGGAAAGCGGGGTTTTTGATGATGACAGTTATGCTTCGTGTTGCATTGATTTTTGTATCAGTATTTACCATGACATTTATGATGAGGAAGATACGGCAGGCAAAATGGAGATTGAAGCTGCCCTTTTCTGGGTGATCATGGCTCTTTATGCTGGTGGTTTTCGCCGTTTTTCCCTCTGTGGCAGATTTCTGCGCCAGACTTTTGGGAATCTATGCCACAACGAATTTTCTGTTTCTGTTTATGATCTTTCTGCTGATCGTAAAGCTTTTCAGTATGACGGTCCATATTTCCCAGCTGGAAAGCCGCCAGAGGGAGTTGATACAGAAGATGGCTCTTGAAAAGCGGTTCAAAGAGGAGGAAGAGGAAATGAAGGACGGAGATGAAAGGCGGACGGCCGGGACTGTTTCGGAGCAGGTGCAGTAATATGGAAAAAGAAGGAAATATTTTGGGGTATAAGTGGGCGGCCGGGCCTTTGGCGCTGCTGTTTTTCCTGCTGTGGCACAGCCTGGATCTGAAAGCCTCTGTGACAGAAACAGGAAATACCTGGCTGTTTGGCTGGTATGCAGGGCTTGGGGCTTTGGTGATTGCAGCGGCGGTTTTTCTGGGGTATGAGCTGTTTATCCGCAGGAAAATGACGCTGGAAGCCCTGTTTGCGGTTTCGGTGCTGTGTCTGGGCGGGATTTATTCCCTAGTGCTCCCGCCTCTTTCTGCGCCCGATGAGGTAAGCCACTATATCAGCGCCTATGAGTGTTCCAATCGTCTGATGGGGCTTCCTTCGGTCAATGAAAAGGGGCTGATCCAGATCCGGCCGGAGGACGCCTGGCTTGAAGATGTGGCGGATGTGCTGGCAGATGACGGAAGTGCTGAGGGCGGGGATGAAAAGCCCGTGATTTTAGGACAGAGCCTGACAGAAGAAACCTACAGGCGGATCCATGAAGAACGTTCCGGTGAAAACGAAGCTGTTCATCGGGAGAACGTTCAAAGTTCTTCTTCTCAGGGCGCGGGTCAGATGGCAAGCTCTTATCAGTTTTCTGTGCGGACCACTCCGCTGGCCTATGGGCCTCAGGCTTTTGGTTTTGTCCTTGCAAGGCTTCTGGGACTTGGAAGCCTGGGCCTTTTGTATCTGGGACGTCTGTTTAATCTGCTCTTTTTTGCAGCCGCCGGCTTTTTGACCTTAAGGCGGCTTCCCTTTGGAAAGACAGCCGTATTTGCCGTATATCTGCTGCCCATGAACCTCCATCTGGTGTCTTCTTTATCGTATGATGTGCTGATTACGGCCTTCTGCGGGTATTTTACGGCAGTCTGCATGGATTTAGCCTATAAGGCGGATAGGGTAAAATGGAAAGATGTGGTTCTTCTGGCATTTTTACTGGCAGTCATGGGACCCTGCAAGATGGTATACGGAGTGATCGCGGGGCTGTGCCTTCTGATCCCGGTGAAAAAGTTTGGGGGCTGGGGCCGGTGGACGGCTTCTGCGGCAGGGGTGCTGGGAGCCTTTGCGGCAGCCATGGCTGCAGTTAATCTGGGAACCGTTTCCATGTATACTCAGGCAGAGGACAGCTATATTGCCTGGGCCGGAGAGACGGGATATACCTTTGCGGAGCTGCTCCACCGTCCTCTTCATGTGCTGAAAATGTGTTATGACACGCTGGCGTGGAAGGGAACGCAGCTGTTTGAAGGAATGATCGGCGGCTCTCTGGGAAATCAGGATCCTGTTTTAAATACACCGACCGTGATCATATTGGCTCTGTGTACCATTTTAGTGGTGCTGGCGTTAAAAAAGCCGGGAGAAGAAGTGATGTTTTCCACAGGAAACAGGCTGTGGATCTGGTTTCTGGCGCTGCTGCTTTTAGGGGCGCTGATGTTTTCCATGCTGTTAGCCTGGACTCCCAGAAGCGCGTCCATGATTGAAGGCGTTCAGGGAAGATATCTGCTGCCCTTCCTTCCGGCGGTTCTGCTTACATTCCGCAGCAGCCGGGTGGTACGGACGGGAAGCGACGACAGAGGGCTGCTTTATGCGGTGATGATGATGGATCTGTATGTGGCGGTGCGGATTTTTGCGGTGGTGTGCCTGCGGCTGTAGAGAGAAGCAGCATAAACAGTTGCACCCTTGTGGATAACGTGGTAAAATTTCCTGATAGATGTGGAAAAGCGGCTTTCGGGCTGCTGAATGACTCAGGATGGATGAAAGAAGGAGAAAGAATCATGGGAAAGATCAAAGTGACAACATGTGAAATTGAAGGACTTTATGTAATTGAGCCTACGGTTTTTAAGGATGAGAGAGGCTATTTTATGGAAACCTATAACCAGAATGACTTTAAGGAAGCAGGCCTTAATATGACCTTTGTACAGGACAATCAGTCCATGTCCGTAAAAGGCGTTTTAAGGGGCCTTCATTTCCAGAAGCAGTATCCTCAGGGCAAGCTGGTACGTGCGGTAAGGGGAACGGTCTTTGACGTTGCCGTAGACCTGCGTTCCGATTCCAAAACCTATGGAAAGTGGTTCGGCGTGACCTTATCTGCTGAAAACAAGAAGCAGTTTTACATTCCGGAGGGCTTTGCACACGGTTTTCTGGTTCTCTCCGATGAGGCGGAGTTTGCCTACAAGTGCACAGACTTTTATCATCCGGGCGATGAGGGCGGCCTTCTCTGGAGCGACCCTGAGATCGGCGTAGAGTGGCCTATCGAGCCGGGAATGGAGCTGATCATTTCCGAGAAGGATAAGAAATGGAGCGGTCTTAAGGATACCTTTAAATTCTGACAGTGAAGGATACGGATTATGAATTATGCAGTTTCTCTGTTAAAGGAGATTATTACAAAGCGAAAGCTCATATGGGATCTTGGAAAGGCTGATTTCAGAAAACGGTTCGTGGGTTCTTACTTCGGTATTGTATGGATGTTTATTCAGCCCATTGTGACCGTAGTCATTTATGCGGTGATTTTCGGAATCGGTTTTAAGTCTCCGCCGCCTGTTCCTGGAGTCAGCTATGTGGCATGGCTGGTTCCGGGCATTGTACCTTGGTTCTTTTTCAGCGAGGCGTTAAACACAGGAACGGGCTGTCTTCAGGAATACAGCTATCTGGTCAAAAAGGTGGTTTTCAAAGTAGAGATCCTGCCGATCATCAAGCTGATTTCCTGTCTGCTGGTCCATGCCTTTTTCGTGCTGATCATGGCGGGAATGTACCTGATCGCCGGGATGCCGGTGCGCGTTACCTGGATCCAGGTTCTCTATTATACCTTTGCAGCCTCTGTGCTGGCGCTGGGACTGGGATATTTTACAGCTTCTGTCAATGTATTTTTCAAGGATATGGCTCAGATCGTGGGAATCTGCCTGCAGTTTGGCATCTGGCTCAGCCCCATTATGTATCATGAATCTATGTTTACAGACCGTATGCCCTGGATGGAACCGATTTTTAAGCTGAATCCCTTTTACTATATCGTCACCGGATACAAGGACAGCATGATTACAGGCAACTGGTTCTGGGAGCGGCCGAAGCTGACGCTGTATTACTGGGCCTTCACCCTGATCGTACTTCTTTGCGGACTTAAGATGTTTAAAAAGCTCAGGCCTCATTTTTCCGATGTTCTGTAAGCGGATATGATAGGAAAGATAGGGATTGGCTGGAGACAGGGAGAGCGGAAAGGAACGATCGAGGCACAGGTGGTCTATTCCCGACGCCGCAGTCTGGCACTGGAGATAAAGACGGATGGTCAGGTGATCATCCGTGCGCCGGAGGGCATTTCGGAAGGAGTGCTGATGGAGTTTGTACGAACCCGGCAGGAATGGATTCTGAAGAAATGGTTCGATTCGGAAACAAAGAGACGAAATCTGGCTCAGGTATTTCCACATGACTATGAGGAAGATCCAAAGCTTGAGGCGGCTTACCGCAGGAAGGCACGGGAGCGGATTGGGCAGAGGACTGCGTATTTTGCGGCTTTGATGGGAGTAACCTATGGGCGGATTTCCATCCGCAGCGCCAAAACAC
>ENA-OQAB01000060-OQAB01000060.1-human-gut-metagenome-genome-assembly--contig:-NODE-60-length-58550-cov-5.735840_pt1 | contig 58550 bp, 46 predicted proteins | sample MGYA00242490_ERZ504517 | MGnify/ENA primary metagenome ERZ504517 (study PRJEB26092, sample SAMD00036298) | human gut metagenome | host: Homo sapiens | study: EMG produced TPA metagenomics assembly of...
CATTCAGTCCGGAGCGCCGGATGACGTGGCAGATCGGCGCTCTATTGTGCTCCCCGGCGCGCTGTTTTATTTAAGCTATGGAGTGATTTCAAGTCTCTGCATCAGGAACCGGCGGGCCACGACTAGAAAGAAGCGTTTTGTGGACTATTTTCCTGTCTGATTTCGGAGCGAATCTCATCGAGGCAGAGATGCAGGAGTATCTGCAGTTTCGAACCCTTGACGAGCATATTATTATTTATCTGGCAGTGATTGCCGCGATCCGGACCATGTTTGCCTGCATGCTTCTGGTGGGAGAACGGCAGTACCGGGCCCTTCTGAAAAAGAATGAGCATGAACGGCGTTATCAGAGACTGTTTCTGATGAAAACAGGCCTTAAAAATGAAATCTACTTTATGAGGAAAAACTCTGAGGAGATTGAGTCAGTTATGGCCAACGCCTACAAGCTCTACGAAAAGCTCTGCGAGCAGAAGCTCCCAGACGAGATGAAGCAGATGTCCCTTGCCATAGCCAGGGACGTCCATGAGATAAAAAAAGATTACTTCCGCATTATCCAGGGAATTGAGGAGGAGATTGGAAGCGAATACGAGGAGGAGAGCATGAGCTTTCAGGATATTCTTCAGATTCTCCAGTCCTCCACCTACCACATGATTGCGGCCAAAGGGCTGGATATTAAGCTGGTGTTTAGCTGTAACGATAATTTTATCACCCGCGGCCACTACACTCTGATGGCAGTGTTAAAAAATCTGGTCAATAACGCGATTGAGGCCATTGAGAGCGGAAAAAAGCCGGGCCAGGTGAGAATATTAGAAAAGAAGGAAAACGGAGTCTATATATTCCAGGTGGAGGACAATGGACCAGGCATTTCGGAGCGCCATCTGCCCAACATTTTCGAGATGGGATATTCGACAAAGTTTGACTATAAGACGGGAAACATCTACCGGGGCGTAGGACTCTGGGGAGTCAGAAATACGGTGGAGGAGCAGTTTAAGGGAACAATCAACGTGGTTTCACAGCCTGGAAAGGGAACCAGATTTCAGGTGGAAATCCCTGCCGAGAGATTAGAGGAGTCATAATATGGAGATTTATATTGTAGAAGACGACAGAACGGTAATCAATATTCTGGAAGATATAATAGAAACCAACGGGCTGGGAACTGTCTGCGGCACCTCCGGCGGGCAGCCGACGGACATGGAGGAGATTGTGCGCCTGAATCCGGACGTGGTTCTGGTGGATTTCCTGATGCCGGAAAAGGACGGCATTCAGCTGGTGAGAGAGCTGAAGGAGGCCGGCTGCGGTTCGCGGTTTATTATGATTTCTCAGGTGTCGGCCAAGGAACTGATAGGGAAGGCCTACAGCGCCGGAATTGATTTCTTTATCAGCAAGCCGATCAATATTATAGAAGTAAAATCTGTCATCGAAAACGTGGAGCGCCAGATCCAGAACGAGCGGACTCTCTCCAACATCAGGAAAATGTTCCTGGCTGAAATGAAGGAGGAGGTTCCGGAAGAGAAGAAGAAAAACGACGGGTATGTGAAGAAGCTGCAGGTGATTTTAAACCGGATCGGCATGTCGGGAGAGAAGGGCTGCGACGATATCATCAAAATCTGCCAGTATCTCCACGCCAACCATAAGCCAATCTCCCAGGTCAGCATCGGCCAGCTGTGCGAGATTCTGAGCGCCGCGCCCAAGAACATGGAGCAGAGAGTGCGCCGCGCCATTGCCGTAGGCATGGCGAATCTGGCCCACATGGGCATCGAGGACTTCATGAACGAGACGTTTACAGCCTATTCCGGCACACTGTTCCCCTTCGAGGAGATCCGCGCGGAGATGGATCACATCCGCGGAAAGCGCAAATACGGAGGAAAGGTCAGCATTAAAAAGTTCATTGACAGCCTGATGCTGGCGGCAGACAGGGAATCCCGCTTCTAAAGCGGGGCTCCTGCCTGGAAAAAATAAACACTTCATAAACTTTCTGAAAAAATCCTTTCGCTTTTTTAACAAATTCCTGTTTTTTTTGTAGTATTTTGTAAGCCATATGGTAAAGTACCACCATAAAAATATTGGAGGTAATATATATGGCACCCATTTTAGAACTTGATATGTATCAGGCAACTGCGGTCGCAGCTCTCGTGCTTCTTCTGGGACGTTTCCTTGTAAAGAAGATTCCGATTCTGGATCGTTACTGTATCCCAGCGCCGGTTGTGGGCGGCTTTGTTTATGCGATTGTCCACTGTATTGTAAGATCGGCCGGAATTATCGAGATCAGCGCGGACATGACATTAAAGAATGTTTTCATGGTAGGTTTCTTCTGCAGCGTTGGTTTTACAGCATCCTTCAGAATGTTAAAGAAGGGCGGTATTCAGACTATTGTTTTCCTTGGCCTTGCCTTAGCTATGGTAGTGCTTCAGAATATTCTGGGAGCAGGCCTTGCCACAGCGTTCGGCCTTGATCCGAGACTGGGTCTTGCTACAGGTTCCATCCCGATGGTAGGCGGACACGGAACAGCAGGTTCCTTCGGACCGCTTCTTGAGGATTTAGGCGTAGCTAACGCAAACGTAGTAGCTATCGCTTCCGCAACATTCGGACTGGTAGCAGGCTGCGCCATCGGCGGACCTATCGCTACAGGTAAGATTAAGAAATTTAAATTACATTCTACAGAGATGTCAGCAGAGGGCGGATTTGAGACAGAGGACGCAGGAAAGATCGATTCCAAGAGATTCCTGGATGCAGTTCTGGCTCTGATTATTGCAATTGGTTTTGGTACAATCGTTTCCATGCTTCTTGGAAAGCTGATGACTTTCCCATTCTACATCGGCGCTATGTTAGTCGGAGCAGTAATCCGCAACGTAGCTGACGTTGCCAAGAAGGAGCTTCCGATGGAGGAGATCGGCGTAGTAGGCGGTTTCTGTCTGTCCGTATTCCTGGGACTTGCCATGATCGACATGAAGTTATGGCAGCTGGCAGAGCTGGCTCTTCCGTTAGTAGTTATGTTAGCGGCTCAGACCGTTCTCATGTTCTTATACGCTAACTTTGTTGTATTCAACGTATTAGGACGCAACTACGACGCAGCAGTTATGACAACAGGTTTCTGCGGTTTCGGTATGGGCGCTACTCCAAACGCCATGGCAAACATGCAGGCAGTAGTAGGACAGTATGGACCGGCTCCGACTGCATTCATGGTAGTGCCGTTAGTAGGTTCCCTGTTCATCGATTTCTTAAACGCTACGATCCTGACAGGATTCATCAACTTCTTAGGCTAATTCAGTATCCATATACAAACACTCAGCCGGTCCTATGGGCCGGCTGTTTACTGCTTGGAAGCAGCGCGGCAGGACGCTTTTCTCACAGCCGGCAGGCGTTGATTCAGGCTCAGGACGCCTGTTATTATGTAATATAAATGAAATATAATAATATTTATAATGCGATATTAATTTGATTATGCACAGACAATGAGTTATAATTAAAACAGAACGTAAGATTTTCACAAAAACAGTAGATTTTTTGTTTCTTTTTTGCTACAATGTAGACATGAAGCAAAGAGACTATACTGTTGAGTGAAAACTCACAATATTAATGCAAAAGCAGGAGGTATTATCCAATGAGCAAGTATGTTGACAGAGTTCTTGCAGAACTCAAAGAGAAAAATGCACATGAAGCCGAATTCCTTCAGACAGCAGAGGAAGTATTATCCACTCTGGGTCCGGTTGTAGATGCACATCCGGAGTACGAGAAGGCTGCTCTTCTTGAGAGAATGGTTGAGCCGGAGAGAACTATCGAGTTCCGTGTACCGTGGGTAGATGACAACGGCGCTGTCCATGTAAACCGTGGCTATCGTGTACAGTTCAACGGCGCTATTGGACCGTACAAAGGAGGCTTACGTTTCGCTCCTTCTGTAAACCTGTCTATCATGAAATTCTTAGGCTTCGAGCAGACTTTCAAAAACAGCTTAACAACCCTGCCGATGGGCGGTGCTAAGGGTGGTTCTGACTTCGATCCGAACGGCAAGAGCGATGCAGAGGTTATGAGATTCTGCCAGTCCTTCATGACTGAGTTATATCGTCACATCGGACCGGACGTAGATATCCCAGCTGGTGACCTTGGTGTAGGTGCTCGTGAGATCGGTTACCTGTATGGCCAGTACAGAAAGATCCGTGGTGCATTCGAGAACGGTACTATCACTGGTAAGGGAATGTCCTTCGGTGGTTCTCTGGTACGTCCGGAAGCAACTGGTTACGGTGCTGTATACTATACAGAGGCTGTTATGAAACATGAGAACGATACAATCGAAGGCAAGAGCGTTGTTGTATCTGGTTTCGGTAACGTTGCTTGGGGTATCTGCAAGAAACTGGCTGAGCTGGGTGCTAAGGCTGTTACCCTGTCTGGTCCGGACGGATACATCTACGATCCGGAAGGTGTTGTAACTGAAGAGAAGATCAACTACATGCTGGAGATGAGAGCATCTGGACGTAACAAAGTTCAGGATTACGCAGACAAGTTCGGCGTACAGTTCTTCCCAGGTGAGAAACCGTTCGGCGTTAAGGCTGACATCGTTATGCCGGCTGCTACTCAGAACGATGTTCGTATGGAAGAGGCTAAGAAGATGGTTGCTAACGGCCTTAAGTACTATATCGAGGTTGCTAACATGCCAACTACCAACGAAGCTCTTAAGTTCTTAATGGAGCAGAAGAACATGGTAGTAGCTCCGTCCAAGGCTGTAAACGCAGGTGGTGTTCTTGTATCTGGTCTTGAGATGAGCCAGAACAGCGAGAGATACAGCTGGACAGCAGAGGAAGTTGATACAAAACTTCATCAGATCATGACTGGTATCCATGATGGTTCCGCAGCAGCAGCTGAGAAATACGGCTTAGGCTACAACCTGGTAGCTGGTGCTAACATCGTTGGTTTCCAGAAAGTTGCTGACGCTATGATGGCTCAGGGTATCTGCTGGTAATCAGTACCAACAATCGTTACATAAAGCGGTTATCTAAGTAAGAGGGGCTGCTGCATTAAGCGGGGTAATGCCTGGCATCAGGCGCCGTTTAAGGCAGCGGCCCTTATTTAAACCAGACAGGCTGTCAGGCCTGCCTGAAATCGAAAGGAGATAAAATTCACTATGAAGTGTCTTATTATTGATAAGGTATATGCAGGCATTGCAGAAGAACTGGGAAAATACATGGAGGTAAAGACAGCAGACAATCTGCCGTCCTCCAAGGATCAGGTTCTCGCTGAGATCGGAGATGTAGACGTTCTGATCATGCGCGTGGATCCGAAGATTGACAAGGATATCATCGACGCAGCTAAGAACTTAAAGATCATCGGCGTTTGCTCCGTTGGCTTAAACCATATCGATATGGATTACGCTAAGGAGAAGGGAATCCAGATTTTCAACGCTCCTGGCTTAAACGCAAATGCAGTTGCAGAGCTTACCATTTCCAAGATGCTTGACATCTCCCGTGGAACCATGACAGCTAACACAGACGTTAAGGTTAAGCACGAGTGGGATAAGTACAAGTTCGTTGGCCGCGAGCTTCGCGGAAAGACACTGGGCGTTATGGGCTTTGGCCGTATCGGACGCCGCGTAGGCGAGCTGGGACGCGCTTTTGGCATGACAGTTGTTGCTTACGATCCATTCTTAAAGGCCGAGGACTTTGAGAAGGAGCACGCAACAGGCATGAGCATCGACGAGCTCTTAAAGGCTGCTGATTTCGTATCCATCCACGTGCCGTTAACACCAGAGACAAAGGATCTGTTCAATGCTAAATCCATCGCTGAGATGAAGGATGACGCAGTTGTTCTCAACATGAGCCGCGGCGGAATCGTAAACGAGAAGGATATGTACGAGGCATTAAAGGCAGGCAAGATCGGCGGATACGCAACAGACGTTATGGAGAACGAGCTGGCAGGCAGCGGCCTGACAGGAAACGACACCTTTGCAAGCCCGCTGTTCGAGTGCGATAACTTCATCGTTTCCCCGCACATCGGAGCACAGTCTGTAGACGCTTCCAAGGATATCGGTATCCATATCACAGCTAAGGTAAAAGAGGCACTTGGCCTGTAATCAAAGATAATAAAGTATTGCATTAAGGCGGGATTCGCGAAGGCGTGTCCCGCCTTTTCAGATCCCTGCGGCAGAAGAGAGGACAGCACAAATCTGCCGCAGACGCCTTACGATATAAAAAGTAGTGTATTTCCCCTTTTCGCGAATCTCCCAAGAATAAAACGCAGTATTTTGTCACTTTCCACGAACTCCCCCTGGGAATAAAACATCGTTTCCGGTGACTTCAAGTGGAACAAGACGGTTTATGTGAGAAGTGCTATAAAGAATAGGTTATATCGCAAATAAAAATGTAAAAAACTGATGAAAACTTCGTTGAAATTTCACCCTAACTCAGTTGAAATTTGTATGTTTTTTTGCCAGAATTGTCTTTATAATTATGAATATTAGATAAGCTGAGGATAGTTTGAGAAGGAAAAAACGGTGTTTTTGGCTTATCAGAAAGACAGAATTCAGCCGTTCCAGCGGCTGTTTCTGCAGCAAAGGAACTGTAAACGAAAGGCACCGTTTAAAACGGTGAAATCAGGGGGAAGTTTTTATGAAGAAAAAAACGAAACGTGTAGTGCCGGCTCTGCTGAGCCTGGTCATGGCGGTATCGTCTGTTCCCGGCCCAGCCTACGGCGCTCCGCTGGTTACGCTCTTTTCCTCAGCGGAAGACGACACGCAGATGGTCTCAGACGCGGAGACAGTATTTGTGAATTTCTATGACGGATCGGTTCGTTCTCAGGACTTCAACAGCAACTGGAAGTTTTTCCTGGGAAATGCCGGCAATGCACAGGAGGTCAATTTCGACGACTCCAAGTGGAAGGCAGTGAGTCTGCCCCATGACTACAGCATTGAGCAGGATTACTCTCCAAATATGGAGGCAGAGAGCGGCTATCTTCCGGGAGGAACCGGATGGTACAGAAAGAATTTCACAGTTCCGAAGGAAGCTGCCACAAAGCAGGTCCGCGTGGATTTCGACGGCGTGTACATGAACGCCACTGTGTATATCAATGGACATCAGGTGGGAACCCATCCCTATGGATACTCGCCGTTTTCCTTTGACCTGACTCCGTATCTGAACTACGGCGGAGACAATGTAATCGCCGTAAAGGTAGATCACAAGACTCCGTCCAGCCGCTGGTATTCAGGAAGCGGTATTTACAGAGATGTGAAGCTGACCATCACGCCTATGGTACACGAGGCGCTGCACGGAACGAAGGTGGAGCTTCCGGATCTGAAGTCCAACAAGAGCAATCCTTCCGTCCATGTGGAGACTGCCGTTCAGAACGAGTCCGGATCTGAGGCAGAGGTTACTGTATCTCATCGGATTTACCGGAAGGATGGCGACAGCAAGACTCCGATTGGCGAGATTACAGCAGATCCGGTTAAGGTAGCCAGCGGAGCGACGGTGACGGTGGAGAGCGATATGACTGCGTCCAATCCGAAGATGTGGACTCTGGATGAACCGTATCTTTACGTGATGGAGACAACCGTCAGCACAGGAACGACTACAGATGTAACGACCTCTGATTTCGGTTTCCGTTACTTTGATTTTGACAGCAGCACTGGTTTCTCCCTGAACGGAGAGAACATGAAGCTGAAGGGCGTTTGTATGCACCATGATCAGGGATCTCTGGGCGCAGAGGCATGGGACAGAGCCATTGAGCGCCAGGTAGAGATTTTGAAGGATATGGGCTGCAACGCCATCCGTGTCACACACAATCCGGCAGCAGAAGATCTCATTGACATCTGTAATGAGAAGGGAATGCTGGTCATTGAGGAGATGTTCGATGGCTGGCATGGAGCGAAAAACCAGAACAGCGAGGACTATGCCAAGTGGTATGGAAAGAATATCGAGGACGGCAACCTGATTCTTGGACAGGACGAGGGCGGCATGACGTGGGCTGAGTTCGATATGAAGTCTGTCATCCGCAGAGACTGGAACGCTCCAAGCGTGATCTCCTGGTCCCTGGGCAACGAGGTCATGGAGGGAATTGGTATTGGAGTTGGCGATTACCCGAATCAGGCTCAGAAGCTGATCGACTGGGCGGTGGAGACAGATGACACAAGGCCTGTGACCACTGGAGACAATAAGCTGAAGAGCGGTCTGGCGCAGTCTCAGCAGATTGGCGAGAAGCTGGCAGCTGAGGACGGCCTGGTGGGCTTTAACTACACAGCCTTAAACGGCAACAACACCTTATCCGATTACCATACAAAGCATCCAGAGTGGAATATCTACGGCTCAGAGACAGCCTCCTCTATTAACAGCAGGGGCGTTTACAAACCGTCTCTCTACGACAGACAGCTGACAGCCTACGACGAGTCTAGAGTAAACTGGGGCCATCTGGCCAGCGACGCTTGGTACACTACCATCCAGAAGGATTTCGTGGCAGGAGAGTTTGTCTGGACAGGCTTTGACTACATCGGAGAGCCAACTAACTGGAATGGAATTACTTCTGGCGCTCAGGGAGCATGGCCGTCCCCGAAGAACTCCTACTTTGGAATCATTGATACGGCAGGACTTCCAAAGGACAGCTACTATCTGTACCAGAGCTTATGGAATGAGTATGAGAATACTCTTCACATTCTCCCGGCATGGAACGGCGATGTAATAGAGAAGGATGATCAGGGAAATGTAAAGGTAGTGGTTTACTCAGACGCTCCGACTGTAGATCTTTTCTTCACTCCGGAAGGAGGACAGGAAACTTCACTGGGAAGCAAGACCATGACTGAGAAGCACAGCCAGGCAGATGACGGCAGCGAAGGCCTCTATACTTATCAGATGTATGAGGGCGACGACAAGGACAACACAGCCCATAAGAACCTGTACCGCACCTGGAAGGTTCCTTATCAGGATGGAACGCTGCGGGCAGTGGCGAAGGACGCTTCCGGCCGTGAGATTTCCAATACAGTGGGAAGAAATGTAGTTAAGACAGCCGGAAAGGCCGCCAAGATCGAGGCGGAGGCTGACAGAGACAGAATTGACGCCGACGGAGACGATCTCAGCTACATTACAGTCACGATTACAGACGAGAATGGAACGATGGTTCCGGACGCAGACAACCGCGTGAAGTTCACCGTGGAGGGCGACGGAAAGCTGGTAGGCCTTGACAACGGCTGGACTACAGACCATGATTCCTATCAGGCAGACAACCGCAGAGCATTCAACGGACAGCTGGTAGCGATTGTACAGTCTACAGAGGAGGATGGTTCCTTCACACTGAAGGCAGAGGCCGATGGACTGAAGGGATGCGAGGTCACAGTAGACACAGAGGCGGTTGAGAGCGGAGAGACCGATCCAGGTGCCGACAACATGGTGGCAAGCTACGAGATTTCCAAGAACTACTATGTAAAGGTAGGCTACGAGCCGGTGCTTCCGGAGACACTGCCAGTTACATACACAGACGGAACGACAGCAGAGCTTTCTGTTGTGTGGGATACCATTCCGCAGGACAAGCTGGACGAGGAAGGAAGCTTCCTGTTAAGCGGCGATATGGAGGGAACCAAGGTTTCCGTCAGCATCAATATGATCAGCCAGATTGCGGCGATCTTAAACTACTCCACAACCGTGCATCTGGGCGAGGCTCCGCTTCTGCCGGAGTCAAGACAGCTGGTATCTGAGGATGGAGAGATCTTAAATATCGCCCTTCCGGTTGAGTGGGACGAGCGTCCGGCTGACGACTACAAGGAAGAGGGCATCGTAACGGTGAACGGAACCGTTTCCGTCTTCGGAGAGCCGATGGATGTGACAGCTTCCGTGCGGGTTCAGAAGGAGAAAGCGGTTATCACAGACAATGTGGGAACCAAGGCCAAGGTCAGCCAGACAGTAGGAACTCCGTCTGATGCACTGAGCGCAATCAACGACGGCTCCACGAAGAGTGTGGATAATCCTTCCAGCCCCAATAACTCCAGATGGAGCAACTGGGACTATACGAAGAAGACTCAGAATGATCCGCCGGCAGAGCTTCAGTTTGTCTTTGACACACAGGAGACACTGGGACAGATTAAGATTTACTTTGTAAAAGATAATAACTCACTCCGTTTCCCGGATCCTGGCATTACGAAGATTTACGTTTCCAACGATATGAAGCAGTGGACAGAGCTTCACACCCTGGGAGTGAAGGAGACAATTCCGGATAAGGAAACCTCACCTATGGTAAAATGCTATACCTACGACTTTGCTCCACTGGGAGCTACCTACCTGAAGCTGGAAATCCACAATAACGAGAAGGGAAGCGAGGGCGCGGCAGGCGCAAATATGCCGACCACAGGAATCACAGAGGTAGAGCTTTACCGCTCTGAGGGACGCTTCACAGCCAACAGCTCTACGGCTCTCAGCAGCCTGACCTTAAACGGCGTGAAAGCTCCGGAGTCTGCTCTGAAGGCAGGCGAGTACAACACTCCGATGAGCGTTGTGGAGGAGTTACAGGCAGTCAGCGAGGAGAATGCGGCTATCACCGTACTTCCGGCTGCAGACGGACAGGTGAAAATTCTCTTAGAGTCAGAGGATCACTCTAAGATGGATGAGTTTATCATTCATCTGGAGCAGGATTCCACAGGAAGTGCAGACGATGATTCTATGGATTATCCGGTAAAGGATATGAAGGTAACCGTTGGAAATGAGCATGGAACTGATAAGAAAGAGAATGCCCTGGACAACAACTACGGCACAGTATGGCATACAGACTGGAATAATGTAACTCCTGTCGAAAAACGCTGGATTCAGCTGGAACTCGACAAAGAGACCAACATTGACGCGCTGCGTTACTATTCCAGAAATGACGGTCCTAACGGACGCGTTAACAAATATAAAGTGGAGGTAAGCTCCGACGGAAAAGACTGGAAAACAGTTTCCACAGGAAATTGGAAAAATGAAGGAGGCTGGAAGCTGGCGGCCTTTGAGGAGCCAGTAAAGGCTAAATTTGTCAAGCTGACTGGTGTGGAGACATATGGAAATACTGCCAATATGTTTATGAGCGCCGCCGAGGTGAGAGTCCGGACAGCCAGAGAGACAACAAAACTGACAGAGGACAATGTGACTCTTTCAGAGGATACCTTTATCATGGACGAGGATCAGACTCCGGTGAAGCCGGAAGTATCTGTTTCCATTGACGGAAAAGCCCTGAGATACGGTATTGATTACACGGTTAATTATGAGAACAATGATAAGCCGGGAATCGGAACTGTGATTGTAAAGGGAATCATGGACTACTCAGGCGTTATCCGCCTGGAGTTCCACATCGTGGGCAGCAATACCCAGAATGTGACAGTTCTGGATGGAACCATCACAAAGCTGGATGATCAGGAGCTGGAAGGCCAGACTCAGATCGAGGCAGAGAGCGGAAGAATCGTTACAGTGAAGGCAGACGTAAAGGATGGGATGGAGTTTGACCACTGGAGAACAGCTCCGGCCAACCTGTTAAGCAAAGAGGATATGAAGAAGGAAGAGGTTTCCTTCATCATTCCTGAAAGCGGAAGCCGTCTGCACGCAGTATACAGAGAAGAGGGAGAAGACAAACTGTCTGAGGAAGCTTACACGACAGCAGAGCCGTCAAACTGGTTCGCATTCGGCGACGAAAGCGACATGGAGGCACTGCTTGAGGCAGCTCTGACAGACAGCGACGAGGTAATTCTTCAGAGAGGCGGATCCGCAGAGGTTAAGATGAACCTGGAGCGCTCTAAGAAAGAACCGAGCAAGATGGATATCCTGAAGAGCTATGAGCTTCTGGCAAGTCCGTCTGACGCAGAGGAGGAAGAGGATGACGACGATAAGAACGTAACCTCCAAGGCAACTGCCTCCAATGCAGAAAAGAGCGAGACAGTGAAAGCAAGCGCATCCGACGCAGAGGAAACACTGAATCCGAGAGATATTTTGAAGGACGAGGTACTTTCTCCGTTAAAGGCAGTAAAAGAAGAGGCTGGTCTTAACGATGACGAGGAAGCTGCCAGAACGACAAAGATTGCATTCTGGATTCGGACAACAGCTGAAAAGGTAGTGACAAACAGCGCTGGAAATCCAACCAGAACACAGCTGGTAGATCCAAAGCTTCCGGAGGTTCAGATTACAGCGGAGCTTCCGAAGGACGACAGAAGGATGGAAGACTACCAGGTAATGCGCTACGAGTACAGCGAGGACGGCACAAGCGTATCAGTGGTAAGCTGCGAGGTAGAGGGAAATAACCTGATCTTTGACGCAGCGCCGGACGGCGTTTACGCAGTCATGTATACACAGTGCTTCGACGTAATCTTCGAGGACTACGACAAGACAGTTCTGAGCAAACAGAGAGTTGCCTATGGCAATGCAGCTGAGGCTCCGGAGGATCCGAAGCGCGAGGGCTACACCTTTGCAGGCTGGAACAAGGACTTTGACTATGTAACTTCTGACATGAGAATCCGCGCTGTGTATGAGGAAGGCGAGGAGAAGCCGGAGGTAAATAAGAACCGTCTGGAGGCCAAGATTGAGGAGATCCAGAGAAAGATGGACGCTCTCGATGAGGACGATTACACAAGCTCCAGCTGGAGCAAGCTGGAGGACGCCCTTGACGAGGCCATCGCCGTACTGGAGGATGAGGACGCAACTCAGTCTCAGGTCAATAAGGCGGCAGAGAAGCTGGACAAGGCCTATAAGGCGTTAAAGAGAATAGGCGGCGGAAGCAGCCATTCCGGCGGTTCCGGCGGAAGCGGCCATTCCTCCAGCCGTCCGCTCTACGGAAACAGCAAGCCGCAGCCGTTAGACGGAGGAGCCTATGTGACAAACGGAACATGGACGAACGTTCAGAACGGCTGGACCTTCACAAAGGAGAACGGAGAGAAGGCAGTTTCCTGCTGGATCTACACCCTCTGGGGAGATTCCTATGAGTGGTATTACTTCAATGCAGAAGGAAAGATGGCGACTGGATGGGTTGAGGCTGACGGACAGACCTTCTATCTGAATCTTGTATCTGACGGTACAAGAGGAAAGATGATGACAGGCTGGCAGCTGATTGACGGAAAATACTACTACTTCAACACCGTATCCGACGGCACAAGAGGAGCTCTCTACAGAAACAGAACGACTCCCGACGGATACCAGGTAGGAGCAGACGGAGTCTGGATCCAGTAAAAGGAATATGAAAATCTAAAACAGGGCAGAGAGAAATGGTTTCGCGGCTTCGACTGAAAGCCGCCAGAAACTGTTTCCTCTGCCCGTTTTGTTGTGTTTTGGGAAAGAAATGCATATTTTTTACAGGAAAACTATAGAAATATCAGATAGGATATGGTTAAATAGATATAGAATTTCAGAATCAGGAGGAAAGATGTATGTCAGAAGAAAGATTAAATGAAAATATGGAGAATATGGAGACCATGGCCGATTACGAGAAGGAGATCGAGGAATCCTTTAAGAAAAATGAGGACACTCCTGTATGGGAAAAGTTTACCAAACTGATGGAGGAGAAGACTCCGCTTCAGGTGGAGATCGCCGAGGTGGTAAACGGCGGCGTAACCGCTTATGTGGATGGTATCAGAGGCTTTATCCCGGCTTCCAAGCTGGCCGCTTCCTATGTGGAGAACCTGGAGGAGTGGGTTGGAAAGACCATTGACGTGCTGGTGATCACTGTGGAAGAGGAGAGAAAGAAGCTGGTTCTGTCCGGACGTGAGCTGGCCAGAGAGAAGGAGCAGGAGGAGAAGAAAAAGAGAGTGGAGCAGTGCCAGGTAGGCGCGGTGATGGAAGGAACTGTGGAGACCATCAAGGACTACGGCGCTTTTGTGAGACTGGAGAACGGACTGTCAGGCCTGGTTCACGTATCCCGCATCAGCAGCCAGAGAGTGAAGCACCCGGGCGCAGTTTTAAAGGAAGGTCAGACTGTTAAGGTGAAGATTGTGGGAATTAAGGACGGCAAGCTGAGCCTCAGCATCCGCGACGCACAGGAGAAGGAGGAAGAGGAGCTTCAGCAGGAGGAGTTTTTCGACTACCACGAGAATGGCCAGGCCGCTACCAGCCTTGGTTCTCTGTTAAAGGGACTGAAATTTTAGTTAGATATTTGGCTCAGCCAGCGCGAAAGCTTCAGTGAAAGGAGGCCGTTCATAGTGAATATTCCAAAGAGCTTTAACCAGATGGATCAGTGGAAGGCCGTGATGTTTTTGTATAACTCCGCGCTGAAGGAGATCAATACAAAGATCGAGATTCTGAACAATGAATTTGTTCACATTTATTCCTACAATCCGATTGAACATATTAAATCCAGACTGAAGACGCCGGAAAGCATTGTCAAAAAGCTGAAAAGCGACGGCAGAGAGGTGACGATCCCCAACATGATCGATCACCTCAGCGATATTGCCGGAATCAGGATTATCTGTTCCTTCACTTCGGACATCTACAGGATTGCCGACATGATTGCCAGGCAGTCGGACGTGACGGTGCTGTATGTGAAGGACTACATTAAAAATCCCAAGCCCAACGGGTATAAGAGCTACCACATGGTGGTGACGATCCCCATTTACCTGAGCGAGGGGCCGGTGGACACCAAGGTGGAGATTCAGATCCGCACGGTGGCCATGGATTTCTGGGCCAGCCTGGAGCACAAGATCTACTATAAATTCGAAGGAAACGCCCCTGATTTTCTGGAGAAGGAGCTGAAAGCCTGTGCCGACATGGTGGATCTGCTGGATGCGAAGATGTTTTCCCTCAACGAGGCGATTATGAAGATCAGCGCCGAGCAGAGGCTGAAAGAGGAAGAGGAGTTCAGGCGCTCCAGAGAGACTCAGGAATGATCATAAAAAACGGAGAAGAAGAACATGAAAATTGTACTGCAGAGAGTAACCCAGGCCAGCGTGACAGTGGATGGGCAGGTAATTGGAAAGATAGGACAGGGATTTCTGGTCCTGCTGGGAGTGTGCGATACAGACACAGAGGCCATTGCCGACAAGATGGTGGACAAACTGTGCAAGCTCAGAATTTTCCAGGATGACCAGGGGAAAACCAATCTCTCCCTGGCAGACGTGGGAGGAGAGCTTCTGGTAGTCAGCCAGTTTACCCTGTACGCAGACTGCAGAAAGGGCAACAGGCCCAGCTTTGTCAAGGCGGGAGCTCCCGGCATGGCCAACCGGCTCTACGAGTATGTGGTAGAGAAATGCAAAGGTTATGTAAACCGAGTGGAGCACGGCGAGTTCGGCGCCGACATGAAGGTGGAGCTGTTAAACGACGGCCCGTTTACTCTAGTACTTGACAGCGAGGAAATCTGCCGGTAGGAAAAGAACGGATGAAGCCTGGGACGAAGCGTTTCAGGCCCGCCGCAGAACAGACAGAAGCGATATAAGAGCGATCTCAGAATGAAAAGAATCAGATGAGATACGGAAAGGAGCATGACACATGGATGAGAGCGTAAAGGAGCTGCAGAAGCAGCTGACATGGGAATTCCCGCACATTGCAAAGGAGGCGCCGGATCAGACGAAGGAGGCGGCTGAATACTGCGAGGGATACAAGGCGTTTTTAAATAAGGCCAAGACAGAGAGAGAATTTGTGGCTGAGGCAGTGAGAATTCTGTCTGAGAACGGCTACCAGGAATATGAAATCGGAAAGAAGTACGAGACAGGCGATAAGGTTTACTTTATCAACCGGAAAAAGGCCCTGATTATGACTACCTTCGGCTGCAGGCCATTAGAGGAGGGCATCCGATTAAACATTGCCCACATCGACTCCCCGCGCCTTGACTTAAAGCCCAATCCACTTTATGAGAAGACGGATCTGGCCTTCTTAAAGACTCACTACTACGGCGGAATCCGCAAGTACCAGTGGGCGACCATCCCGTTAGCCATGCACGGAGTGGTGATTACAAAGGACGGAACGGCAGTGGACATCTGCATCGGCGAGGACGAGGGCGATCCGGTATTCTGCGTGACCGATCTGCTTCCTCATCTGGCTGCAGAGCAGAATGAGAGAAAACTGAAGGACGGAATCAAGGGCGAGGAGTTGAACGTGCTGGTAGGCTCTATTCCGTATGCAGGCGAGGAGATCAAGGAGCCGGTGAAGCTTCTGGTTCTCAAGTTGTTAAACGAGAAGTACGGCATGACGGAGAAGGATTTTACCAGAGCGGAGATCGAGATGGTTCCGGCTGTGAAGGCCACAGATGTGGGACTGGACAGAAGCCTGGTAGGCGCTTACGGACAGGACGACAAGGTGTGCGCTTACACTGCCATGACAGCCGAGATGGCCACAGAGAAGCCGGAGTACACCACAGTGACTGTGCTGGCTGACAAGGAGGAGATCGGATCCGTAGGAAACACAGGACTGGATTCTGATTTCAGCCTTCATTACATCGAGTATCTGGCAGACGCGGCAGGCGCGGACGTAAAGACGGTGCTGAGAAATTCCATCTGCCTTTCCTCCGATGTAAACGCCGCCTACGACCCGACGTTTGCCAGCGTTTACGAGGAGAAGAACTCCTGCTATGTAAATAAAGGCTGCGTACTCACCAAGTATACAGGAGCCAGAGGAAAGTCCGGCAGCAACGACGCCAGCGCGGAGACCATGGCCAAGGTCATCGACATTATGGATCGGGAAGGCGTGTACTGGCAGATTGGAGAGCTGGGAGCCGTAGACGTGGGAGGCGGCGGAACCGTTGCCTGCTATGTGGCTAAGATGGATGTGGACGTAGTGGATCTGGGAGTGCCGATTCTGGCTATGCACGCGCCGTTCGAGCTGGCGTCCAAGTTAGATATTTACAACACCTACAAGGCGTTTAAGGCATTCTATAAATAAATCTTAAAAAACAGTAAAAATCGGAAAAACTCTTTTTTATCGCAGTATTTTGTGATATTATGTGTTTTATACTTTTCAGAACGTGTTTGGAGATACAGGTTATTTCCAAACACGTTTTTAAAGAAAAGTGGCAAAACAAAAGGCGGAACGTCCGTCTTTTCAAACAGTAAAAAGAGAGTAAGAGGACAGGTAAATGAGGAAATTTGTAAAGGCAGGACTGGCAGGACTCGCGGCTCTGATGCTTATGACAGGCTGCGGCGCGAAGGAGCAGACGGCGACTCCGTCTGATGCGGAGAGTAAGGCGGAAGGCGGCGAAGAGGCTTCCGAAGAGTATATTGCCGAGGGAAGCATTACCCTGGGAGAGTATAAGAATCTTCCGGTTACAGTGGTAAATCCTACTGTTTCCGACGAGGAGCTGCAGGGCAGGATTGACACGGTTCTCGGAGGCTATGCCACCTGGGACGCAGTGGATCGGGAGGCAGCGGACGGAGACAGAGTCAAGATTGATTACAAGGGCTTAAAGGACGGAGAGGCCTTCGAGGGAGGCACGGCTGAGGGCTATACGCTGGTGCTGGGATCCAACACCTTTATCGACGGCTTTGAGGAAGGCCTCATCGGCGTGAAGGCCGGAGAGGAGAGAGACCTGAATCTTACCTTCCCGGAGGACTACCAGGCCGAGGATCTGGCCGGACAGGACGTGGTATTTGAGGTGAAGATCCACGAGGTAGCGGAAAAGCATGTGCCGGAGCTGACCGACGAGTTCGTAGCTGAGAATTTCCCGGAGCTTGGAACTGTAGACGCCTACAAGGCAGATTTAAAGCAGCAGATGTTAGACGCCAAAACCATGCAGAGCGAACAGCAGAGAGACGCGGAGCTTCTGGCTGCTGTGGTGGAGAATTCTGAGATCGCCTGCGCCACAGACGAGGTGAATGAGGTGTACGACCAGCAGATTCAGTACTACACCTCTATGGCAGGCATGTACGGCATGGGACTGGCCGATTACGCCGCTATGATGGGCATGGATGAGGATGGTTTCCGCACAGAGGTGAGAAAGATGTCCGAGCAGACAGTAAAGCAGCAGATGGCCCTGATGGAGATTGCAAAGAAGGAGAAGCTGACCGTCGAGGACGCTGACAGAGAAGCTCTGGCAGAGGAGTATAAGGACGCCTACGAGAGCGTGGACGACATGATCGAGAAGGCCGGAGCTGAGAACGTGGACAATGCCATTCTCTACGATAAGGCAATCCAGGTGGTTGTGGACAACGCTGACGTTACGAATGTAGACGGACTGGCAGTAGCCGAGTAGCTTACCAAGGATGGAGGTTTTAGGAAATGCAGATGTTATATGACAGAATCCGCAGGGACGGAGTGGTGAGAGCTGGAAACGTGCTGAAGGTAGACCGCTTCCTGAATCATCAGATGGATATCGAGCTGTTTAAGGAGATTGGAAAGGAATTCAAGCGTCGTTTTGCCGATGTGGAGGTCAATAAGATTCTGACAATCGAGGCATCCGGCATTGGAATCGCCTGCATTGTAGCCCAGTACTTCAACGTGCCGGTGGTATTTGCCAAGAAGACCAAGACGAAGAATATCGCGGGCGACGTATATACCACGAAGGTAGAATCCTTTACTCATGGAACGGTATATGACATTATCGTGTCCAAGGAGTTCCTGGGAAAAGGGGACAAGGTGCTTGTCATCGACGATTTCCTGGCTAAGGGAAAGGCCCTGGACGGCCTGACGACACTGATCCAGAACTCGGGAGCCGAGCTGGTGGGAGCAGGAATTGTTATCGAGAAGGGCTTCCAGTGCGGCGGAGACATTATCCGCCAGAAGGGAATCCGCCTGGAGTCTCTGGCCATTGTGGACAGCATGGACGAGACGACGGGGGAGATCGTATTCCGCGGCGAGGAGAAACAGGCTTAACGACAGGAAATACAGCGAGGAAGGCATAAAGGAATTACAAAGTGGGAAACAGAAAAGCGCTTTTTTTGATATTGACGGAACGCTGCTCAGCGAGGGAAGAGACAGAAAAGTACCGGAGAGCGCCAGAAAGGCTCTCCTGCAGGCGAGAGAAAAGGGCCACCTGGTATTTGTGAATACCGGAAGAACCTGGTGCGAGACGAAGGAGGTCAGGCATCTGATTGACGCAGACGGCTGGCTCTGCGGCTGCGGCACCTATCTCATGGCAGAGGGAGAAGTGCTTTACGACTGGAGAATCTCCCCGGAACGGGGGGATCAGCTGATAAAGCTGATACGGGACTGCGGCATGGACGGAGTGTTAGAGGGCGTGGAGGCCTGCTATATGCAGAAGGCCCCGTCTCCGACCAGGGCAGTGGAGCAGTGCAGACAGGATTTCTCAGCTCTGGGGATTGTCTCAGAGAAAACCTGGGACGACGAGGATATCAGCTTCTCAAAATTTTGTCTCGTGACAGATGAAAACAGCTGTCTGGAGCGGTTTAAGGAAGAAACCAGGGAGGATCTGGAGGTGATTGACCGGGGAAGCGCCTTTGTGGAGGTGGTTCCCAGAGGGCACTCAAAGGCGGCTGCCATTGAGAGAATCCTTGGCCGGTATGGGCTTGCCCTGGAGGACGCCTGGGTATTCGGCGACAGCATGAACGATCTGTCCATGTTTCAGTATGCCCGGAATGCTGTGCTGATGGGCAGGCACGACAAAGAACTGGAGCCCTACGCGTCCTTTATAACGAAGACAGTGGAGGAGGATGGAATCGCCTTCGCCATGGAGAAGTTCGGATTAATTTAATCAGACCTGCTTTGGAAGAAGAAACGTATAGAAAGGGAGGGATCCCAGCGTGATCGGATTAAGATGACGCTGGGATCCCTCCCTTTTTTGATGCTTTTGAAGGCGGATATCTGGTTACCACCTCTTAGACACGATGATTTCCCCCTTCTTAATCACAGTCTCCACCTGATTGACTGCCGTGTGGTAGGGCAGGTAGGCGATAGAAGGGTATTTCATAATCAGGATATCGGCCTGCTTGCCCTCCTCGATGCTTCCGATGGTGTCGGCGCGTCCTACGGCAGCCGCTCCGTTGATAGTCAGGGCGGTGATTACCTCCTCGATGGACATGTTCATGTAGATACAGCCCAGGGCAATCAGGAGAGGGATGGAATTCGTAAAGCAGCTGCCGGGATTTAAGTCAGAGGCCAGAGCCACGGCGCAGCCGCTGTCGATCATTTTTCTGGCAGGAGCGTACTCTTCCTTTAAACAGAAGGCGGTGGCAGGCAGAAGCGTGCTGATGACGCCTGCTTCAGCCATCTGGCGGATGCCCTCGTCGGAGGCCTTCAGCAGGTGATCCGCAGAGACGGCTCCCGCCCTGGCCGCCAGCTCTCCTCCGCCTAAGGGGTACATTTCATCTGCGTGGATTTTCAGCCTGAAGCCCAGTTTCTTTGCCTGGTTTAAGTAGTATTCAGAATCCTCAATGGAGAAGACATTTTTCTCACAGAAGATATCGGCAAATTCTGCCAGGTTTTCTTTCTTCACCAGAGGCATCACCTGAGTCAGCATATAGTCTAAAAATTCCCGCTCTCTGCCCTTATATTCCGGGAGCACGCTGTGGGGGCCCAGGAAGGTGGAAACCACGTCTAAGGGATGGCGTCTGTCCAGCTCTTTCATGACGCGGAGCTGTTTTAATTCTGTCTCGCAGTCCATGCCGTAGCCGCTTTTTCCCTCTACGGTAGTGACGCCGAATTCTGCCATCCGGTTGAGACGATCCATACCGGCGGCAATGAGATCTTCCTCAGAAGCTTCTTTCGTAGGGCGGATGGTGGCGTTGATGCCGCCTCCCCGTTCCATGATAGACATGTAGCTGTCTCCCTTCAGCCGCCAGGAGAACTCGTCTGCCCGGAAGCCGCCGAAGATAAAGTGGGTGTGGGAGTCAACAAAGCCGGGAAGGACCGTTTTTTTCCCATGCGTTTAAAATAGTGGCGGGCTGGCCGTTTAGCTCTGTGTCGGCCGGTTCGGCCGCCTGGGAGGATATAGAAGCCGTCTCGTGATGCAGAGCGTCTGCCTGCTTTGGATCAAGGCCCAGCCGCTGATCCAGCTCTTTCGTCGTCCCCACCGCCTCGATGCTGCCGTCGGAAAGAAGCACTGCGCCGTCCTCAATCAGGCCGATATCGGCCATCTCCCTGCCGCGCCTGGGAGCCTTGCCCCGGCAGGTAACCAGCTCGGAGGCGTGGCGGATGTATAATTTTTTCATAGATAAAATCCCTTCTGCCAAGTTTACTGCCTGTTCACCGCGTTCTGGTAAGCCTTCTCAATCAGCTCGTCGTCTGCGATATAAGGCATGGTAATGACGTCGCTGCCTTTTCTCATCTGGTTATATTCAGCTACCGTCTCGATGGAGTGCTCGTTTCTGGCCCAGTTTCTTCTGGAGACGCCTACCATGGTATCCCACGGGATGGCCTCCCGGATGATGGCGTCCGTCTCAGCTGTGCCGTCCAGCACAAGGCCGAAGCCGCCGTTGATGGCCTTTCCAATGCCAGTGCCGCCGCCGTTGTGGAGGGCAATTAAGCTCATACCCCTGGCTGCGTTTCCGGCATAGCACTGCACCGCCATGTCGGCCGTCATGTTGGATCCGTCATAGATATTGGAGGTCTCACGGTAAGGAGAATCTGTGCCGCCGGTGTCGTGGTGGTCGCGGCCCAGCATAACCGGCCCGATTTCGCCGTTTCGCACCATCTCGTTGAACTTCAGGGCAATGTCCCTTCTTCCGAAGGCGTCCTGGTAGAGAATACGGCACTGGGTTCCCACTACCAGCTGATTCTTCTCTGCGTCCCGGATCCAGATCCAGTTATCCTTATCCTGCGGCCTGCGGTTCGGATTGATGATTTCCATAGCCGCGTGGTCGGTCTTTACCAGATCCTCGTGCTTTCCTGACAGACAGCACCAGCGGAAGGGGCCGTAGCCGTAGTCGAAGAGCTCAGGCCCCATAATATCCTCCACATAGGACGGGAAAATGAAGCCTTCGCTGGTGTCAGTTCCGTTTTTGGCGATATCCTTTGCCCCGGCATCAAAGACTGCCTTCATAAAGGAGTTGCCATAGTCGAAGAAGTAAGCGCCTCTCTTTACCAGTTCTTTAATCAGGTGGAAATGCTTAATCAGAGACGCGTTGACAAGCTCTGCGAAGCGCTCCTTGTCGTGGGCCAGCATCTCAGTTCTCTCCTCAAAGGTGAGGCCCTGCGGGCAGTAGCCGCCGTCGTAAGGCACATGGCAGCTGGTCTGATCGGAGAGCAGCTCGATTTTAATTTCGTGATCCACCGCATACTGCAGGAGATCTACGATATTTCCGTGGTATGCGATGGAAATAGTCTCTTTTCGTTTCATATAATCAGCTGCCAGACGGAAGGCCTCCTCGGCGCTCTCCGTGATCAGGCTGACCCAGCCCTGACTGTGTCTTGTCTCAATGCGGGAGTAATCCACCTCAGCGATAATGCCCACGCCTCCGGCGATCTCAATGGCCTTAGGCTGAGCGCCGCTCATGCCGCCCAGACCGCTGGTGACGAACAGATGGCCGGCCAGGTCTCCGTCGTGGGGAACGCCCAGGAATTTCCGGCCTGCGTTTAAAATCGTGTTGAAGGTGCCGTGGACAATGCCCTGAGGCCCGATGTACATCCATCCTCCGGCAGTCATCTGGCCGTAGGAGGAACAGCCCATGGCGGTGGCCTTAGCCCAGGCCTCTGGATTGTCTCCCTCTCCGACCATAAGGCCGTTTGTGATTACGACTCTGGGGCTGGACTTGTGGGATTTGAACAGGCCCAGCGGATGGCCGGACATGACCACCAGAGTCTGCTCGTCTGTCAGAATTTCCAGATACTTCTTAATTAACTGATACTGCATCCAGTTCTGGCACACCTGTCCCGTCTCGCCGTAGGTAACCAGCTCGTAGGGGTAGAGAGCCACGTCATGATTTAAGTTGTTGTCGATCATAACCTGGAACGCTTTTCCTTGGACGCAGTTTCCCTTATACTCGTCAATGGGCTTTCCGTAAATTCTCTCCTTGGGCATAAAGCGGTAGCCGTAGATGCGTCCCCTTGTCAAAAGCTCCTCCATAAATTCCGGGGCCAGATCTTTGTGAAGCTCCTCCGGCACATAGCGGAGGGCGTTTTTGACTGCCAGCTTGATTTCACGTTCATTTAAGGTCAGCTCTCTCATGGGAGCCCGGCGGATACCCTCCTTGAATACAGGATATTCTGGAAGGACAGGATCCAGTTTGATTGTCATGGCTGCACCGATCTCTTTGTTGTTCATATATCGCACCTTCCTTTTAAAATCATTGATAGCTTTATTATAGACGCCCACAGTCTAAAAAACGTCAAAAACGCCGGAGGTTCCTTTTATTGACCAATGATCCCAAGTAAGGTATACTTAAGGAAGACTGAAGCAGGCAGATGTTCCGGGGGGCTGGACGTCTGCTCTGCGGCAACTAGGAGAGGAAAATGGAAGAAATTGCAGTACAGCTGTTTGGGATTCCGGAAATACGGCTGGGAGATGAAAAAATCCGCTTTCCTTATAAGAAAGCGGAGGCATTTTTCTACTACCTGTGCGTGAGGAAGAAAGTCAGCCGGGACCAGGTGATCTGTCTTCTCTGGGGAGATGAGGACGAGACTTCAGGGAAGAAAAAGCTGCGGGACGCCGTGTACCAGGTTAAGCGGCTGCTGGGAAAGGATCTGCTTTTGACAGGCGGCCATACGGAAATTGAGCTGAATCCGCAGGCGCCTCTCAGAACGGACTGGGAAAAGCAGGAAGAGCCGGAGAACGAAGGGGAATTTTTAGATCATTTTTATATCAAAAATTGTTATGAATTTGAGGAATGGGCGGAAGAGATCAGAACCCGCATCCGCAAACGCCGGGCAGAGGAGGCCAGACGCCGGATGGAGAAGGCGGCTGTAGAGAAAGACGACGCCAGCCTTCAAAAATACAGCAATCTCCTTCTGGCGGAGGATCCGTACAATGAGGAGCTGTATTTCGAGACGATGAGTCTGTATGCGGAAAATGGCAGTTACACAATGGCTATCCGCCTGTACAACGATTTGAAACGGCGGCTGTCCAGAGATCTTTCAGAGGAGCCGTCCAAGGGGCTGAAAGAGTTGTTTCAGCGCATTTATAACATGAAGGAAACAGTGCAGGCAGGAGAAGCCGGGCTTACGCTTTCCTTTGTGGGCAGAAAAAGAGAGCTTTATCAGCTCAGCGGTTTTCTGAGCGGACGGGAAGGAGCGGAAAGCGTCCTGGCAGTCTGCGGGGAGAGCGGTTCCGGAAAAACGGCTTTCTTAGAGCAGGGAATCCGTCTGGCGTCAGGAGACGGATTTACTGTGTTAAAAACCGCCTGCTATAAGCAGGGGGAGGAGTTCTACTTAAGCCCGTGGAACGATATTTTTCAGGAGCTTTACCAGCTTTCGGAGCGGGAAAACCAGGCGGGCGGAGCAGGTGAGATTCTGGAACAGTTCTTAAACGGCGCAAAGGCAGAAGAGGGAAAGGCTTCCAGGATGACCTACCCCATGGTAGAGAAGATGGCCCTGGATCTGCTTCAGGCTTTGTCCAAGAGGCGGCGGATCCTCCTGGTGTTCGACGACATCCAGTGGATGGATTCCATGAGCGGACAGCTTTTAAACCGAGTTCTTCTGCGCCTTGGAAGGGAACGGCTTCTCCTCCTGTGCAGCATGAGCAGAGAGGGAGAGGGAAGGACTCTGGAATCCTTAGAGCCGCTGCTCTTGAAGGATCAGGTGGCAATCCTGCGCCTGGAACCGTTTACCAGGGAGGAGACAGACGAGCTGATCCGGAAAACCCTTCCGGATCTGGCGTCGGAGGAGGAGAAGAAGGCGGAGATCTACCGGGCCACAGACGGGAACGCGTTTTTCCTGCGGGAGCTTCTGACTCTGATCCGGGAAAAAGGATATACTCTGGAAAAATCAAAGAAGACAAACTATGTGATTCAGGCCAGGCTTTCCGGCCTGTCCAGACAAGAGAGAGAGACGCTGGGGGCTATGGCGGTTTTTCCCGGGAAAATCCAGGTGGAGGATCTGGAACTGCTTCTGCCCGATACAGACCGCCTGTCTCTTTTGCGTCTGCTGGAATCCCTCCAGGAACGCTTTCTGATTCGTGAGGTGCTGACTGGGTGGAATGTCCAGTATGAGTTTGTCCACCGGGCGTTTCAGGAATACGTCTGCGAGCAGCAGAGCAGGGGAAAGACGCAGATGTACCATCAGATTCTGGCCAGACATTATGAGGAGAAGGCTCTTCAGAGCAGGGAGACCACGCTGTTTCCCCAGGTAATTTACCATTACGAGGGCTGCCACGACTTGATCAGGGCCTGCTGGTACAAAATCGAGTGGATGAAGGAATATTATACCCTGATCAATGAAAATTTCCCGGTGCTTCACTGGCCAGGTGGCGGATCTGTCTGAGGGCGTGGGAGTGATGCCGCAGGCAGATGAGATGATAAGGCTTGCTGGGGAGATTATGGATCTCCAGGGAAGCTCGGAGAAGATCCGGCGGATGAAGCTGGAGATGAACTACATCCTGGGACGCTATCACATTGCCCAGGGAGAATACAGACAGGGGCTTTTCCACATTGAGGAGGGAATCCGTCTGGCAAAGGAGCTTTCAGATACCAGGATGCTGCTGTCCTGCTTCAGGCAGCAGATCTTCTATGGAATTCAGGTAGAAGATCTGGAACGGGTGAAAACCTATGTGGAGATGGGCATAGAGAAGGTGAAAGAAAACAGCCCATTACGGGAAGCGTTTTTATCTCTGGAATGGGAGCTGGAACATTCTTCCGGACAGACCTTGGAGGAGACTTTAAGGGAGCGTTTGAAGGAGAGCAGGGGAGACGGCGCGTTGCAGGATGACGATGTGAAAGACTGGGAGGAATACGGCACGTTTCTCCGCCTGAAGGGCTGGTATCTGCTCCACAGCCAGACGGATTCCCAGGCAGAGAGGACGCTGTGGGCGGCCGCTGATATTTTTAAAGGTCTCGGATCCGGCTGCGAACCTGGCCGGGCCGCCTGTCTGAGCTATATTGGAGACAGCATGGACAGACAGGGCCGCTTTTTGGAGGCAGTGTCCTTCTATGAGCAGGCAATAGCTCTGGTGGAGAAAAATCCCAGAATTAATGGCCTGGGACAGTTCTATGCCAGGGCCGGACAGGCTCTCTTCATGGCCGGAAACACAGAGAAGGGCCGGGAGTATCTGGAGCAGGCGGAAAAACGCCTGAAGGAAAACGGCTGTGTCTGGGGCCTGGAGCGGACGGAGGCTCTGCTGTGCCTCATAAGCCTTTCAGAAATGAATTTAGAGGAGGCAGAACGTCGTTTTTATGAGGGAATGGAGCTTTCAGAAAAAATCAGAAATCCCCAGACGCAGAAGCTTTTGGAGACAGCGCGGCAGAAGCTAAGGAAAAGAGGAGCGCAGCTGCAGAAGAGATTTGGCGCAGACGGCTTTTCATAGACGGTTTTTTGACGCTGAACTCTGTATAATAGAGATAACAAACAGAAATACATAAAAGAGAGAGGGTTGTTTTATGAATAAGGTGCTGATTACAGGAGAAGATTTGACGCTGGATGAGATTGTCAGCGTATGCCGCGGGAACGCGCAGGTGGAGATTTCCCAGGAGGCCAGGGAAAAGGTACAGGCGTCCAGACAGGTGGTGGACGATTTAATTGCAGAGGAGAAGGTAGTTTACGGCATTACTACTGGATTTGGCAAATTCAGCGACGTGGTGATTTCCCAGGACCAGTGCAAAGAGCTGCAGAAAAACCTGATTATCACCCACGCGGTAGGAGCCGGAGATCCATTCTCCAGAGACATTGCCAGAGGCATTATGCTGCTGCGCATCAATAACCTTTCCAAGGGATTTTCCGGAATCCGCATGGAAACGCTTCAGACCATGGCGTATATGCTGAACAAGGGAGTGACTCCGATTATCCCGGAAAAGGGTTCTCTGGGCGCTTCCGGCGATCTGGCTCCTCTTTCCCACATGGTTCTGCCGATGATCGGACTGGGACTGGCCGAGTATCAGGGAGAGGTGCTTCCTGGAAAAGAGGCCATGGACCGGGCCGGAATTCCAGTGATCGAGCTTTCAGCCAAGGAAGGCTTGGCGCTGAACAACGGAACGCAGGCCATGACAAGCGCAGGCTCTTTAGCGCTTTATGACGCCCTGGATCTGATTAAAACAGCCGATATAGCCGCCGCTTTAAGCTTCGAGGCCCAGAACGGTGTGGTGGACGCCCTGGATCCGAGAGTTCATAAGGTACGCCCCCACAGCGGCCAGATGGCTACGGCCAGAAATCTCCTCGCTCTGCTGGAGGGAAGCAAAAATACCACGAGACAGGGACAGATCCGAGTGCAGGACGCCTACTCTCTGCGTTGCTGCCCGCAGATTCACGGAGCCAGCAAGGACGCTGTGCAGTATGTGAAGGATAAGGTGGATATTGAGATCAATTCCGTGACAGATAACCCGATTATTTTCAAGGACGACCACGCGGGAATCTCCGGAGGAAACTTCCACGGACAGCCGATGGCTTTAAGCTTTGACTTCCTGGGCATCGCAGAGTCTGAGCTGGCCAACGTTTCCGAGCGCCGTATCGAGCGCCTGGTAAATCCGGCTTACAGCGGCCTTCCGGCCTTCTTAACGCCAAACGGAGGCGTGTGCTCCGGCTTTATGATTGTTCAGTATTCTGCCGCAGCTCTCGTATCTGAGAACAAGGTTCTGGCCCACCCGGCCAGCGTGGACAGCATTCCTTCCTCCGCAGGCCAGGAAGACCACGTCAGCATGGGAACCATTGCGGCCAGAAAAGCAGGAGAGATTGGACGCAACGTGAGAAGAGTCCTTGCCATGGAGCTGATGGTAGCCTGCCAGGGCATTGACATGAGAGGAAATAAGGGCCTTGGAAAGGGAACCCAGGCAGCCTACGATCTGGTGAGAAAGGCAGTGGCTGCCCTGGAGGACGACAGAGAGCTCTACGACGATATCAACTACTGCGAGAAGATTATTGAGGACGGAAGCCTGATCCGTGCGGTGGAGGCTGCTCTGGGCAGGGAGATTGAGGTGTAAAAAGCCGAACGGTCAGCCTGAGAAGCAGAAAGAAAACTGAATAAATAAACGGAATAAATAATGGGCTATAAGGCGCTGTAAAGTCAGATAAGGACTTTGCGGCGCCTTTTTCAATCCCCAGTGCTAATACTCCCCTCCCGGGAATATACTGTACAAGCATCAGGAGGGAGGCGAAAAAAGGTGGGAATGGAGACGGCTGCCGCTGTAGGGATTATTGCAGTGCTGACGGCGGTTCAGTTTAAAAGCAGGGGAACGGAGTTTGGTATTTATGTGATCCTGGCGGCTGGGGTTTTGATTTTTTTTCTACAGCGCGGGGAAGCTGAGAATTATTTTGGAGGCAGTCAGGCAGATCCAAAGTTGTATTCAGATGAATCAGGCCTATCTGACGGCCCTGCTGAAGATGGCGGGTATTACGTATATTGCGGAGCTGGCTTCCGGGCTGTGCAGGGACGCCGGATATTCCTCGATGGGAACTCAGATAGAAATGTTTGGAAAGCTGTCTATTCTGGCTGTGAGCGCCCCGATTGTGCTGGCCCTGTTCGAGACGCTGGAATCCTTTTTAAAATAGGAAGAGAGAGAAATGGGAGGGGCGGTTATGTCCAGGATAGCGCTGTGCTTAGGCCTTGCTGCCGCGCTTTTTTTCTCATGTCCCTGGAGGGCTGTGGGGGAGGAGAGAGGGGGAGCGGGAGAATGGGAGGAGAAAACGCGTCAGGAAGACAACGGCGGGGAGGAGGAGCTGTCTGCCCTGGAAGGCATGGAGCTGGACTTTTCTTCTGTGGAAGAGCTGCTTGGCAGCCGTAAACAGGGAGAAGGACGTTTTTCGTTTGAAGAGCTTTTAAAGGCCGTTTTCAGGGGGGATATGAAAGAGGCGTGTTCCATGGCGTTTCACGGTATCTCGGACAGTCTGTTTTCAGAGCTGTCCGCCGGGGCCGGACAGATGGCGAAGATTCTTCTCATTGCATTAACAGGGGCCGTATTTACCTGTTTTTCTGATATTTTTTCCGGCGGACAGATTTCGGAAACGGCCTTTTACGTTACCTTTCTGCTTTTATTTTCTCTGCTGGCATCCAGCTTTTATGAGAGCATCGCTGTGGCGGATCAGGCGGTCAGCCAGGCCTTTGAATTAATGAAAGCCCTGACGCCTGGTTACTTTATGACAGTGGCGTTTACAGGAGGAAGCCTGAGCGCCGGAGCCAGCTGCGGCTGGATGCTTTTTTCCATCACTGCAGCCCAGTGGCTGCTCTCGCACCTGATTTTTCCAGTGTTCAGAGTTTATGTTCTGCTGGTCCTGGCAGGACATCTCACAAAAGAGGGAGTATTTTCCAGGATGACAGAGGGGATACGGACAGCGGTAGAATGGAGTATGAAAACTCTGACAGGAGCTGTGCTGGGCTTTCATCTTCTGCAGGGAATGGTGCTTCCCTATGCCGACGCGGTGAAAAACGCTTCTCTGAAACGGATGGTTTCCATGATTCCAGGACTTGGGCAGGGAGCCTTCACAGTTTCGCAGATGGTGTTAGGCTCTGGAATTTTAATTAAAAATACAGTGGGAGCCGGGGCGGCGCTGGCGCTTTTAGCTGTCACAGCGGTGCCGATGATAAAGCTTTTTGTTTTAATGCTCATGTATCATTTGATGGCCGCAGCAGCAGAGCCAATCTGCGATAAGCGGCTGACAGCCTGTATGGCCGATGTGGGGAAAGGCCATCAGATTCTGCTGAAACTGGTGTTTACTTCCCTCCTTCTTCTGGTTGTATCCATCGGTGTGATCTGCATGGCATCCAACGCATCCTACTATGCGGCATAGAGAAAGGACGGAACCGGCAATGGAGCAGTTTTACAGCTGGATTCAAGCGATAATTTTCTATATGATTTTTATGAATTTCATGACGAATCTCCTGCCGGGCAAGGCGTACGCCAGATACGTCCGCCTGTTTATGGGAATGGTTCTGATCCTTTTGGTCATTCGTCCTCTGACAGGAAGCCTGAGGTTAGACGAGCAGCTGGCCAGATGCTTTGAGGAGATTTCCTTTCAAAAAGAAGCGGGAGAACTTCAGGGACAGCTGGAGGAAATAGAGAGACAGAGATTCGAAACAATCGCAGACGAGTATGAGAAAACGGTTTCCGCCCAGGCAGAGGCGAGACTGGAAAAGAGCGGATACGGCGGGGCGCAGGTGAAAGCGTCTGTGGACAGAGAGCAGGGCAGCGATTCATTTGGAATGATAGAGGAAATGGAGGTATCGGTGGGAGATGTGGAGGCATGGGAATATTCTGCCGGGGAAATGCCAGAATCAGATGAAATCAATAATCAATTAAAACAGTTAGAAAAAACGCAGCAATTGAAGCAAACAAAACAATCAGAGAAAGAACAGGAAATACGCCAGGTATCCATTGAAAAAAATCAGATCCAGGTTCATTTGGGGAATAAGGAAGAATCAGAGGAGAAAGGGGAAGAGGGGCAGGAGAGACTGGAAAACAGCTGCGGGGCAGATACCGGAGATCCGGACGCAGAGGCGGCGATTAGAAAGGAGCTGGCAGATTTTTATGGACTGGAAGAGCGTCATATTAAAATTCAAATCAGGGACTGAGAAAAAGAAACGGGATCAGTGGATCGTTCTTTTTGCCGCAGGACTTCTTCTGCTTCTGTTCAGCGCATCCGGATCCGGGAAGCCTGCCCACAGGAAAGAGGATCTGCCTGTGTCTGGGGAGGTTTTGGAAAAGATGGACAGAACTGGGGCTAATGATAATGACAGAGGCAGAGAAACGGGGGGAGGTAATGATGGCAGTGGCAGAGAACAGGAGGAGAAGGACGCAGAGGCGTCTGCTCTGTCTGCCTATGAAAAACAGCTGGAGGAACGTGTGAAGGAGCTTCTCAGGATGACAGAGGGGGTGGGGGAGGCCGATGTGATGATTGTCCTGAAATCATCCGGCGAAAAGATTATCCATGAGGATCAGAAACGGCGCCGGGCTTCCTCTGAGGAGACAGACAGCGCCGGAGGAACCAGAAAAACGGTGGATGAGGAGGCGGAAAAAAGCGCTGTGTTTGTGGAAAACGGTTCAGAAAAAGAGCCGATTGTGGAAAAAGAGCTCCGCCCCGCTGTGGAGGGCGTCGTCATAAGCGCCCAGGGAGGAGGAAACGCTTCCGTGAAAACGGAAATTTCTGAGGCAATGCAAGCATTATTTAATATACCGGCACATAAAATAAAAGTATTAAAAAGGGTGGATTAAAGGAGCGGTGAATATGAAAGTGAAGCGAATTTTCAGACGAAACCAGATTATTATTACGACGCTGGCCATTATGATAGCAGCTGCCGGATATTTGAATTATTCTGGAAAAGAGGAGCTTTCCGGTGCCGTGTATGAGGCGGGAGTTATGGAAATTTCGGACGAGGATATCTTAGCTGAAAATCAGGCGGTGGGAAACTTAAATCCTGAGGCAGAGGGAGCCGGAGAGGAGGTATCCGGCCCGGCGGAGGCCGAGACGAAACAGCCTGGAGCGCAGCAGGCGGAGGCGCAGCAGGGGAAGGAAGGAGAAAGCAACGTGAGCGCAGGCAGCGCAGAGGCAGAGGAGTACAAGGAGATTGCCAGCCTGGATCAGGAACCGGGAGAGGAGGCTGGATCGGAACAGGCAGATTCCTCTATCGATAACCCGGGGGAGGCAGTGTTAACTGGGGGAACCAGCGTTACAGACTACATAGCTAATGTGCAGCTGAGCCGGGAGCAGGTGAGGGCGAAAAATAAGGAAACCCTGATGGAGATTATTAATAACGAGAACGCCGATCCGCAGGCCAAGGAGACGGCGGTCCAGGACATGATTGACATGACGGCAGTAGCGGAGAAGGAGAATGCGGCGGAGACGCTTCTCATGGCCAAGGGCTTCGCCGATCCGGTGGTCAGCATTACAGACGGCAAGGTGGACGTGGTGATCAACGCCTCCTCCCTGACGGATCCGGAGCGTGCCCAGATAGAGGATATTGTCAAAAGAAAGGCTGAGGTGACGGCGGAAAACATTGTCATTACGCTGATGAAGCTTCAGGAGTAATTGCGGTTAGATCTTGCAAACGCCCGCCTATCTGCTATAATGAAACTATCACAGAAAAGACAGGAGGTAGCGGGGATGCCGAAGGAAGCTGCGGAGAAAAACATACATGTATTAGAGAGAGACGGTAAGCTGGGTGAGGTGAAGATCGCAGACGAGGTGGTGGCTATGATTGCCGGCCTGGCTGCCACAGAGGTGGAAGGCGTGGACTCCATGGCCGGAAATATCACCAACGAGCTGGTAGGAAAGCTGGGAATGAAGAATCTCAGCAAGGGCGTTAAAGTAGAAGTGGGCGAGGAGCACGTTTCCGTAGACTTATCGCTGAATATGAAGTATGGCTACAGCCTTCCGGCTGTCAGCGAGAAGGTTCAGGAGAGGGTGCGGACTGCCATTGAGACGATGACAGGGCTGACGGTTCTGGAGGTCAACATCAAAATCGCCGGAGTCAATATGAGGGAGGAAAGCTAGGAAGCAGTCTGCCGCTCTGATAAAAGGCTCTGCTAAAAGTTCGTTAAGAAGTGAACAATTAAGCTGTATTTCTTGACGAACTATGAAAAATGTGGTAGTATCTTTAGCGTTAAAAGGGAGTAGTTATTAACATGCAGTCAACATACGCCGGGCGGAGAGCCTGTGGTTGCATGTCTTTTGTTTATAAGACAGAAGAACAAGACTTTTAGCATATGGTTTCATATGCTAAAAGTCTTTTTTTGTTTCGTGGGAAAGCGCCTGACAGGAAGGAAGTTTCCGGACATGAAGTAAGACCGCGTGGATAGTGAACCCCCTGAAATGAGAAAAAGGGAAGAAAAAAAAGAAATTAGGAGGGAAAGAAATGGACTTTTTACTGGAAGGCATTCTGGCCATCACGCCGCAGCAGCTGGTCATGTATGTAGTAGGAGTTCTGCTCATCTGGCTCGCAATTAAGAAGGGCTATGAGCCATCTCTGCTCCTGCCGATGGGCTTTGGAGCAATCTTAGTAAACCTGCCGTTATCCGGCGTTATCAACCAGGTGATGGAAGGCGTAGGAGAGACGCCAGGAATTATTCAGTGGTTATTTGAGACGACAATCGAGGCTTCCGAGGCCCTTCCGATTCTGTTATTCATCGGTATCGGAGCAATGATCGACTTCGGCCCGCTGCTGTCCCAGCCAGTTATGTTCCTGTTCGGAGCAGCCGCTCAGTTCGGTATCTTCTTCGCTATCATGGTAGCAGTTTTATTAGGCTTTGATTTAAAGGACGCAGCGTCCATCGGTATCATCGGAGCAGCCGACGGCCCGACCTCTATCCTGGTATCCCAGGTGCTTCACTCCGACTATGTGGGAGCGATTGCGGTAGCCGCTTACTCCTATATGGCTCTCGTTCCGATTATTCAGCCGTTTGCAATCAAGCTTGTTACTACAAAGAAAGAGCGCTGCATTCATATGACATACAGCCCGAAGGCAGTTTCCAAGACAACAAAGATTGCCTTCCCGATTATCGTTACGATTATCGTAGGACTTATTTCCCCGGCATCCGTTGCCCTGGTAGGCTTCCTGATGTTCGGTAACCTGATCCGCGAGTGCGGTGTGCTTCAGTCCATGTCCGATACAGCTCAGAACGAGCTTGCAAACCTGATTACACTGCTGCTTGGAATCACTATTTCCTTCAGTATGAGAGCCGACGCGTTCGTACGCTTCGACACTATCCTCATCATGTGCATCGGTCTGGTAGCGTTCGTATTCGATACCATCGGCGGCGTAATGTTCGCCAAGATCATCAACCTGTTCCGCAAGGAGAAGATTAACCCGATGATCGGCGGCGCTGGAATCTCCGCATTCCCAATGTCTGCCCGCGTAATCCAGAAGATGGCTCAGGAGGAAGAGAAAGGTAACATCATCCTGATGCACGCAGTAGGCGCTAACGTATCCGGCCAGATTGCCTCTGTAATCGCAGGCGGTCTTGTTATCAAGCTGGTGACACAGTTCCTGTAGGAGGGAAAAGATTATGATGGAAAACTTTTTAATCGCTCTTCAGATTATGGCGCAGGGAATGGGCGGAATCTTCGTAGTAATCATTCTGATTACCCTGGTTGTTATGCTGATGGGAAAGATGAATAAATAAGATGTGTTAGGAAAAAAGGAACTGTTTTCGTGCTCCACTGGAAGTCGCTGAAAACAGTTCCTTTTTTCATAGGCGGGTTCGCAGGAAATGGCAGGAAACAGTTCCTTTTTTTCATCAAAAGTAAATTTATTTTACTGTAATCCTATTAGAAAGATTACAAACGCTGCAATTGTTATAAGAGTCCAGGCGGTATATCTTCCTGCAATTTCCCAGTCAGACGGCCCTGCCTAAGTTCCACACCAACGATACCTTCCAGCGTTTTTTCTTCCTCTGGAATAGCAGTATTATCTTCTTTTACTGTATATGGGCCGTAGATTTTATTGCCATAGTGAAATACAACTGTCTTATCCTGCGACACTGAAAAATATGCTTTCTGCCCTCGGAGTCTGCCGGAGTACACGGTACTGCCATTTTCCTGACTTGGGACAAAAATTGCATCTTTATATTCAAATCCAACTTTTGAAATTGTCATGGAATAAATTACTGCAAATACCAGCGCCATAGCAATCATAACGACTAGAACACTTTTTTGGTACCAGTTTAAACGTTTGATTTTTTCCATCATTCTGCCTCCTTTCTAAACCTGAATATAATATGGGACAATCCAGGCCAGCCCCTTCATTATTTGATAGAAAGACTAACTATTAAAAGTCAAGTCTAAAACGAAGTTTTTTTGAATGAATTGCAGAAATGCACTTCAGATATAGTTGTACTTTGAAAACTGCATGACAAACAGAGTGTCATTGCTGGCACTCTAAAAGGAGATATTTACAGAAAAAAAGTTAAGCTGTTGGCAGATATGCTTTTCTGGATTTCTCCATTGCAAAAATCAATCGCACAAGCTTCTTAGCGGCATGGGATATGGCAACATTATAATGCTTGCCTTCCGAGCGTTTCTTTGCAAGATATTCACCAAAGGATTTATCCCAGTGACAGACGTATTTTGTGGCGTTGTAAAGGGCATACCGGAGGTATCTAGAACCTCGTTTCTCCATATGGGAATAACAGTTATCTAACTGCCCTGATTGATAAGTAGAGGAAGACATTCCTGCGTATGCGAGGATCTTATCTGCAGAATCAAAACGGCAGAAATCTCCAATCTCAGCAATAATCATGGCACCCATCCGGTAACTGATGCCAGGAATGGTAAGAATCGGTGACTGGATTTCTTCATCCATGATCTGTTTGATGGCGGCTTCGATTTCATCAATTTCAGAAGTCAATTCTTGAATGAGTTTAATGGTGTGTTTCAGTTCCAAGGATTTTGTAGGCATATTCGAACCGATTGAGTTTCTGGCAGCTTCACGAAACATGACAGCAGTGTCTTTTCCGTATCTGTTCTTTGAACTTTGGGAGAGCAGATTGATAAGCCGAGTAAGATGTGCAGATGCAACAGCGTGAGCAGATGGAAATTCAGATAACAAAGCGTAAACAGATGCCATATGAAGGGTTGGAACAAGCTTTTCTAATTCTGGGAAAAGGATACAGATAAGCCGTGAGACAGATGTTTTGAGTTTTGCACGTTCCTTTACTTTATCAAAACGATAACGAGTGAGTGACTTTAATTCCTCATTGTGGTAAGATGTGTCTGAGTAGGACTTTAAGTTCACATCAGACATAATCATAGACGCAATCGTGCGGGCATCTACTTTATCCGTTTTCGTCTTTCTAAGGCTAAGACTTTTTCTGTAAAGATTAGTATGTAACGGGTTGATAACGTAGGTTGGCAGACCTTTATCTAAGAGATATCCAAGCAGATTGTAACTATAGTGTCCAGTGGCTTCAAGTCCTACTTTTACTTTGGTTAAATCATCTGATACGGATTGTATTTTCTGAAATGAGGTTTCAAACCCATCCGGGTTGTTAGAGATGGTAAAGGATTTAAATAATACCTCACCGTCTGAGTTAGTAATAAAGCAATCGTGTTTGTCTTTGGCAATATCAATTCCAACGTAAATCATAAAAATCTCCTTTGAGTAAATATTTTGATACTGTTTATAGAACCACTGGTACTCCTTGCGATTGTAACCTCGTTCTAAATAAACCGTCATGCGGTATCTAACTGATTAACAAATATACAAAGAGACTGTGGTTGTAGCCTTTCTGAAACCATCAAGTGGTAGGAGAATCAAAACAATCCACAGTATCTCCAACAGTATAGCATACAGACCTTGGAGAGGGTCTATAAACACTACTACTTTATAATACGAGGAGAAACTATATGAACGTAAAAAGGAAAGGTTGTCATTGTCACAGCGTCTACAAGGGGAATCGGCTGGGCCTGCGTTCAGGCCTTTGTGAGAGAGGGAGCCATAGTCTATCTGGCCGCTAGAAACGAGGAGGCGGCTAAAAAGAGAATCGAGGAGCTTTCAGGAGAGCCGGGCCAGGCCAAATGGGTTTACTGCGACGCGTCAGTGAAGGAGTCCTACGCATCTATGGCAGAGACTGTGGAACAGGCGGAGGGACGGATTGACGTTCTGGTAAACAACTTTGGAACCTCGGATCCGAGAACGGATCTGGATATTGCCAGAACCAGGTACGAGGATTTTCTGGATACTCTGGACAAGAATCTGTCCAGCGTATTCCTCTCCACTCAGGCCGTGCTTCCTGCCATGAGAAAACAGGGAGGCGGAAGCATTGTCAATATCAGCTCCATCGGCGGGCAGATTCCGGATATTGCCAGAATCGGCTATGCAGTCAGCAAGGACGCCATTATTTATCTGTCCCAAAATATCGCCCTTCAGGAGGGAAGAAACGGAATCCGCGTCAATGTAGTGTGCCCGGGACAGACGGCTACAGACGCGGTAAAGAACAATATGTCGGATTCCTTCCAGGAGCTGTTTCTGCGCCACACGCCTATCAGGAGAATGGGAACGCCGGAGGAGATTGCGGCGGCAGTGCTGTATTTTGGAAGCGAGGAGGCAGCCTACACGACAGGGCAGGTGATCGCCGTGTCCGGCGGCTTCGGACTGGGCACGCCGGTATACGCAGAGCTGTCCCAGCTTTCGGCAGAGGACAGGCATTAAAATAAGAAGCAAAAGATTTCTGTCCTTCCGGAATCACAGCCACATAATTTCCGTAATTTTAAATATTAAATTGAAATTATCGGAAATTTAAAGAAAATGCGAAAGAAGTAATAGAAAAATCAGGGCGTATATAGTATAATTACAAATAGAAGTTCCATAGACAGGGCCTGAAGGGAAAGGGAGGAGGACATGTTTATGAAGGAAAAAATAGCAGTTCTCAAAAGAATGCTGGATGAGAGTAATTATACGGCAGCGCTCTGCGGCTCTGGTATGCTGACAGACGGAGGCGTCAGGGGAATTAAGAATCCAGACCGGGCCTATGCCATTGAGAGAGCCTACGGCGCTTCCCCGGAGTACATTTTTACAAGCGCCTATTACAATACAAGGCCGGAGCAGTTCTTTCACTTTTATAAGGAGGAGGTGCTCAGATATATTCCGGATCCTGGTCTGGGGAGCTATGCCATGGCCAGGATGGAGCAGGCCGGAAAGCTTCAGTGCGTCATTACGGCGAACGTATTTAACCAGGCTATCCGCGGCGGCTGCGAGCATGTGATTAATCTGCATGGAACGGTGTACGAGAATCAGTGTCCCAGATGCGGGGAGCTGTATACGGTGGAAGACATTCTGGAGATGAAGGGGATTCCGTGCTGCCGGGTCTGCAATGCTACGATCCGTCCCAAGGTGTCGCTGTTCGGCGAGATGGTGGACAGCCGCATTATGACCAGAACCACAGAGGAGATTGAGAAGGCGGAGGTGCTGCTTTTAGTGGGAACTACGCTGCGCTCAGAGACATTTTCCAATTATCTCAAATATTTTCACGGAAAATATCTGGCGGTGCTCCACAGAACGCCCCACTACTCGGATGAGAAGGCAGATTTGACGCTCATCGGCGAGCCGGGGCAGATTCTTTCGCAGCTGGGCTACTAATGATGAAAAAGGAAGGGCATGAGAAACGCTGGTTTTTCACGCCCTTCCTTTTTCTGTCAGCTTAAAGATACTGTTTCATATCTTCAATAATTTTTTTCCTCAGATTTCAGCTGACGCTGCGCCAGGCTGACTACAGACGGGTTAGATCCGCGGTAGGCGTTCAGCTGTTTTTTTAATTCCGTAGCGCCCATGGTGTTTCCCTGGATGACCATTTCCGCCAGCTTGGAGGTGGTGGGGTTTACCAGGCTTTTCATGGTGGAGGACACCCGGGCCATGGCCTTGGCGACAGGGCTTGCGTCCTCCGCGGCAGCCCCGTGGGCTCTGAGCATTCTGCCGCTTTCCTCGTAGGCCAGTTCGTACTCGTCCAGCTGCGAATTCAGCGCGTGGAGAAACTGAACGTCATTGGAGAGCTGAATCACATGGCGGACGCTGTCGCGCCCCATATCTGCATTTTGATGAATCTGGTTTAAAAGTTCAATATCCTGTGTCATAAGAGAGACTCCTTTCCCTGTGGATTATATTTATAAGTATGGACAAAAGGAAGAAAAATAGACAGAAATGGATTGTCTTTTTAAGGCGTTCATGGTATTATCAGGGAACGCGGCGCAAAGGAACAAAAGCACTGCAGGACAGAGATGAAAAGGCTTTCAAAGGCATGAAATCATAAAAAGTAAAAATAAAAAGCAAAACAGGAGGCAGTCAATTCATGAAAAAAAGATATCGGATCGCTTTAGCAGCGTGTATGACAGCGGCGGCTCTCACCGCCTGCCAGGGAAAGGCAGCAGAGCCGGATGCTTCAGCCGCTGTTTCTGAGAAGACAGATACAGGAGCTTCTGAAACAAAAGAAAAGAAACAGGGTGGGAAGGAGAGCAGCGGAGTGTTCGAGTCCTTTACAGCCCAGGATTTAGACGGAAACCAGGTAGACGAGACCATATTTGAGGACGCAGAGCTTACTATGATTAACGTGTGGGGAACCTTCTGCACTCCCTGCCTGGAGGAGATGCCGGATCTGGCTGAGCTGAACCGGGAGTACCAGGAGAAGGGCGTCCAGATCATTGGAATCTGTTCCGATACCATTAACGCGGATAAGGAGCAGGACGAGGCCCAGCTTGAGAAAGCCAGAGAGCTGGCAGAGCAGACTGGGGCGGATTATCCTCATATCGCCATGTCCGGAACGCTGGTGGACACGCTTCTTCCGCAGGTGATGGCAGTGCCTATGACAATTTTTGTGGACAGCGAGGGAACTCAGGTGGGAACCGCCTACATGGGAGCCAGAGACAAGGAAGGCTGGGCTGGGATCCTGGACGAAGTTCTCGCCTCTGTCCAGTAAGCTGGAAGGAAAGAGGGACGAAACGATGAAGTGTAAGACAGACAGAAAAAAGGCCTTTGGCCCTGTGCAGGGCGGCCTGCTTTTAACGGCAGCTGTTCTTCTGGCAGCCGGAGTTTACAGGGGAGAGGCGGCGACAGTGTTTATAAAGGCGGCGAATATCTGTTTGGAGTGTATTGGAATTGGGTAACAGGGGGAGTAAGGGAGGAAGGCTTGGCAGGACGCGCCGCCTGCGTCTGCTGTGTCAGGCCGCCTGGTCTGCCCTTACAAACGGATATGCCGCCGGATTTCTGGAGAAGAAGATTTATACGGGAAAACTAAAGAGCCTCTGTGTGCCGGGACTGAACTGCTATTCCTGCCCCGGCGCTCTGGCAGGATGTCCCATCGGCTCTCTCCAGGCAGTGCTTTCCAGCAGCAGCTTTACGGTTTCCTGCTATGTTCTGGGCTTTCTTATGATGTTTGGGACTCTGCTGGGGCGGTTCATCTGCGGCTGGCTCTGTCCCTTCGGCCTGGTTCAGGATCTGCTCCATAAAATTCCCTTTCTGGGAAAGAAAAAGAACCTGCCGGGACACAGGTTCTTAATCTACATGAAATATGTGATTCTCGTGCTTTTTGTCATTCTTCTGCCGTCTCTCGCGGTGGGAGTGACGGGAAATGGAAATCCCTGGTTCTGCAAGTATATCTGCCCCAGCGGGACGCTGATGGCAGGACTGCCTCTGGGACTTGGAAATCCAATGCTGCGCACCGCCCTTGGAAAGCTGTTCAGCTGGAAGGTGTTTCTGCTGGTCCTGACAGTTGTCCTGTCCATGAAATACTACAGGCCCTTCTGCAAATATGTGTGCCCTCTGGGAGCCATTTACGGACTCTTTAATCCAATTTCTCTCTATCGGTTCCGGATAGAAGAAAAAACCTGTATCCAGTGCGGCGCCTGCCAGAAGGTGTGCAAAATGGACATCAGGGTGTGGAAGACGCCCAACAGCCCGGAGTGTATCCGTTGCGGAGACTGCAAATCCGTATGCCCCACCGGCTCCATCCGATCCACTATGGAACGGATGAGGGCAGAGGGGAGCGGAAAGGCAGAAGCTTACGAAAAGCAGCTAGAAACGGAACAGGTTTAAGCCCACTTCTTCGCTGAAGGCCCGGTCTACGGTTCCGTCGATGACAGTGATAATCATTTCGCAGGTGGCGCTGACAAGGGCGCGGTTTAAATGGCCGCCGAATACGTGTCCCTTGTCGTCGCCTGCGCTCATATGCAGGTGGCAGTAAAACTCCCCGTCCATAGTATTGATGGTTCCTGTGAGGGACACGATTTCAAAGCTGCCGGCAAAATCGTTGGCCATATATTTTTTCTCATCTGTTTTAAACACGCCCACAGTAAACTGATTCACAGCGCCCAGAGCCTGAATGGAGGCCAGCTTAATCTCTTCTTTTAAGGCGATAGCCTTTACCTGCTCCAGAATTTCCTCGCCTTTGTCAATTCTCGCTGCAATTGTGTTTCCAAATCGTCTGTAATCCATGATAAAAAGCCTCCATCTGATTGATTATAAGTCAAAAGAGCGCGGAATTAGTTTCCGCACTCAATACTTATCTCATTAAATTTGCCTAAAATATCGTCTACCCGTACGGACTCCTTCTCCTCATAGGCCTTATCCATAACGGCCAGGCCCTGGTGCATCATGAGAAGCCGGTTTCCATATTCTACGGCGTACCGCAGATTGTGGGTAACCATAAGAGCGGTGAGCTTCTTTTCTCTGATAATCCGGTCGGTCAGCTCCATGATAACCTCTGCAGTCTTTGGATCCAGGGCCGCTGTGTGTTCGTCCAGAATTAAAAATTCAATGGGCGTCATGGTGGACATGAGAAGGGCCATAGCCTGACGCTGTCCGCCGGAGAGAACCCCTGCCTTCACATCCAGCTTATCCTCCAGGCCCAGACCCAGAAGCCGGAGGTTTTCCCGGTAGAAATCAATTCTCTTTTTATTGGTGCCCCGGCGCAGGTTGAAGGGCTTTCCCTTGGTGTCTGCCAGAGACATGTTTTCCAGAATCGTCATGTTGGGACAGGTTCCCATAGAAGGGTTCTGGTAAACGCGGCCAATGACTCTCTGCCGTCTGTACTCCGGCATTTTCGAAATATCCGTTCCATGGATGAGAATGCTTCCGGAATCTACGGGAATACTTCCGCAGATAATATTTAGCAGAGAAGTTTTTCCGGAACCGTTGCTTCCCACCACGGAGACGAACTGCCCCTGCTCCACAGTCAGGCTGAAATCCTCAAACAGGCACATTTCATTGACTGTCCCCTGATTATAATATTTTCGGATGTGCTTTACCTCCAGCATCAGTCCACCTTCTTTCTGAATGAACGGCCGCTTAACACCAGAATAATCAGGAACATGGCGGCGGTTACGAATTTATTGTTGGAAGTATTGATTCCAAAATTCTGGGCAATGCTCATGGCCATAGAGGTGCAGGCCTTGTAGAGGACAGAACCCAGGATAACGGCAGTCGTAGTTTTTAAGAAGCCAAGCTTGGCAAACAGCTTGGTTCCGATAATCACGCTTGCAAGCCCTGTAACAATGGTTCCCGTGCCGACTCCGATATCGAAGAAGCCCTGCTGCTGGCAGAATACGCAGCCGGAGAGGGCGGCCAGACCGTTGGCCAGAGCCAGACCGATGATTTTAACGGTTCCCTTATCCTTCGCCAGGGCCGTTACCAGCGTTTCGTTGTCTCCGGCAGCCCGAAGAAGAAGGCCGGACCTGGTTTTTAAGTACAGATCCATGACAATCTTTACAAAGACAACCAGGATCAGGAGAATGGCCGCTACAGTCAGCTCATAGCTCCGGCTGGAGAGAGACGCTGTCATCTCGTTTTCAAAGATTGTCTCCTGGCTGTAAATCGGAAGGTTCGCCTTATTTCCCGCAATCATCAGGTTAATGGAGTAGAGTCCTGTCATCACGATGATGCCGGAGAGGAGATCCCTGATTTTCAGCTTCACATGGATGAGGCCTGTGGCCGTGCCGGCCAGAGCTCCGGCCGCGAAGGAGAGAGGCAGAGTAAGGGGAGCCGGAACTCCGGCCACAATAGCTGCCGCCGTCACCGCCGCGCCGAAGGGGAAGGTGCTGTCTACAGACAGATCCGGAAAGTCCAGAATACTGTAGGTAATGTATACGCTCAGAGCCATGAGAGAATAAATCAGGCCCTGAGTCAGGATGGAAAGAAGAATGCTCATGTCTGTTACCTCATTTCCTGCCGCGCCCGGTTATTCGGAAATCTCTTCAAACAGCTCTGCTGCCGAGGAGGTGAGAGATTCCGGAAGTTCAATGCCAAGGTTCTCTGCCGCCTCTGTATTTCCGTAGAAGGCTGCGCCCTCAATCAGTTCGTAAGGCATTTCGGAAGCCTCTTTTTCTCCCTTTAAAACCTGGGCTGCCATGCGTCCCGTCTGCTCGCCCAGAGCGATGTAGTCCAGTCCCATAGCTGCCAGGCAGCCTCTCTTTACCTGCTCAATCTCACTTCCGAATACCGGAATGCCGTTTTTAGAGGCAGCCTCCAGGACAACCGGGAGAGAGCTTACCACGTTGTTGTCAGTCAGGTTGCTGATGCAGTCTACCTTGGCCGCCAGCTGCTCTGCCGCCAGCGGGATATCGGCGGAGGTGGAAATGCCGCTCTCCACAATTTCCAGTCCGAATTCCGGAGCTGCCTTCTTGTATTCCTCGATAGCTGCCTGGGAATTGACCTCGTTGGTGCTGTAGAGGATTCCCACCGTTTTAGCGTCCGGGAGAATCTCACGGATCATGGAAAGCTGTTCGGAAACAGGAAGCTTATCGCTGGTTCCCGTAATATTTCCTACTGGCATCTGATCCTCTGTGGCCAGCTCGGCCAGCACCGGATCTGTGACAGCTGTGTAGATAACCGGGATATCGCTTCTTTTCGTGACGCTGTAGGCGCTCTGGGCGATAGGCGTCGCGATGGCACAGACCATATCTACGTTGTTGGAGACGAAGTTTGTGATAATCTGGCCGGAGAGGGAGCCGTCGCCGTTGGCGTTTTCATAGATTACTTCCAGATTTTCACCCTCCACAAATCCTTCCTCAGCCAGCCCTTTTAAAAAGCCTTCCCGGCAGTTATCCAGGGAGCCGTGTACTGCATACTGAGCAACTCCGATGGTATACTCGCCCTCTGCCGCCGCGCTGTTCTGGGCTTCGCCGCTCTTGGAGCTTTCTGCTGCAGAGCTTCCTGCCTCTGAGGAAGCGTTTCCTGTCTCTCTGGCGCCCTCGGAAGAGGAGCATCCTGTCAGGGCAGATACTGCCATAACTGCGGTTACTAAAGCTGCGATTGTTTTCTTTCTCATAATACATTCCTCCAATGAAATAGATTTTTATGCCGTACTTGGAAGGAGTGAGAGCTGGGAAGCGTGTTCTGCCGGATAAAACAAAAAAATCCCAGACACAGTTTCCTGTATCTGGGACGAATTAACAAATCCGCGGTACCACCCATAATTGACGTAAAGTCCACTCTTTCATATACTAACATATATGCCGCGAAGATAACGGATGCGGTTTCCGTCGCTCCCTACCTCCAAATACCGGTATCGGGAACGCCCTCGAAAGTCCATTCAGCCAGCTGCTTCATACTGCGCTTCCACCTGTGCGCGGCTCTCTGTGATGTATCAATCCGGCCTACTTCTCTTTCTCAACGGTTTGTGTTTTTGGTTGTCATCATCCTAATACTTTTGTAAGCGTTTGTCAATAGAAAAATGAAAAAAATTACAAAGAAATGGGAGAAGCCGCAAAATGGGGAGATATGCCCGAAGGGAAAAATTTTTCTTGTTCCACTTAAAGTCACCAAAAATTTTCCCTCGGCCATAAGAGGTGTTTTTGTTAAAACAGGAAGAAATAGAAAAATCTATCAGCTAAGCGCCGGGCTGATAGATTTTTTCTACGTTTAGAAGAATGTTTCAAGAAAAATTTGTCAATCAGAGACTTCTGCAGCTTCTGGAATTTCAAAGGGATCGGTTTCATCCCAGAGCGTTACGGTGATGACGTCTGTTCCGCCTGATTTGCCTGGCTGAGCAGGCGCGGGGAAGGCGTACTGCAGCTGCAGTACCTCATGGGACGTTTTGTCCACCCAGACGCTGACGCGGATGGTTCCCAGCCCGCCGGGATCAGCGGAGGGTTCGATATAGGCTTCTCCACTTAACCGCGCCTTTTCCTTGAGGTACTGTTCCATAGAACAGGTTCCGTCAAAGCGGACCGACTGCCGCTCATGAAGCGTTTCTGTTCCAGCCTGTTTCCAGTCTTTTACTATCTGCAGATCAACGCCGCTGATCGAGAAGGAGGAGGTCATCAAATAGTTCTTTACCGTAAAGTTTTCCAGTTTCTCCCTGCTCCAGGTATCGTCTTTTTCATAGCGGTAGAAAAACCAGCTCTCATTGTCTTTGGCGTAATACTGGGGAGGAGAGGTTTCTCCTGTGACCGGGTCGAAGAAGCAGGTTTCTATGGCCTCGGAAGGCAGGGCGCGATAGGTATTTCGGATGGTGTTCTCCTCTATCTCGCCATTCTGATGCTCGTAATAGTAAGTTTTTAAAAATGAAAAAGATTCCTGCGAACTTAAATCAGAGCAGATCTCCCCACTGGAAAAGGAGACGGAGCTGGCGCGGAAAGATACGGCCAGAAACATCGCCGCCAGCAGGGCTAGGCTTAATAAAACGAGGCCGATTTTTTTGTTTTTATGGAGCATCATAAAGATTCCTCCTTTTTCTTACGCCTGCAGCCGTTTTAAATCCTCATAAAAGGAAGGGTAGGAGATATTGATGCAGTCAGCGTCCAGGATTTCTGTCTCCCCGGAGGAAGCCAGGGCTGTGACGGCGAAGGTCATGGCGATCCGGTGATCCTTGCGGCTGTCTATGACAGCGCCGTGAAGCGGCTTTCCGCCGCGGATGATCATGCCGTCCTCCGTCTCCTCCACATCGGCTCCCATAGCCTTTAGGCTGTCTGTCATTACGGCAATCCGGTTGGATTCCTTTACCTTCAGCTCGGCCGCGTCTCTGATCACAGTTTCCCCGTCTGCAAAGCAGGCCATGGCGGCGATCATGGGCAGCTCGTCGATGAGCGTCGGAATCACAGCTCCCTCGATAACTGTTCCATGGAGAGCAGAATGGCGCACCAGCAGGTCGGCAGTAGGTTCGCCGCTTTCGCTGGACGGGTTTAAAAGAGTAATGTCAGCGCCCATTTGGCGGCAGACAGTGAGAATACCGTCTCTGGTAGGGTTGACGCCCACATTTTTAATCAGAAGCTCAGATCCAGGCAGAATCAGGGCGGCGGCGATGAAGAAGGCGGCGGAGGAGATATCCCCAGGCACGGTAATGCGCTGGCCGAAGAGTTCCTCTGCTGGCTTTAGAATGGCAGTGGTTCCCTCTGTTCTTACATCTGCGCCGAAGTGGGAGAGCATCAGCTCGCTGTGGTTTCTGGAAAGGTAAGGCTCTGTCACTCTGGTTTCTCCGTCTGCGTAAAGTCCGGCCAGAAGAATCGAAGATTTTACCTGGGCGGAGGCCACGGGAGACTGATAGGAAATTCCGTGGAGCTTCCGGCCTTCGATCCGGAGAGGGGCGCAGCCATTGCCGCCCATGCTTTGAATGGAAGCTCCCATCTGGCTGAGAGGGGTGATAATGCGGTTCATGGGCCGTTTTTGAATGGATTCGTCTCCTGTCAGGGTGACAGAGAAGGGCTGGGCGGAGAGAAGGCCAGAGAGCAGTCTGGTGGTAGTTCCGCTGTTGCCGCAGTCCAGCACGCCGTCCGGCTGTTTCAGCCCCCGCATCCCGTTTCCGTGTACCAGAACCCGGTTTCCCCGGTTTTCAATAGAAACGCCCATGTGCTGAAAGCAGGCGATCGTAGACAGGCAGTCGGCCCCCTGAAGGAAGCCGTCGATTTCCGTCAGGCCTCTGGAAATGGCTCCGAACATGACGCTTCGGTGGGAAATGGACTTGTCTCCGGGGACGGTCAGCTCTCCCCGAAGACCTCCTTTATTCGTAGAAAAAATCATAAAAAATCCTCCTGCAGCTTAGAAATTAAAGAGTGTGTAATTATATTTTTTTAACCGTTCCCAAGCGGCGTTTCGGGACTTCTCGTCATAGAAGTTGATGGACAGAGCGCCCTCGCCGTTTTCACGGTTGTGATTGATTCCGATATTTTTAATGCTGATCCCCTTTCCGGCTAAAATAGCGGAGATGATGGAGATGGCGCCAGGTTCATCGCATACGTCCACAGAAAAGGAGTAGTCCGGGGCGATAGGGCCGGAAACCCGTGTTTCAAAGGAATTTCTGTAGTCTCTGGAGCTTTCAAACAGCTCTCTGACAGAGTCGCTGTCCCGGCTGTCCAGAACGGTTAAAATGCGGTTCAGGGATTCGATATAATCTCTTAAAAGGGAGGCAATATTCGTCTCGTTTGTCATGCAGATCTGTTCCCACATAACGGGGGAGGCGGAGGCAATCCGGGTGATATCCTTAAAGCCGCCGGCTGCCAGCCGCTTCATCAACCCCTGTGATCCGTCCTTGTCCCGCACCAGGTTTACCAGGCTGGAGGCGATAATATGGGGCAGATGGCTGACAGCAGCCACGATCCTGTCGTGCTCCCTGTAGTCCAAAACAAGCGGGATAGCGCCGATGAGGGAGGCTGTCTGTGTCATCATGGCCACGGAGGATTCAGGCGTTTTATCTGTGGGAGTCAGAATGTAGTAGGCATTTTCCAGCAGGTGATCCGTGGAATTTTCATAGCCTGTCTTTTCTGAACCAGCCATAGGATGTCCGCCGATAAAAGACTCCTCCATGGCGAGGGACTGAACGGCCTCGTGGATCTGCGTCTTTGTGCTTCCCACATCCGTGATGACGGCGCCTGGCTTCAGATAGGGCCGGATCTGCTCTAAATAAGAGGCGTTATATTCAACCGGCGTGCAGAGAAAAATAATGTCGCACTGTCTGAGCGGCTCTCCCACGCCTTCTAAAATAATGTCTACGGCTCCGTCCTCCTGAGCCTTCAGAAGACGGTCACGGGAGCGCATATAGGCCATAACGGTAGTGGACGGAGCCTGTTTTTTCAGAGCCCTGGCGATGGAACCGCCAATCAGTCCCAGACCGATAAAGCCTGCGGTGAGATGTTGTGTCTGCATAGTGTGTCCTCCCTGTTTTTGTAAGTATAGCACAGCAAATAGGATGCTGTTTTCAGACAATATCAAGTGTATCATATCGGACGTCCTTGTCAACCGTTTCTCGAATCCTGCCGCCTATTTCTCTGAAAAACACAGAGAAGATCCAGCGGGAAACAGAAAACAGGAGCAGTTATGAGCGGTGAAACAGAATATATCGGCAGAATGGCGAAAAGATATAGTGAAAAAGAAGGAAAAACGGAGGGATGAACAGAAATATTGGAGAAACTTGAAAGAAATGTTGTGTAAAATGCATATTTAACTTGAAATTTTCTCTATTTTCTTGTAAAATATCATCATGGACTAAAATTTATCTACGGGAGGAATTTTATATGAATGTGTACGGGACAAAACAAATTCGCAACGTGGTTCTTCTTGGACATGGCGGAGCAGGCAAGACGACGGCAGCAGAAGCCATGGCGCTTGTGACAGGCGTTACCAAGCGGATGGGAAAGATTGCAGACGGAAGCACCATCAGCGATTATGATAAAGAAGAAGTAAAGCGTCAGTTCTCCATTTCCACCAGTCTGGTTCCGTTAGAGTATAACGGAGAGAACGGTCCGATTAAAATTAACCTCTTGGATACTCCTGGATACTTCGACTTCGTAGGCGAGGTGGAGGAGGCTATGAGCGTGGCAGACGCCGCGATCATCGTAGTGAACTGCAAGGCCGGCATCGAAGTAGGAACGGAGAAGGCATGGGAGCTGTGCGAGGAGTACCGGCTGCCCAGACTGATTTTCGTAACCAATATGGACGACGATCAGGCCAGCTTCCGCGAGCTGATCTTAAAGCTGGAGAAGCGCTTTGGAAGAAAGATCGCCCCGTTCCAGGTGCCGATCCGCGAGAATGAGAAATTCGTGGGCTTCGTAAACGTAGTGAAGATGGGCGGACGCCGCTTTACAAACCTGAGCGACTACGAGGAGTGCGAGATTCCGGAGTACACGAAGAAGAATCTGAACATCGTCAGAGACGCTCTGATCGAGGCGGTGGCAGAGACCAGCGAGGAGTATATGGAGCGTTACTTCTCAGGCGAGGAATTTACCCAGGAAGAGATTTCCGCAGCCCTCAGAGAGCACGTGACAGAGGGAAATATCGTTCCCGTATTGATGGGTTCAGGAGTGAACGCCCAGGGCTTCTCCCACCTGCTCCAGGCCATTGACAAATATTTCCCGTCCCCGGATAAATTTGAGTGCGTAGGCGTAGACGTTTCCACAGGAGAGCGCTTTACCGCTAAGTATAACGACGATGTGTCCCTGTCAGCCAGAGTCTTTAAGACAGTGGTGGATCCGTTTATTGGAAAATATTCTCTGATGAAGATCTGTACCGGAACCCTGAAACCGGATTCTGTGATCTACAATGTAAACAAGGACGCAGAGGAAAAGGTGCAGAAGATATACGTGCTGAGAGGAAAAGAGGCCATTGAGGTTCCGGAGCTTAAAGCAGGCGACATCGGCGCGGTAGCCAAGCTGACTGTAACCCAGACAGGCGATACGATGGCAGTCCGCACGGCTCCTATCGTTTACCACAAGCCGAAGATTTCCACTCCGTATACCTATATGGCATACGCGGCTAAGACAAAGGGAGACGAGGATAAGATTTCCACCGCTCTTTCCAAGCTGATGGAGGAGGATCTGACTCTGCGCACAGTCAGCGACGTGGAGAACCGCCAGTCCTTAATCTACGGAATCGGCGATCAGCAGCTGGAGGTAGTAGTCAGCAAGCTTCTGGCCCGCTATAAAGTAGATATGGTTCTCAGCAAACCGAAATTCGCGTTCCGGGAGACGCTGAGAAAGAAAGTGGAGGTTCAGGGCAAGTATAAGAAACAGTCCGGCGGACACGGACAGTACGGCGACGTTAAAATGGAATTCGAGCCGTCCGGCGCTCTGGAGAAGCCCTATGTATTTGAGGAGAGAGTCTTCGGCGGCGCTGTTCCGAGAAACTACTTCCCGGCTGTAGAGAAGGGTATCCAGGAATGCGTTCTCAAGGGACCGCTGGCCGGATATCCGGTTGTGGGCCTGAAGGCGACTCTGGTAGACGGATCCTATCATCCGGTTGACTCCTCTGAGCTGGCTTTCAAGATGGCGGCCACCATGGCCTTCAAGAAGGGCTTCATGGACGCTAACCCTGTGCTCTTAGAGCCGATTGCCTCCCTGAAAGTGACGGTTCCGGATAAATTTACCGGAGACGTTATGGGAGATTTAAACAGAAGAAGAGGACGCGTGCTGGGCATGAATTCCGATCACCACGGCAAACAGGTGATTGAGGCGGATATTCCTATGTCCGAGCTCTACGGATACAACACAGATCTCCGCTCCATGACTGGCGGAATCGGCGTATATTCCTATGAGTTCAGCCGCTACGAGCAGGCTCCTGGCGACGTTCAGAAGAGAGAAGTGGAGGCCAGAGCTGCAGAGGCTGAAAAGGATTGATCTTTTCTATTAACTTATGGTAAAATTGAATCAATGAAATAACCGTCAGGGACTGCCTTTCACAGCTTGGGAGGCAGTCCCTGCTTGCGGATATTTAAAAATGCCTGAAAAGGTCAGCCGTATATGGTCTCTTGTATGCTGACACTGGCGCTGAAATGGAATATAAGCAGGCTTTTTCTGAGAAAAGCCGGGGGCAAGAGGAAGACATCATAGGATTTAAGAAAGAGACAGTTACATAAGAAAGGAAATTAGAGTGAGGACAGAACTATTTATTAAGGCAGAGCAGACACAGATACTATCGCAGAAGATGATCCTGTCAAATGAAATTCTTCAGATGGGGGTACAGGAGCTTTGTGAAAAATTAGGGGAAATTTTTCTGGAAAATCCTGTGGTAGATTTGAATCAGCCGTCGCCGGAGGAAGAGCGGATGGCCAAATATCAGTGGCTGGAATCACTGAACAGCAAAAACAGGGATACCTATATGCACGAATCCAGAGACGAGGAAGAGGGGAATGACGACTGGAAATTCAAGCAGAACGACGAGGAATCCCTGCAGGATTACCTATGGTCCCAGGTGAGCTTAAAGGAGCTGTCGGGAAAGGATGAGGAGATTGTTTCGTATCTGATGGAGAGTCTGGATGATAAGGGGTATCTGGACGAACCGTCGGAATCTGTGGCCGAGCGGTTTGGGGAGCCGGTGGAGCGGATTGAAAAGATTGTAGCCGGACTTCAGGCATTGGAACCGGCGGGCGTATTCGCCAGGAATCTGGGAGAGTGCCTTCTCCTTCAGCTGCAGAGAAACAAGGCGGATACGCCGGAAGCAGAGGAGATTGTAAAAGAGCATCTGGAGCTTCTGGCGGGAAATAAGATTCCGGCCATTGCCAAGAAGGTGCACCTTTCTGTGGAGGAGACAGCGGAGATCTGCCAGAAGATCCGGAACCTGAATCCAAGACCAGGCAGCCATTTTTCTTCCAGAGAGCAGCTGTCCTATCTGATTCCTGACGTGACGGTAGTGAAATTTGCCGACCGGTTTGAAATTCTCTTAAATGAGAGCACCTACCCGACCATTGAGATCAACGATTACTACAGAAAAATGTCCGTACAGTCTGACTCCGCTCAGGTTCACGACTATCTGAGGGAAAAGCTGAGACAGGCCGAGTGGATCCGCACCTGCATGGAGCAGAGAGGACGCACGATCATGAACGTGACTAAGACGATTCTGGCTATGCAGAGCGAATTCTTTGAGAAAGGTCCTGCCTATTTAAAGCCGTTAAAGCAGAGCGAGGTGGCGGAGACTATCGGCATCCACGAGTCCACAGTCAGCCGCGCTGTGCGCCAGAAGTATCTCCAGTGTTCCTGGGGAATCTACCCCATGAACTACTTTTTCTCCAGAGGCATTTCAGAGGAAAAGGGAAGAAGCGGAAAATCGGTTTCTGTTCAGGGAGTGAAGAGCGCCCTGACAGAAATCATAAAGGAAGAAAATAAGAAGAAGCCGTTCAGCGACCGGCTGCTGGCGGAAAAGCTGGAGGAGAAGGGATTTACCATCTCCAGAAGAACCGTGGCCAAGTACAGAGAAGAGCTTGGGATACCGGATGCTGGGGGAAGAAAGGTGTTTTTGTAGGGCATAAAGCCGCCGCGCCATAGATGGATGAACGTCTATGGTGGCGGCGGCTTTTCTGGTATTGGAATGTATGTTAGAGGAGTTCACCGTTTGCAGTGAATGAAGGCGCTGCCGTATATCTGGACCAGCCACTGAAAAGGTTGTAAACCGGTACTCAGGTTTTTCTGAGTGGATTGACGTCTGCAAAGAGTGGGGGTAGAGAAAAGACGATCAGGGTGATTTGAACTGTTAATTATGAATCACCTAATGTTCAGCTCATAGATGTTAATATTTTATTGAGAACAGAATAAGGTAATAAAAATAATAAATAGGACTATTATTTCCATTAGCTTATGATAAAACATACAGGAAATAATAGCCCTTTTAATATCGATAAAAAACAAAGAAATAAAATTAAAAAATCACCAATGTGGGCTCAAAATGAGCGGTTTGAATAAATTTTTATTTGAACTTATGATGTAAATTTAGTATGGACTAAATCTATTCACATTATACATAAAAACAATAAAAATGTCAAATATAAATGACATTTTTTGAGGAATTTGATAAAATAATACAAAGGAGGAGGAACGAAAGAATGAAAACAGATTATTTTATGGGATTAGATATGGGAACTGGTTCTCTTGGATGGGCGGTTACAGATTCATCTTATCATCTGTGCCGAGCACATGGGAAAGATCTGTGGGGAGTACGATTATTTGAAACTGCTCAAACTGCAGAAGAGAGAAGAGTGTTTCGATGTAATCGCAGGAGACTGGATCGCAGAAAACGTAGAATTCAGTTGCTTCAGGATATTTTTGCTCCAGAAATTTATAAAATAGATCCGGGATTTTTTCTGCGGTTAAAAGAGAGCCGATATTTACCGGAAGATAAGAAAAATCTTGAGGGAAAGACCCCGGAACTGCCATATGCATTGTTTGTGGATAAAAAATATACAGATAAAGATTTTCACAAAGAGTATCCGACGATTTATCATTTGCGTTTACGTTTGATGCAAGATAGAACCCCGGCAGATGTGAGGTTGGTATATTTGGCGCTCCATCATTTGATAAAACATCGAGGACATTTTTTGTTTGCCGGGATTGAAGCGGATAAAGTGACAGATTTCTCTGCGGCATTTTCGGAATTTTTGAGAATCGTACAGGAACAGGAGTTAGATATTTCTTTTACTCCAGATGAAGAATCGAGCCAAATAATAAAGGAAACTTTGCAGAATACGAATTTCACAAGAAGCAAAAAGTCAACCGAATTAATTAAAGGCTTAAAGGCGTCTACAGGCTGTGAGAAAGCGTTGTTGAAATTGATTTCCGGCTGCAAGGTAAAATTAAGTGCTGTTTTTGATGATCCGGGATGTGATGCTTATGAAAAACCGCAGGTTTGTTTTGCAGAAAGCAGCTACGAGGACTATGCAGCGATATTGGAAGATGAATTGGAAGATCGGTTCATTGTAATCGCTGCAGCAAAGGCTTTGTATGATTGGTCTGTTCTGGTCAATATTTTAGGTGAGGCCAGCACGGTATCAGAAGCAAAAGTAGGCATATATGAAAAACATAGAAGGGATTTAAAGTATCTGAAGCACCTTGTGAAAACGAATTTAACGAGAGAAGATTATCAGGACCTTTTTGTAAAAGCAGGTGCAAAGAAAAACAATTATTGTGCTTATATTGGAATGACCAAAAAGAATAATAAAAAGGTAGTGTTGGAGGAAAAGCGTTGTACAAAAGAAGATTTTTATGCGTATTTGAAGAAAGAAATCTATAGCAAAGTGCAGGAGAATCCAGAAGCAGAATATTTGTTGGAAGAATTAGAAAAAGGAACTTTTCTTCCAAGGCAGGTGAGCAAGGACAATGGGGTAATTCCATATCAGCTTCAATTTCTGGAACTGCAAAAAATTCTAAAGAATGCCGTGGAGTATTTGCCGTTTTTAAAAGAAGAGTCTGAAAAGATCCAACAGATTATGACATTTCGGATTCCCTATTATGTCGGTCCTTTGAATGGTAAAAAAGAAGGTCAGAACACGTTTGCCTGGGCTGTAAGAAAAAATAATGAGCCAGTCTATCCATGGAATTTTGAAGAAGTGATAGATACAGAAGCAAGTGCAGAACAGTTTATACGGCGGATGACCAATAAATGCACTTACCTGCCAGGGGAAGATGTTCTTCCTAAGGAATCCCTGCTTTACAGCAAATTTATGGTATTGAATGAATTAAACAATCTTCGGATCAATGGAACAAAAATTTCTGTGGAGTTAAAACAGGAACTATATGAGAAGCTGTTTCAGCGTTACCGAAAGGTAAGTGCTAAAAAATTAAGAGATTATCTGGTTCGGAATGGAATCACAGAAAAAGATGCAGAAATATCCGGAATTGATGGGGATTTTAAGGGAACACTTCGAGCTTATCATGATTTTAAAGAAAAATTAACAGGTGTTGAACTGACAGAAGCGGAAAAGGAAACTATTATTTTAAATATTACATTATTTGGAGAAGATAAAGTTTTATTAAAAAAGAGGATGCAACGATTGCTTCCGAACCTGACAGAAGGTCAGAAGAAAGCGATTGTTACATTAAACTATAGTGGGTGGGGACGTCTTTCGCGTGAATTTTTAGAAGAGGTTCAGGCACCGAATCCTGAAAGTGGAGAAATTCTTAGTATTATCCGGGCACTCTGGGAAACGAATGCAAACTTAATGCAGTTGCTAAGCAATCAATATGGATATCAGGAAATATTAGAACAGATGAGAGCCGATTGGACGGGACATAAACTGGATTATCAAACAGTAGAGGAATTGTATGTATCGCCAGCGGTAAAACGACAGATATGGCAGACATTACAGGTGGTAAAAGAATTAAAGAAGGTCATGGGCGGAGAGCCCAAGAGGGTATTTTTGGAAGTGGCCAGAGAAAAAATGGAGAGCGGCCGTACTGTTTCCAGAAAAAAGCATTTAAAAGACTTATATTTAAGCTGTAAATCGGAGGAGCGTAACTGGCTGGCAGAATTAGATAGGCATGAGGAACATAGCTATCGGAGTGATCGGCTATTTCTTTATTATACACAAAAAGGCCGCTGTATGTATTGTGGAAAGCCGATTGATCTTGGGCATTTGTGGGATGTAAATATGTATGATATTGATCATATTTATCCACAATCGAAAGTGATGGATGACAGTATTCGCAATCGCGTGCTGACTTGCCGTACTTGTAATGCTGAAAAAACCGATCATTATCCATTAAAGGCAGAAATTCGACAGAAAATGAGACCATTTTGGGACAGCCTAAAGGCGGGAAACTTTATCGAGGAAGAAAAATGGAAACGGCTCATTCGTTCAGAAGAATTCACATCAACAGAACTGGCCGGATTTATTGAACGCCAGCTGGTAGAAACAAGGCAGAGTACAAAAGCAGTTGCAGATATTTTAAAGCAGGCAATGCCAGAAACGGAAATTGTATATGTAAAGGCGAAAAACGTATCTGCGTTTCGACAGGATTTTAATTTTGTAAAGAACAGAGATGTGAATGATTTTCACCATGCAAAAGACGCATATTTGAATATAGTGGTAGGAAATACCTATTTTGTAAAATTTACCAAAAATGCCTCTTGGTTTATAGAGCGGAATCCTGGAAGAAGTTACAATCTCAAACGTATGTTTACGTCGGATTATGATGTGATGAGTAATGGAGAAATTGCCTGGAAAGCTGGAAATTCAGGAACTATTACAACAGTTCGCAAAATGATGAAAAAGAACAGTGTACTGTTTACCCGAAGAAGTTTTGAAGTCAGTGGTGGTTTATTTGACCAGCAGCTGATGAAGAAAGGAAAAGGCCAGGTATATGTGAAATCCGGCGATGAACGGCTGAGATCCATAGAGAAGTATGGTGGCTATAATAAAGCAACAGGTGCATATTTCATGTTAGTGGAATCTGAAGGCAAAAAAGGCGTAAAAAAGAGAACCATAGAATTTGTACCACTGTATCGAAAAGCCGAGCTGGAAGCCAGCGAGGAAAAAATGCTGGAATATTTAAGAACTGAAATTGGCCTAAAAGAACCACATGTTTTGCTCCATAAAATAAAAACAGATACTTTGTTTCAGGCTGATGGATTTAAAATGCACTTGTCGGGACGAACGGGGAAACAGCTAGTTTTCAAAGGGGCTAATCAGTTTCTGGTTGCGGAAGACTACGAAAGATTATTAAAGAAGGTTGGTAAAGTAACCGAACAGCTTAAAACGAATAAGAATTATAAAATCAATGATTATGATGGAATTACAGAAGAGGGACTGAAAGCTCTTTATAGTGAATTTTTTGAGTAAATTACAAAAAGCACCCTATGGAAATCGGTTGGGAACGCAGGCAGAGACATTGGAAAATGGGAAAGAAAAGTTTGATAAGCTGTCTTTGGAAAATAAATGTCAGGTTCTCAGTGAGATTCTTCATTTATTTCAGTGTAACAGTTCTGCAGCAGATTTATCTAAACTGGGGGGGCCGGGACATGGTGGAATTTTAGTGTTATCGAATGAAATTACAAAATGCAATAAAATTTCTATTATTCATCAATCCCCTGCAGGAATTTACGAGCAGGAGATTGATCTGAAAACCTTATGAGCTGGCGGACGGTGGTGATTTCAAACCGGGCAAAACTAGATCTTCAGATGGGATACATGGTTGTCCGGGGAGAAGAAACCGTGAAAATTCATTTGGGAGAAATTGGGACACTGATGGTGGAGAATACAGCCGTTTCGTTAACGGTCAGTTTACTTGCAGAGCTTACAAAGCGTAAAGTAAAAGTGATTTTTTGTGACGAGAAACGGAATCCATCATCAGAGCTAATCAGTTTGTATGGCAGTCATGATACTAGCAACAAGGTAAGAAAACAAATTGCGTGGAAAGAGCAGACGAAGGAGGCGGTATGGACAGAAATTGTAACTGAAAAAATCAGGAAACAAGAGAAGCTTCTGGAAATTTTAGAGAAAGGAGAGGAAGCGGATCTATTAACGTCATATTTACAGGAAATGCAGTGGAATGATGCCACGAATCGGGAAGGACATGCAGCAAAGGTTTACTTTAATGCATTATTTGGTATGGATTTTACAAGAACAGCAGATACATCAACCAATGCAGCTTTAAATTATGGATATTCGATTATATTGTCTGCTTTTAATCGAGAAGTGACTTCTGGAGGATATATGACTCAGTTAGGATTATTCCATGATAATATGTTTAATGCATTCAATTTTTCCTCTGATTTGATGGAACCTTTTCGTATATTAGTTGATCAGATGGTTGTTAAGATGAACCTGAGCAAATTTGAACATGAGGAAAAGATGCAGCTAGTAAATTTATTGAACCAGGAAGTGGAGATTGATGGAAAGGTGCAGTATGTCGTAAATGCGATCAAGGTTTATTGTAAAAGTGTTTTTGATGCATTGAATGAAGATGACAGTTCTTTGATCCGTTTTTATAAACTTGAGCTATAGGTTTATGAGGGTGCTGGTTATGTTTGATCTTCCAGTAGGGACATCAGAACAGAGGCGGGAATATGCAAAATTTCGAAAATTTTTAATAAAAAATTGGTTTTTTGATGATGCAGGAATCGATTTATTGTAAACTGGCGCTGAATGGAACAGCTACTGCTGCGATCATTGCTCAGGTGAAGAAAAATAAGCCGGCAGAGGGATTGGTGCAGCTTTTGTCTGTGACGGAAAAACAGTATGCCAAAATGGAATTCATCATTGGTGAGTCCAGCCATAATGTATTGGATAGTGATGAAAGACTGGTGATTTTATGAAGCTGGTACATCCAGAATGGAAAATGCAGATCGATTGTAAGGAAAACCAGGCGGTTCTTTGGATCATGGAATCACCGAGGATCTTTCGGACGTATTTGGAAGCATTTTTGTGTCAGATGCAGACGAGAGAAGGCAGATTTGTTCTGTCGGAGGATGACAAAGAGCTGGAGCTTTACAAAGCAGCAGAGTTAATTTTGAATCCATTTGAGATAGATGTTAACGATAAAAAGATTTTAAATAAAATTTATTCAGAACTAAAAGAATTTGCATTTGGAGAAAGCTATTACTTAAAGACAAGAGAAATGTTTGGTTTGCTTACATCGTATTTTATGGAATTGGAGAAGGAGATGTGTATTCCTTTGACATGTGCTGAGCCCGATTTGGTACAGGTTTTAAAAGCTCTGGATGTAAAGACAGAAGAATCCGAGTGTGATATGGTAGAGATGATTGGACAATATCTTCATCTAGCGGCGAAATTGATGAATAAAAAGGTGATAGTCTTTGTTAATCTGTCGGCATATTTAGAAAGCTGGGAAATCGAAAAACTATTAAAAGAGGCATTTTACTTAAAATTATATGTAATATTGATGGAACGGCAGGAAATTGATCTTGCAATCAGTAAAAAATGTTATATAATTGATAGAGACTATTGTGAAATTTATTAGTTCACAATGCTTGAGTACCAGAACGTTAGGCCTGATGGGGCTTATCTTCTTGAATTTGAGGTTTGAGAATGATGTAAATTAGTATGGTACTCAAGCCCCTTGGCTCTGCCTTTCAAGGTCTGTGAAGTTTGAGAATGATGTAAATTAGTATGGTACTCAAGCGATTGACGACATTATCACAGGTTTGATTAGTTTGAGAATGATGTAAATTAGTATGGTACTCAAGCGTTCTTCTTCTGCCAACTTTACAAGGCGAGGTTTGAGAATGATGTAAATTAGTATGGTACTCAAGCGGGCCGTGTACAATACAGGCAAGCCGGGTAGTTTGAGAATGATGTAAATTAGTATGGTACTCAAGCGTATTTGATTGGGTCATCAGGCCGCATAATGTTTGAGAATGATGTAAATTAGTATGGTACTCAAGCAATGTTCGCATCGCGGAATTGTATTGCGCAGTTTGAGAATGATGTAAATTAGTATGGTACTCAAGCTGCCAATGGGGCTTGAACCTGCGCGACCTGGTTTGAGAATGATGGTAAATTAGTATGGTACTCAAGCCGTCCGTTCCCTTATCCTGCGGAACGCTGAGTTTGAGAA
>ENA-OQAB01000064-OQAB01000064.1-human-gut-metagenome-genome-assembly--contig:-NODE-64-length-57235-cov-6.788331_pt1 | contig 57235 bp, 52 predicted proteins | sample MGYA00242490_ERZ504517 | MGnify/ENA primary metagenome ERZ504517 (study PRJEB26092, sample SAMD00036298) | human gut metagenome | host: Homo sapiens | study: EMG produced TPA metagenomics assembly of...
CCAGAAGCTGGCCGTCGTCGGTGTAGTCGTTTTCTGGGAAAGCGGAAAGCTCTCTCGTCTTGCCGATATCGTGGAACAGCGCCCCGGTGAGAAGCAGATCCCGGTTCAGGCGGGGATACACAGCCGCAAAATAATCGCACAGCTTCATCACGCTCAGCGTATGCTCCAAAAGTCCCCCCACAAAGCCGTGGTGAACGCTCTTGGCCGCCGAGTGGAAGCAGAAGCGGCGGACAAAATCAGAATCCTCCACATAGTAGCTGGAAGCCAGCTTTTTCAGATAAGGATTCTTCATGGACTCAATTAACGCCCTGAGTTCCTGGTACATGGCCTTCACATCCCTGGAGCTGACCGGCAGATAATCGCTCTCCGTATACTCCCCTTCGTCAGCTCTGCGGATCCGGCGCACATTGACCTGATTGGCTCCCTGGAACACTGTGATATCTCCGTCAATATACACATAGTCCAGCGTCTCGAAGTTTCCGACTCCCGGAGAGCCCAGATCCCAGATTTTCGCATCCACGGTTCCCGTCTTGTCCTGCAGCGTCAGCGCCCCGTATTCCTTTCCATTCTTTGTCAGGGCAATCTGCTTCTTCTTGCAGAGATACACATCGGAAATGTGCATGCCGTCGTGGAACTGTCCAATATATTTCATGTTTTATCCTCTCACTTCTCAAAGTTGTCTCATTTATGTTTCAATCCTGCCGGTTTCAGCCTACCGCCCTCTCACCGTCACCTGATACTCCAGAGACGTGTAACCGTCGCGGCCTTTCCGCATCACAGTAACCGCCGCCGCATTTCCCAGCTGAAAGCTGGCAATCTGTGTGCTCAGCTCCTTCAGAGTAGCCACATCGCGGCCGTCGAACTGCACGATAATATCGCCGTTCTGCAGTCCCGCTTCATAGGCAGGTCCCCCTGAAACAGCGTCTGTAATATAAACGCCCTTGGGGATTCCCTCCGCCTGCATGGTCTCGCTGACCTCCTGTCCCTTAATGCCGAAATAGGCGGTCTCCGCTCCGTTTGTCATCTTTTCCAGGATTCCCTTGTAATCGGAAATGCTCATCACCGACTCGGAGACAATGGAATTTTCCCCCTTCAGGCTATTGTCTGTCCAGCCGATCATCTCGCCGTTTAAATTCAGAATAAACGTGCCTGCGTCTCCATTGCTGGTCAAATCTGTAAACAGGATCCTGGACACTCCGTCTGTCACCGGCACGTTTCTGGCCACATAGGTAATGGCTCCGTATACGGAAGAGTGGACCATGCCTGCCGGCGCGCCCACGCCGATTACCATATCTCCTGCCTTCACAGAATAGGAATTCCCCAGAGGAATGACCTGTATCTCTCCCCGAAGCTCCGAATCCACCGCAGCGGCGTCCGCCAGCACCACAGCCATGCCAGTCACGCTGTCATTCTGGAGAACCGAGGCTGGCGCCTCCGTTCCGTCAAAAAATTCCACACAAATAGAATCCGCCTGGGACACAGCCGAAGATCTGGTCAGAATAATATAAGAACTGCTTGTCCTGGCAATCACGGCTCCCGCGCAGTAGCCGCTGGTCTCAATGGGATTTCCAAACAGATCCGTCTGCTGCATCCCGGAATGTACGGTGACAATACCTCGATCTGCCTGCTGCTCCACCGCCCGCACGCTGTCGTACATGGATTTTAAATCCTCCGAGGTAAACTCATAGGTTTCCATATAGGCTTTCACCGCCTCGTCCACCGGAACCGTCTCCTCCAGCCCGCCGGACTCCTGCACAGATCCGCTCTCCTCCGGCTGCGCCTCCGGATCATCTCTGTTAAATTCTATAGCGGTGCTCTCGCCACGGGAACTATCCTCCCATCTGTCCTTTGACCACGATCTGACTGCCGTAAAGCTCAGAGCCGACACAGCCCCGAACGCAGCCGCAGCCAGAAGAAATACAGCCGCCCGCGCCGCAATCTGCCTCCTGGTCAGAGGAGGCTTCACGATCTTTTCCCGCATAAATTCACGCCTGCGGGGTTCCTTTTTATCAGGTCCTTCGGTATCTGACATCATTCTTTTCCCTTCATGCTTCTTAATTTCAGGAACACATATATGTATTATACGTTTCTTCTAAGACGATTGCAAGAATATTGTGGGAAAATCGCCGGGCGGCAAACTCATTGATTTTCTTTTGTAAAAAAGAATTACCGCCATCTTTTTCCTAATCTCTGCAGCCGAAGCTGTTTTAACAGAACAAGACGCACACTGTTCCAGGCAATGAAACTGCGGTTTACTATTGAGAGTTTTAAATAGCGGCAGTAAAACTTTCCCTCTTGTATCCTTCGGCCGGATATGTTATATTAAACATAGAAAAGGGAAGCCACAGAGGCGGCCTACCCTCAATAACTTATAACTTTACATCTTTACGATGTCAGCCGTCAGCTAGTGCGAATAGTTGGCGGCTATTTTCTATCCTTAAAAATCTGATATAACAGACTAATAAGGGAAACAATGAATAAACAAAACTGAAATAATTCAGAATATGTAACCATTGTATCGCCCTCCTTTCTTCCGTCTGGAGGGCTTTTATACCCTCCGAAAATAAGAGAGTGGCCGCCCGGCTCTGTGGTTTCCCATATCGACATTATATAGCAATCTTCCTTATCTGACCATCATTGTTTCGCCAGGGAGACAGCAGAACGAACCTCTGCAGCGGCCCATTTCTCCATATCATCTCTGCTCATATTTTCCATCAGAAACTTCTTTAAAAAGCAAATTTACGCTTCCCCTCTCTGTTCCAGCCGTTCAAACACCTCATCCATATCCATTTCAAACATGGCGCTGTCTGCCTGGACTGGGGAAAAATAGAAGGCGACGTTTTCTGCCCCGAATTCCTGTTCCAGCTGCTCCCACTGGGAAGTCAGCCCAATACAGAAGGCCAGAGTATCGCTTCCGAGGGACTCCATATACCAGCGGATCTGATACTTGGGAGAGACGTATTCCTGAATGCTCTTCAGTGTCGTATCCCTGTCTGTGCAGTCGTCTCCATAAGGAACTGATCTGCTGACGCCGTCCTTTTTCAGAAAAATATCTATCCCCCGCTCTTTCTCTGATTCCACGCATTCAAACTGAATTTTATCCTCGTCCGGCAGTTTTTTATTGAAATAGTTGATAATGGAATCGTCGAAGTCCCGCCAGTCAATCCAGATCAGCTCGCCGCTGTCCCAAAATTCATCTTTTGTATCATCCGGCGCTTCTAAAAGCTTTCTTATTTCTTCCAATTGCATACCCTCCCAAATCCTTCGCTATGTGTCTAACTGGAAAACATACATTTTCCCTGTATTTGTGCTATTTTTTCTCCCGCTCTCTTTTTTCCAGAATGACGGGAGGAATTTCAGCAAATCTTCTCAGGAGATAAGCCTTTCCCTTCTCCCCTCTCCATTTATGACAAAACCAAAGCACGCTGCAGCAAAAAAGCGCCGCTGCAATCAGGAATGGATGATGAAATTCTGCCCTGCCCAGAATCGCATAGCTTATCAAAGCGGAAGCCGCAATGGCGCTTCCGGCTATGCCCAGGGCAATTTTTATTACTTTTTCCTGGGACAGCTCCAGAAAATAATTGTCCCATTCTTCTGAATTAAATTTCAGCTGCCTGCCTTTGATCCAGAACAGAATAAGAACTAAACCTAACGCAATCCCCTTGCTGAAAAGGACGTTTATCACTGCCGAACCTGCTAAAATGATCAGTTTTTCCATGATTTATTTCCCCTTATGTGTTTTTAAAAATTCTATCGTTTTGTTTCTCAAAAAAATACTGGAGCCTTCCGCTTTTCACCCCAAAGTAAACCGCCGCCGCAAAAAGCGCTGTCACAACTAGAATCGTGATAATATAAACCGCTGCAAATGCCATCTTCCTCCCCCTTTCCCCCACTCTATTCAATCCTTACACGAACCGGGCCGATTGTAAGATTTCCTGCTCCCGCTGCCGTGTACCATCTTCCTTTTTCCAGTCGAATCTTTTCCGGCGCGCCAGGCGTAATATACCCTATCTCATATCTTTCCCCAGTTTCAACATCAGTAAAGAGCACACTCGTATCACAGTCTCCGCTCACCTTCACCGTTCCAAACAGGGGCTGTATCTGTTCTGATTTAATCCCTCCATCACTGCCCGTCAGAGTAAAAGTATAGTTCCTTTGAATACCAATATGAAGAAAAACTGCGGCTGTCAATATCGCGGCAATACATAAAATCAGCTGTTTCTTTTTCACTGTGTCACCTGCTCTGTATCCTTCGCCAGCTTCCTGAAAATGATTATTCTTACTATGACACAGGCCATTATCACTGCGAAAGACAAGATCCCATACAATAAAGCTTCTGTATACCAGGGAGCCGAATAGGCAGCATATATGTCCGGATACCTTTTATAGCTGTAAAAATCAAATCCTGTTTTCAATGCAATGACGTATAAGCTTCCATAGATAACATACTTTAATGCGTCATACAATTTTTTCATACCATCTCTCCTCCGCTCCCAGCCTTTGCCCCATTCTCTGTATCTACATTATAACAATCCCCCATTCCCGCCACAATGAAGAAATCATTACGATTTCTTATACATTTTTTGAATTGCTCTAAAAGCATATTGCACTGCCAGGGGCAAGTACATATAAAAGCATATATTTTATCAGAAAATACAGATATTATATGGTCCATCTGTTCTTTTTCCAGTATTTATTCTTTGAATCTCCGAAAAAATATAGAAAAATAGGCAACATATCTTGACAACAAATTTTATAAGTGTTATAAATTTTTTATAAATAGGACATAAAAATTTTATGTCCTAAAATGGACGTCCAACAAAATTGAAAGGAGAACAAAGCTATGACTAATGCGATGCTTACAGATCTGCTGCAAAGCCTGGGACTTCTGGGCATATTTCTGCTGATAGGTGTATTTCTGAGAGCAAAATTTAAGATTTTTCAGAAAACATTTATTCCTGCTTCTGTAATTGGGGGATTCCTGCTTTTGATTTTAGGGCCCCAGTGTGCGAATGTCCTTCCTGTTCCATCGACCTGGTTCGATACATATTCTCTGCTTCCCGGAATTCTGATCGTTCCGGTTGTAGCAGCCGTTCCGCTGGGATTGAAATTTGGAGGTGGAAAATCTGATGGTATAAATCCAGACTTTCTAAAAAACGTATTTCCTCTTATCGGAATTGGACTAGCGGCATCTATGTTCCAGTTTGCCGTCGGGTACGGAACCCATGTGCTGTTTTCAGGAGAAAATCTCTATGACGTATTTGGAATCGAGCTGGCAATCGGTTTTGTTGGCGGACATGGTACAGCCGGTACTCTGGGAAATATGCTCTCAGCGCTGAATCTTCCCTACTGGGAGACCTCTCAGGGTGTGGCAACCACAACGGCTACCTTTGGAATCGTAGGAGGCATCCTGATTGGAATTATGATGATTAACTGGGCAGCCCGACACGGACAGACGGCAATGTTAAAGAAACCGGCTGATATTCCGGAACCTCTGCGGGTTGGATTTGAAAAAGATATCAAAAAACAAAATTCCGTAGGCCGTGAAACTACCCTGTCTTCCTCTATCGACACTCTCGCCTTCCACGCCGCTCTGATTTTTGTTGCCTGCGGCCTGGCATACCTTCTTTTAATGGGAGCTGAAAAATTTCAGATTCCCGTTCTGAAGAGTATTTCTGTCTGGGCCTACGGTATGATCGTGATGTTCGCCATCTGGGGAATCATGTGCAAACTTAAGCTGGACTATCTGGTAGATGACAAAATTAAAAGCAAGGTTTCCAGTTCCTTCACAGAATTTGCCGTAATTGCAGCAATTGCAAGTCTCCCGATTAAAGCAGTAGCGGCATATATTGTCCCGATTCTTGTGATGGTGGCAATCGGTTATGTAATAACGACTGGTGTTCTCTTTATTCTCTGCAAGCGGCTCTTAAAGGGCTTCTGGTTTGAGCAGATGATCGGAACTTATGGCATGAGCACTGGCGTATTCTTAACAGGCGTTCTGCTTCTTAGAATCTGTGATCCAGATCTGGAAAGCCCCGCTTTGGCCAATTATTCTCTATCCTACACTATCACTAGCATTATTTATTTTGCTATGCTGAATCTTTTTATTGTCCTTCCTATGAGCTCTGGAGCAGGCGTGACCACTTTGGCAGCCACAGGACTAGGTCTTGCAGCCGTACTATTTGCAATAGTGAGCAGCCGTATTTCTTTCGGAAGCCAATTTAAGGGAAATTAAAATAACTGAGACGACCAGAAAACACTTCGATAATTTCAAATCTGACAAGGAAGTTTCGTCCTTTCTGGATGAAGCTTCCTGCAAAGGCAGGTAAGTGAGGTAAAAGAAATGCAGAATTATGAGGAACTTTTCGAAAAACTAAATGCCAAAATATGGGATTACGCGGAACTGAAATTTGAAGAATATCAGTCGTCTGAAGCCCTCATCGACATGATGAAAGCACATGGATTCTCGGTAGAAAGAGGGCTGGCCGGAATGGATACGGCATTCAGAGCCACAGCTGGAAAAGGGCGTCCTGTAATAGGGCTTTTGGCAGAATACGACGCTCTGTCCGGCCTCAGCCAGAAGGCAGGACAGCTGGAACCAATTCCCAGAAAAGGCACAGAAAACGGCCATGGCTGCGGTCACTGTCTTCTGGGAACAGCTGCAGCCGGAGCTGCTCTGATGGCAAAAGATTATCTGATTCAAACCGGCAGAGAAGGTACTGTTGTGCTGATTGGATGCCCGGCGGAAGAAGGAGGTTCAGGAAAAGCTTACCTTGCCAGGGCTGGCGTGTTTGATGATCTGGACGCAGCGCTCACCTGGCATCCAGCTGGAGGAAACGCTGTTTTGACAGGTTCTCTGCAGGCAAACTGCCAGGCCTATTTTCGTTTTCACGGCGTTTCCTCCCACGCGGCAGGATCTCCTCATCTAGGCCGAAGCGCTCTGGATGCCGTAGAGCTGATGGATGTAGGCGTAAACTACATGAGAGAACACATGGAGCCCACTGACCGGATTCACTATGCTATTACTGATACAGGCGGCAGTTCTCCCAATGTGGTACAGAATCATGCGGAGGTTCTTTATTTGATCCGTTCCACCGATAACAATAAAGTGAAACGATTGTATGAAAGGGTAAAAAATATTGCCAGAGGCGCTGCTCTGATGACAGAAACAAATGTAGAAGCAGTATTTGACAAAGCCTGTTCCAATATTCTTTCCAACAGCATCCTGGAACAGCTTCTTTATGACTGCATGAAAACGATTCCTCTTCCATCCTACACGGAAGAGGAACTGGTCTATGCAGAACAAATGAAGAAAACGATCACTGACGCTGATATAGCCAGTGATATGTCCCTGATGATGGTTCATGGAGCAGAAAAGAGAAGACTGGCTTCCCTCTACCGCGAGCTTCCTATGGCCAATTTTGTAGTGGAACATCAGCACCAGGATCTGTTCCTTCCGGGCTCTTCCGATGTGGGAGACTGCAGCCATGCAACACCCACAGCCCAGTTTGTGGGAGCATGCTTTGTGCCTGGAACGCCAGCCCACTCCTGGCAGATGACAGCTCAAGGAAAGGAAAAGACTGCAGTAAAGGGAATGTTCTATGCAGCCCAGGTACTTTCTGAAGCTTGCCGTCGTCTGTTTGAAAAACCAGAAATTGTAAAACAGGCCCGAGAAGTATTTGAGAACGATACCGAGGGAAAACCATACGAGTGCCCCATCCCAACAGAAATCCTGCCTAACGCAAACGGAAAAAGGAAAAAGCACTCATATGCCAGCGGACAAGAAGGATAAAAAATAGACAAAAACAGGAGGTGATGAAAAATGACAATTGCTGAATCGGCAAAGTCCATAGAGGAACATTTAAGACAGCTTCGAAGAGAGTTTCACAGACATCCAGAAATATCAGGAAATGAGAAAAAGACAGCTGCCAGAATTGTGAGAGAGCTTTCCGAAATCGGCGGATTTGAGATCCGCGAAGGCGTAGGAGGACATGGGGTAATCGCCGAACTTTCAGGAGCTCTGCCAGGCCCTGCAATAGCTCTCAGAGCAGATATGGATGCGCTGCAGATTGAGGAAGAAACAGGTCTTTCTTTCTGCTCAGAAAACTGCGGAGTCATGCATGCCTGTGGGCACGATAATCATATTACCATGGTTCTGGGGGCAGCCCGTCTTCTGGCTCAAAGAAAAGATGAGCTTAAAGGAAAGGTGCGGCTGATTTTTCAGCCATCAGAAGAACTGTCTCCGCAGGGCGGATCTAGAAAAATGATTGAAGCAGGTGCCCTGAAAGGAGTTGACGCTGTATTTGGAATACATGTCTGGCCAGATCTTCCACTCGGGAAAGTGGGAATAAAGGCTGGCCCGCTGATGGCTGCCTCTGATCACTTCACAGTCACCATTAAGGGAAAGCCCAGCCATGCCGCAAGACCTGACGAAGGAATCGATGCTCTGGTGGCAGGAGCCCAGTTTGTGATGGCAGCCCAGACTATCGTCAGCAGAAATGCAGATCCCATGAAGTCCGTCGTTATAACCATCGGAAGACTGAATGCTGGAACCCGTTATAATATTATAGCGGGAGAGTGTGTGCTGGAAGGAACCTGCCGTACGTTCGATCCAGCTGTCCGGGATCTGGCAGAACGCAGACTGGATGAGGTATTGTCCGGAGTCTGTACCGCTTCAGGCTGTACAGGAGAACTCCACTATGAAAGAGGCTATATGGCAGTGGTAAACGACACGAAAATGGCAGACTATGTCAGGGAGTCAGCCGACAAAATTCTGGGAAACGGCACAGCTGTATCTGTAAAACCGGCCATGACCTCTGAGGATTTTTCCTTTTATCTGGACGAAAAGCCAGGGGTTTTTGCCTGGATTGGCACAACGCCGCCAGGGGATATCGTATGGCCGCTGCATAGCAGCCACTATAGCCCCGATGAAGGAGTTCTCTGGAGGGGATCCGCCCTGCTTGCAGGACTTGCACTGGGACTGTGGGAAAAACAGCAGGTTATGTTATTAGAAAAAAGTTGAAAAACAGGCAGTCTCGTTAAAACAGTATGTTTTAACGGGGCGGCCTTTTTCCATAGAGCCCTCTGTGTGTATCTGCGTCAAAAGACCAGTTAGGCAAAGCTTCTGGATAATGCGGTTACAGCTTCTCGGAGTGATGTTGAGCCACTCTGCCAGGAGAGAAGAGGTAAGCACCTGCCTGGGATTTTTCAGGAAAAGGCCGATAATCTTCTGTAGATTGCCCTCGTTGATCCCGTTATCTTTGGAAAATTTCATAATTTTTTCATTGTCATACGAAACATGGAGAGGATCCTGAACGGACAGAGGTCCCATCAGGCGAAGCTGTTCATTGATCAGAAAGCCGTCATTTTTCCATAGTGGACTGACTCGTTCAAGGCTTGCTCTGCCTGCTCCAGACTATTGGAAAGAGAGGTGGCAAGGCCTGCGCCCAAACGAAAAGGGATTTCACTGTGGGTGTCCAAATACAGGATCAGGGAGCGCAAAAGCGCAGGAAGATGGCTGCTGTCCTCAAGCTCCCAGGTAATTTGAAAATAAGTGATAAAAGTCTGAACAGAAAAGCTGACTCCATATTCCTTTCTAAAATCTACCAGAGCCTTTAAAAACGTAATATTCTGATATTCCAGCTCCGTACCCAAAAGATTGTCAGGACAGACAAGCCGGATGAGAATACTCGCTTTATGTACTACAGAACTAAGGAGAAGCTTTGCCGTAGATACTGCACTTCGAATAGAATCGGCAATCGTATTATCATCTGGGAAAATATAAAGATATGGGATATTCTCGTCCTCATACCGTTTCAGGCTATTCGTTGAGCGCACAAAAGCAATGTCTATTTTCTTCTCATTCCACAATTCCCTAGCTGTGTGGAATAATGTTTCATAGCTAAGAACTGGATCTGTGCAGCAGTGGGGCATCAACTCAGGGCGGAGGTAACGGTGCAGATCCAAATAATTATTGCTGGGTATCAAAAAGTCACAGTAAATCCGATTGAGCGGGATATCCGGGTGAGTCTGGACAAAGTCCAGGGCAATTGCCAGAAAATGTTTTGTCTCATAGGATACAAAAGCGCAGGGCTTTTCGATATTAGGGATATTCATAAGCTGATAGTAGCCAAATTCACCGCTGCAGAAGATAATATCGCAGTGATCCTTACATTTATAATAGATATCCTGGATTTCCTCCAGAGTGTGATAAACATATTTATGAAAAATACAGCCGAAATCATTCTGCTCAATGACACGGTTAATGGCCTGAAGAGATACCTTTGGGCTGATAATGCTGACAGTAATCATATGTGACTCTCCGTTTCCAATAGTTGTCAGTGGAACATAAGAACTGATATTTCATACAAAAACATCCGTCCTTCTCCATTCCCTGTATAATAATTTACTATAGCCGCTCCGGGAAAGTCAATATATTCCTGAGAGGCATGAACAGCAAATATATGAATGGCAGTTTTTTTGATAAAGCCTGGCAAAGCTTGTAGATTTTGTCTAAACAGCCTGACCTTCTTATTAATATTCCCTGTCGAATCATTTCGCATTTATTATAGAAGCATTCCATTCAGCATTAACGGCCTTCTTAAAAAACTATGCTGGCATCTCTAGTATTTGTGTGGTAAAATGGCTGAAATTATACTAACTGCAAAACAGCCGGTATTTTCGGCAGCCGCCAAATAGACATAACTGTTCACTTGTCTCATTGCTTTATGATATAATATATCCCATCAGCAGGAAAACAAGCGGCTGCGAAGCAGGCATTTGTTTTCACCTGATGGGATAACGAGTAAACTGTCTGCGCAGCAGACAATAAGCACGAAGTGCCCGTTTACGAGTCTTTTTAATCAGCAGGAAAACAAGCGGCTGCCCCATTAATTTTTTATAAGGTGACTACTGTGAAAGAAAGTAGAGGACAGCCAACAAATGGCGTACTTTAAATAAGCTGTCTTATGGCAGCCTTTGAAAAATTATTATTTTGAGGAGCTAAGAAGCTAATTACAATTCGGAAAGAATCCCTTCTCTGATGAGCAGTTTCTTGGCTTGTTTGATAGCCTTTTCCTTCTGTTTTTCTTTCAAAGGTTCAGGCATATCAGTTTTATATAAATCGGTCGGATTCCACGCTTCACCAGTAGACAACATCTGATAGATAGCAGTGAGAATCATCCGATCGATAGCAATAATGGCTCGTTTTTTACCGCGGCGCTTCATAATACGTTCATATTTCTGCTTATAGTAAGGAGACTTATCGGATTTCACGGCTGCATGAGCGACTTGCACCAATGCAGGTTTGAGGTAGACACCGGCACGTGTTATCCTGACAGATTTCTTCTTACCAGCAGATTCATTGCTGCCGGGAGTCAGTCCTGCCCAACAACAGAGGCGCTTGGAATTAGAAAACGGAGTCATATCGGTACCAATCTCGGAGATAACCGTAATTGCACTGTTGCGGTCAACACCCGGAATGGCACACAGTAACTGGACAGCATTTTCATAAGGGGCAATCAAAGAATCAAGCATAGTGTCTATATCATTGATGGTAGATGTGATATAATCCAGATGTGCGCGGACGAGACGCATACGGTATTTTGGGGGATCAGTCATCTGATACCCTTCGATGGATTCAATGACACTGTCAGACTTCTTCTTTAGAGAACGGAGGAGTCTGGAAGCTATTTCTTCGTGGTTGATGGAATTGCCGGATTGTTCGATCAGGCAGTCAATAACAGATGTAGCTGATTTCCCAAAGATATCGGAAACAACCGAATCTAATGCGACATTACAGACAGTAAGCGCATTCTGATATCTATTCTTTTCGCTGGTACGACAAGAAGTCAGCTTGTAACGATATCTTGTAAATTCACGCAGGATACGGATCGGTTTACAAGGGATATAGCTGCCTTGAACCAGACCTAATCGAAACAAATCCCCAATCCACTTGGAATCTTTCGTATCATCCTTATTGCCTTTGACTGCTTTTACCCATTTGGGATTGGCAATGGTGACGTTCATTTCGTCCTCTAAAAGGTTGAATACAGGAACCCAGTATTTACCGGTAGATTCCATACAGACATCACGGCATTGATTTTCAATTAGCCAATTTTTAAATTGCAGGATAGAATTGTTGAAGGTGGAGAAACGTTTCTTTTGGTAAGAAGGGTCTACTCCCGGAAGTGGTTTTAATGATAGTGGCAACAAGAAAAGATTTGTGAACATCGATGCCACAGCAAGTTTGATAAACAACTTTCATGGTCAACACTCCTTTCAAAGTGAGATAAAGAAGCCATTGACTGTTCCACCACACATTTAACAGAGAAGTTAAAACAATTCTTACTGTACGGTCTAAAAGAGCCACGTATTTGTGCTTGAAAGATGGAACTCACACTGATTATTATGCTGTCTAAAACAGAAGAAAGTCTTTACGACTCACCTCACCGTGCTTTGTAGTATAACTTCTTTAACAATTATTTTATCAGTAACGTGGGGGATTAAAAAGACTTTCATTCCTATTTGTGCCGCCGACTTGGCGGCGGAATGGAGATTATTATGAATCAAAAAGCATTAAAAACATTGGAATACTATAAAATCATTGACACTCTGACGGAATATGCCTCCACGGAGCCGGGAAAACGGCTCTGCCGAGAGCTTCTGCCCTCCTGCGACTATCAGGAAATTCTGCAGAACCAGCAGGAGACCTCCGACGCGGTGACGCGGGTGCGCCAGAAGGGCAGCATTTCCTTCGGAGGCGTAAAGGATATTACTGACTCCTTAAAGCGTCTGGAGATTGGAAGCTCTTTAAATATTACAGAACTTCTGGCCGTCAGTTCCGTGCTCACCGTGTCCGCCAGGGCGAAATCCTACGGCCGCAGGGAGGAATCTGAACTTCCGGACGACTCCTTAGACGAAATGTTCCGTCTGCTGGAGCCGCTGACTCCCGTCAATACGGAAATTAAGCGGTGCATTCTCTCGGAAGACGAGGTCAGCGACGACGCCAGCCCTGGGCTCAGACAGGTCCGCCGCCAGATGAAAATCATTAACGACCGCATCCACACCCAGCTGAACTCTGTTTTAAACTCCAGCCGCACCTATCTCCAGGACGCGGTCATTACCATGCGGGACGGCCGCTACTGTCTGCCTGTCAAGGCAGAGCACAAAAGCCAGGTTCCCGGCATGGTCCACGACCAGTCTGCCACCGGCTCCACTGTATTTATCGAACCCATGGCGGTCATCCGTCTGAACAATGAAATGCGGGAGCTGGAAATCCAGGAGAAGCGGGAAATTGAATTTGTGCTCATGGCTTTAAGCTCCCAGCTGGTTCCATACACGGACACGCTGACTGAAAATCTGGCCATCCTTGCAAAGCTGGATTTCATCTTTGCCAAGGCGGCTCTGTCCCGCCACTACAACTGTACAGAACCGAAATTTAACAATAAACGCTACATTAATATCAAGGACGGCCGCCACCCGCTGCTGGATCCGAAGAAGGTGGTTCCCATCAACATCCACCTGGGAGACAGCTTTGACCTTCTCATTGTCACAGGCCCCAACACAGGCGGCAAGACGGTATCCTTAAAAACTGTGGGCCTGTTTACTCTCATGGGACAGGCGGGCCTCCACATTCCGGCCTTTGACGGCTCTGAGCTGGCTGTCTTTGACAATGTATTTGCCGACATTGGAGACGAGCAGAGCATTGAGCAGAGTCTCAGTACCTTCTCTGCCCACATGACGAACATTGTGTCCATTCTGGGGCAGGCAGATTCCCGCTCCCTGTGCCTGTTTGACGAGCTGGGAGCCGGAACAGATCCGACGGAGGGAGCCGCTCTGGCAGTGGCTGTTCTGTCCTTCCTCCACCACATGGAGTGCCGCACCATGGCCACCACCCACTACAGCGAGCTGAAGGTATTTGCCCTGACAGAGCCTGGCGTGGAGAACGCCTGCTGCGAGTTCAGCGTGGAGACGCTGCGCCCCACCTACCGGCTTCTCATCGGAATCCCCGGTAAGAGCAACGCCTTTGCCATTTCCAAAAAATTGGGACTTCCCGACTACATTATCGAGGACGCCAAACGCCACATCGAGAAGGAGGACGCGGCCTTTGAGGACCTGCTGGCCAATCTGGAGGAAAGCCGGGTAACCATCGAGAAGGAGCGGGAAGAGTTAAACGCCTACAAGGCGGAGATTGCGGATCTGAAAAAGCGGCTGGAGCAGAAGGAAGAGCGGTTCCAAGATCAGAAGGAACGCCTTTTAGAAAAGGCCAGAACCGAGGCCCAGCAGATTCTCCAGGACGCCAAGGACACCGCCGACTCTACAATCCGGAATATCAACAAGCTGGCCAGCCAGTCCGGCGTGGGAAAGGAGCTGGAGGAACAGAGAAGCCGCCTGAGAAACAAGATCAAGGATGTGGACAAAAAGCTGGCCTCCAAAAAGCCTCAGACCCCGCAGAAGACCATTTCCCCCAAGTCCCTGAAAATCGGCGACGGCGTAAAGGTCATTTCCATGAATTTAAAGGGAACCGTCAGCTCCCTGCCTAACGCCAGGGGCGATCTGTACGTGCAGATGGGCATTCTCCGGTCTCTGGTTAACATAAAGGATCTGGCCCTCTTAAACGAGTCCTCTATCTCCGGCCCAGGCCTGGATAACAGCGCGGGAAGCGCAGGCGGCCGCGGCGCAGGAAGAAACAGCGCCAAGACGCCGGGGGCTTTCGGCAAGGGCAAATCCTCTCAGAGCGGAATCAAGATGTCCAAGTCCTTCTCTGTATCTCCTGAGATCAATCTCATCGGTCTGACAGTGGACGAGGCGGTTCCGGAGCTGGACAAATATCTGGACGACGCCTATCTGGCCCACCTGCCCCAGGTCCGCGTAGTCCACGGGCGCGGCACAGGCGCTCTCAGGGCCGGCGTGCACAAGCACCTGAAACGCTTAAACTACGTGAAGGAATTCCATTTAGGCGAATTCGGCGAAGGAGATACCGGCGTTACTATCGTTACATTTAAATAAATAAGTCAATGCGCGCAGACAGACGCGCAGCGCAGGGAACTGTACTGCCTTCGCAGCAGGGCGCAGTCCCGCGTCAGGGGGAAAGGAGTAGCAGCGTCATGGCTGAAAAACAGAAAATACTGATTGTGGACGACGATGAAAACATTGCAGAGCTTATCTCTCTGTATCTGACAAAAGAATGCTACGAAACGAAAATCGTGGGGGACGGGGAAGAGGCTCTGGCCGTTTTCCCTGTCTTTAAACCGAATCTGGTGCTCTTGGATCTGATGCTTCCTGGCATCGACGGCTACCAAGTCTGCCGGGAGCTCAGGACTTCCTCCCAGGTTCCGATTATCATGCTCTCCGCCAAGGGAGAGATTTTCGACAAGGTGCTGGGGCTGGAGCTGGGAGCTGACGATTACATGATTAAGCCCTTTGACTCCAAGGAGCTGGTGGCCAGAGTCAAGGCGGTGCTCCGCCGCTACCAGGCCGCTCCCCAGACGCCGGAACCGGCTGGTTCCGACCAGAAGGGACAGTATGTGGAATTTCCGGATTTAATTGTGAACCTGACCAATTACTCTGTCATCTACAACGGCCATTCCATTGAGATGCCGCCCAAGGAGCTGGAGCTGTTGTATTTTCTGGCCTCCTCTCCCAACCAGGTATTTACCAGGGAGCAGCTGCTGGACCATATCTGGGGATATGAGTACATTGGAGACACCAGAACGGTGGACGTTCACATTAAACGTCTCCGCGAAAAAATCAAGGATCATGAAAAGTGGGCTCTGACTACCGTCTGGGGCATCGGCTACAAGTTTGAGGTGAAGAGGTAACGCCATGATCCACTCTCTCTACTACAAATTCATTCTGGGCTATCTCCTGTTCGGGCTTCTGGGCTTCGCCGCCATCGCCACTCTCTCCTCCGATATGACCTACGATTATCTGGTGGAGCATAGGGCGGAAGCCCTCTATGACGAGGCCAATCTGATTGCTGAAAACTGCAGCGATATTTACCAGGGAAAACGGCTGGATCCCGACATGGTAAAGCCGCAGATTGACGCCATGGCTTCCTACCTCCAGTCTTCTATCTGGGTTGTCAACCACGACGGCCAGGTGACGGTAGACAGCCAGAACCGCCTGACCGGAAAAACCATCGACAGCTTCGATCCCACGGCAGGAGGCAGCAAACCCTATTCCATCGGAACCTATTACGGGCAGTTTTCCTCTGACGTGCTGTCCGTCTCAGCCCCCATTACGGGAAATTTCAATACCTATGGCTACATTGTGATCCACCTTCCCATGAAGCTGATCACAGAGGAGCAGAACAGCATTTTAAATATTATGTATATCACGGCGGCCATCCTGTTCGGGCTGTCCCTGATTATCCTGCTGTTTTTTACGAAAACCGTGTACGTTCCGCTGAAAAAGATCACTTACGCGGCCACGGAGTACGCGGCAGGCAACCTGTCCTACAGCATCAGCCTTCACACCCAGGACGAGATGGGATATCTGGCCAACACTCTGAACTACATGGCCATGGAGCTCAACAAAATGGAGGAATACCAGCACAAATTTATTGCCAACGTGTCCCATGACTTCCGCTCTCCCCTCACCTCCATCAAGGGATATCTGGAAGCCATTATCGACGGCACGATCCCGCCGGAGCTCTATGAAAAATACTTGAATATCGTCATTGCCGAGACGGAGCGGCTCAACAAGCTGACTCAGGGAATGCTGACCTTAAACTCCTTAGACAGCAAGGGCTTCCTCACCAGGACGAACTTTGACATCAACCGGGTGATCAAGGATACGGCGGCGGCCTTCGAGGGGGCCTGCAGCGCCAGAGGCATTACCTTTGACCTGACGTTCAACGATTCCATCCAGATGGTGTACGCGGATCTTGGGAAAATTCAGCAGGTTCTCTACAACCTGATTGACAATGCCATCAAATTCAGCTACGAAAACTCTGTGATCTACCTGCAGGCGTCAGAAAAGCATGAGAAAATTTTTGTCTCTGTGAAGGATACCGGAGCAGGCATCCCAAAAGACAGCATTAAAAAAATCTGGGAACGGTTCTATAAAAGCGATCCCTCCCGCGGGAAGGATAAGAAGGGAACCGGCCTAGGACTTGCCATTGTGAAAGAAATCATCCAGGCCCACGATGAAAATATCGACGTGGTAAGCACAGAAGGCGTGGGAACCGAGTTTATTTTCAGCCTTCCGAAAGCCAGCAGCTTTTAGAGAAGGAGGGAAAAGGGCTGAAAACGAAGAAGGGAAAGTTTTACGCGCTCCACTGTAAGTCGCTGTAAAACTTTCCCTCTTCTGTCTGTCAACATTTTTCTCGAAAAAGGAAATCTTTAGTGTCAGTGTACACTGACGCCATGAACCGTTTTGAGCTTTCCTGATATCATCTGCTGCTCAGCCCGACTCGTTCCGCCAGATATCCTCTCCCCGCAGGGAGAAAAGAAATTTTCCAGTGACTTTAATTGGAACAGGGAAAATTTCTTTTCTTCTTCCATAGCCTCTTCTGCATATCGCGCGGGGAAAATTTTTCGGTGACTTTAATTGGAACAAGAAAAATTTTCCCCGCGCGTATATCCTGCCTATCTTACGCCTCTTCCTCCGGAAGCTCGTAGCTCTTTTCCACCTTCACTTTTCCGCTTCTGAAACGGACGCTTCCAAATACAAAGGCAAATACTACGACAGCCAGATTCGCCGCCAGCAGCTTAACCGGAAGCTCTAAGGAGGAGGTAACTCCTGAAATTACAACTACAATCAGATCCAGCACTCCGATTGCCATCAGCATGCTGTCCTTCACATGGAAATTGAACTGCTTCCACGCGCCCGGCAGCACCTTGGGCATCCGAAGCAGGCTTAAAATGATCATGGCTTTTGTGATAGAGCCTACGGTAATTGTAATATCGCTGATAATGCCGATATCGAAGTTAAACATAATCGGCACAAATCCAATCACATAGTAAATTTCCAGCAGAATAATGGGTGTTCTGAACTTGGGATGAAGTCTTGCCAGAGAGGACGGATACCAGCCGTCGTTGCAGGCCTGCATTAATGGTTTCGTACAGGAAGCGATGGATCTGTTCAGCGTGGTGAGCAGGGCCATCCATGCGCCTCCGATCATGAACAGGTAGTATAACGGCTTGGAAAGCACGGCCTCAGCTACCACGTTTAAAGGCTGGCCGGCAACCTGGTCTACGGGAAGCACGCCCGCTGCCACTACGCCCATCAGGCCGTAAAAGGCTGCGATTCCCAGATCCGCGGCATACAGGGCCGCTCTGCGGTACAGGGTGGGAACCGGCGTCGCGCAGTACCAGGGAGCGTCCCAGCGGTACACAGGCGTCGTGTCTGTCATCAGCGCCGTGCCCTTTATCACATTGTCCACCCGCTTCATAAGGGAATTCAGCTCTGCCGAATCGTTGGTGCGCAGCTCCACATTCAGGGTAGCCAGGTCGGGAACCGAGTTGGCCGCTGTGCCTCCCTTTGAAATAATGTAGTGAATCCGGTTGGTTTCCGGCATGTGCTCTCTTAAAAATTCCAGTCCCATGGTGGTTAAAATCACTGCGTCCAGGGCGCTTCTGCCCTTTTCCGGCGAGGAGGAGGCATGGGAGGCCCTCCCCTTAAAAGTCACCCAGTTGTCGTGGGTCGGCCACACAATGGCCTTGCCTGTCACCTCAGAGCCCCAGTCCGATCCATAGTGGCTGGCCAGCATTAAATCCACCTCGTCCATGTAGCCGCCCTCTAAAATATAGTGTTTCGATCCTTCCAGCTCCTCTGCAGGGGTGCCATAGACAATCACGGTTCCCTTTTCCTGGAACGCCTCCTTAAGCCCCAGAGCCGCCGCAAAGCCGGCGGAGGAAATCAGGTTGTGGCCGCAGGCGTGGCCGTTTGGAAGAGCGTCATACTCCAGCAAGACGCCCACTACAGGTCCGTCCTCTTTTCCGCGAAACACTGCCTTAAAGGCTGTCGGCATATCGATCTCCTGGTCAAATTTCGGATGCCTTCCCGTCAGCCCTCTCTCTACCTCAAATCCTTCCCGTTCCAGCTCGTTCATCAGAAGCAGAGAGGAATTGAACTCTTCCCAGCCTACCTCCTTAAATTCCCAGATCCGTCTGGCTATTTTGTGAAGCTTCTCTCTGCTTCTGTCAATGGCTTCAATCATTCTTGTTTCCTCTGGGCTCATTCTGTCTCCTCCTTTTATCTCTTATCATTTTTAGCGCCGTTCTCTTTCTCTTCTGTTTTCTATCATACGGATCCGCCATTAAAAAACCGTCAACTCTCCCTTTAATTTCAAGAAAAATAAAACATTTTCCGTATATAGACAAAAAATCAGACTGATACTCTTCTAAAATTAAGAATTTTTCAGTCTGATTTCTCCGTGATTGATAGTATTTTTCTATATCTTTCTATGCCTTTTTAAGCCTTTTCTTTCCTTTTTAACGCTTCTGCCTCCAGGCGCGCGCAGACTGCCTCCGCCTGCTGCCGTTCGGAGCTTCTTTCGTAGTGGTAAAGCGCCGTTCGCCCCTCTCCCGAAGTCATTCTGCGGATCAGCCGCTCCTCCTTTCCTGACAGGGAAATCCTGCGTTCCCCTTGCAGACGCTCCAGACATTGAAAACAGTCTCTGAATGCCCGCAACGGAACGTCCGATTCCGCGCCGTAGCAGTTGGCGTAAATTTCCAGGGCCTCTCCCCTGTGATCCATCCCGAAAATCTGCCTCATCAGGGCTGTCTTTCCCACGCCCACCTCGCCTTCTATGATCACAGACCTGGCGTCCTCATTGCTGAGAAACAGGAAAATCTGCTCGTCAACAGCCTGTATCTCCGCCAGGCGGCCGAAAAACGCCTCCTTTGACGTTTGACTTCTCAGAGAAGACACCTCTTTTCTGTGGAGCAGCGTCTGAAACAGAACCTCTGCCTGGTGGGACGGTTCCTCATCCAGATCCTCCTTCAGGCGGCGGGCATACTCCTGATACAGCTTCACTCCCCAGTCGTATTTTTCCGCCTGCCCGTAAAGCCTCATGCCGGTCAGAACCATCTCCTCATCCCACGGGCTCCAATGCTTCCATGTGTCGATTAGGAGGCGGATCCGCTCCGGATTTCTGACTGCGGACGGTTCCTCCAGCTGCGCCTTCAGCTCCCGCAGGATTCTGGCTGTCTGCTGATTTCTTTTTTCTTCCACCCAATCCTCAAACTCCGGGCAGTCCTTCAGATAAAAAAATCCAGGAATCTCTCCTGGCAAAGGGAAAAATCACGTTCCGGCATATCCCAGTCTGTCTTAATCTCCACCCGCTGATTGAGCTTTAAATCATTTCTGCCCTGGAGGACAATCACCTCCTCCCCCAAAAGCTTTCTGAGCTGAAACAGAGCCTGCCTCAGGTTTTTCCGTCCGGAGGCCTCGTCCCCGGATCCCCAGAACAGGGAGACCAGTTCGTCCCGGTTCGTGTGCTTTTCCACGCACAGATAATAAAAAATCCCCTCTGCCTTCCTGTAAGGAAACCGAACCGGCTCCCGATCCCTGCAAACACCCGGTATCCCCAGAAGCGTCACTTCATATTCCAATCCATTTCCCTCCCCTTACCTTTCCTGCCCTTCTGAAACCCACCCCGTTTCAGGCCGGACGCCTCTGTCCGCCTTCTTTGGCAGGCAGAGCTCCTTCTGGGGAATATTATATCAGAGTCCTCTCCTCCCTACAATTTATTTCTTCCACACAATCACTGCCTTGAACAAGTCTGCCTCCGTTTCCACCTGGAAGCTTCCCTTCTGAAGCTCCACAAAGCTCTTCACAATCGCCAGGCCCAGGCCGGATCCTTCCGTATTTCTGGACTGATCACCCCGCACAAAACGTCCTGTCAGCTCCCCGGCGTCTTTTGGAAGCTCAGAGGCCGAGATATTTTTCATGGAGATTCTCACTTCTCCGCGGTTTTCCCTGTTCTCCCCGGCCTCCGAAGCTGCGCCGCCCTCGTCTGCCTCCGGCATTCCTGTCTCCTCAATCTCCACATAAGCCCTGGTTCCCGGCATTCCGTATTTGGCTATGTTGACCAGCAGATTTTCAAAAATCCGATAGGTTTTTTCGCTGTCAAGAGTCAGCGCCACCCTTTTCTCCGGAAGCTGAAAACGAAAATCAACCCCGCTGTCTGAAAGCTGCTCTGAAAGCTCCAGCTTCACCTGCTTCATCAGACTTACCACGTCCACTTCCATCAGATTCAGCTTCATGGTCTGGCTGTTGGCCTTGCTGACCTCGAACAGATCCTCAATCAGAGCCTTCAGGCGCAGGGATTTGCGTTCCAGCACCTGAACGTACTCCTCCCTCTCCTGGTTTGTAATACCAGGTTCCTTTAAAAGGTTAACATAAGTAATAATCGCTGTGAGAGGCGTCTTCAAATCATGGGAAACATTGGTAATCAGTTCCGTTTTCATCCGCTGGCTCTTCACCTCGGCGTCCACGGCCTTCTTAAAGCCGGACTGAATCTTTCCTATCTCCCTTCGAAACGGTTCAAACACTCCCAGATCCTCTGTAATCTCCACATCCAGGTTGCCTTCCGCCAGCTCATTTGTCACCTTTAAAAGATTCTGGTACTTTTCCCGCACCCGGCCATAGGCCTTCTGTAAAATCACATAAAGCACCGCCGAGTAAACCAGGAGGCCGAAAATCCCGTAAAACCACAGGCTGCACAGCACGGTCAGCAAAATAAAGTTAATTCCTACAATCTTTAAAATACTTCTGGTCGATTTCTCATTGAAGTCAATCTGCTCCAGCTCCCGGCAGGTCCTGGACGCCGCCTTTTTAAGCGCCCTTCCAAGCTTTCCTGTAAGCGTCCTCTCCTTAAACCATCTGACTGGCCCCACGGTAAAGAAGGACATGGCCGTTTCCATCATCCAGAAGAGCGCCAGCCCCATAAAAAGCCATGCACCGTAATTGAGAGCCATCATAATAACCTGCGCCGTCTCTGCATCCAGGTGGTAATACTCTGTTGTCAAAACCGCCATCGTCTCGCCGCTTAAGGACGCGCATGCCATGCCCGGCCCCATGCCGGAACCGATGGACGCCCCCAGAATCATGAATCCTGCGAAAAGCATGATTTCAAAGGGAGCCTTGAACAGGACAGATTCCGTCATTTTGAGAGGCTTCACTGCCGCGAACACTGCCGCCGACACGGTGACAAGAGCCGCTGCGCACAGGGTAATAAGTCCCAAGGCCGCCTGAACTCTTCCATATCCCGGAAGCACCCACACCTCGTCGCCTCTGTGGCTTACATGAGCGCCATAGGAGACGTATCCGCCGTTATTTTCATAGTAATCATAGTCGCTGATCACGACAGAATCATAGGACTCTGTTTCATAATCATACTCCGCCTCACTGCCGGAAGAGCCTGTGAGCTGTTCCCACTCTTTTGCCGTAAAAACCCGCTTTCCCTCTGCCATCTCCGAGGAAAGCCAGGGATAAAACGCCATCACGCCTGCGGCGATGAAAGCCGTAATCAAAAACGCCAGAAGGATTCCCGTCCAGGATCCCATCTCTTTTTTCTCTCTACTGCTGTTTCTCAATTTTATAGCCAACTCCCCACACCACCTTTAAATATTTTGGATTTCTGGGATTGATTTCAATCTTTTCCCGTATGTTTCTCACATGTACCATCACTGTGTCTGTATTGACCGCCCGCTCGTTCCACACCCGCTCGTAGATCTCGTCCGCCGAGAACACCCGGCCCGGATGCTTCATCAGAAGAAGAAGGATTTTAAATTCCATGGGAGTGGCCTTCACAGGAGCTCCGTCCACAAATACCTCCACTGTGTCCTCATGAAGCTCCAGGCCTCCAATCCGGTATACCCGCTCCTCCTGCGCCCTGGCTGTTCCAGACTGCCGTTCCTCAAGAAGGCGCAGAAAGCGCTGATACCGGCGAAGCTGAGAACCCACTCTGGCTAAAAGCTCCATAGGCGTAAACGGCTTTGTCACATAGTCGTCCGCCCCCATGTTAAGCCCCATAATCTTGTCCACCTCCTCCGATTTGGCGGAAAGAAAAATCACCGGGAAATCGTATTTTTCCCTCAGCTTAATCACCATAGTAATCCCGTCCATCCGCGGCATCATCACATCCACAATAGCCAGGGAAATATCCTGCTCCTCAATGATTTTAAGTCCCTCTATGCCGTCTGCCGCCTGAAATACCCGGTATCCCTGGCCTTTCAAAAATATCTCGATTCCCTGGCGGATTTCCTTATCATCCTCCACAATTAAAATAGTTCCTGCGTCCGCTCCTGTCTGAATTTCCATAGCTGCCTGTCATCTCCATAAATTTCTGATTTTTTCTGCTCTTTTCGAGTCTTGTTCCGTTCTGCTCTGATTATACTACATCTTCGGAATTCTTCCCAAGCAATCTGAAAAAACTGAATCAGCAGGTTCACTGCCGCCACCATGCCTAAAACAGGAAACAGAACCTCTGCCAGATCCCATCCATTCATATCCGTCTCCCCCTCTTCTGTTTTGATAGGGCCAGTATAGGGCAAAAATCTAAACAGGGAAGACAGAAAAAATGAAAGATTTTCTAAAGATTTGGATATCGGAAAAAGAGATATTTTTCTTGTTCCACTTGAAGTCACCGAAAAATATCTCTTTTTTCCAGCTAAGGCGTGGTTTGAAGCAAGATATTTCATCATATTTTTATATATTTGTATGTTTATTTTATTATTAAATCCATATTATCTATTTATTTTATTGACATATATATTTTTTTGTGATATCATTATCAAAAATAGTATATTGGTTATTATATTATTGAGAGGAGGAATTCCTTTGGAGATATTATCTATTAACTATAAACTAATTTTTTATTTCGGAGGAAATCTATAAAAAAAGGAAAAATTTATCTTGCTCTTATATGTCTTATTAGCTTATTAACGAGTAACATTGCTTTCGCTGCAGAAACTCCTCAAAATATTAAGTTAGACTTTCTTACCTCTGAATGTGCTACAGCCACTACTTACACAAAACAGCATGAAGAGAATCTAAAAATGTTAATGGATATGTATGGATATACAGAGGATGAACAAAATATTTTATTAAAAATTGAGCAGGAGCGTTTAAATACTTTAAATACTATATCACCAAAAGCATTTCCTACTAATCCTGAAGTAGGCGATGTTTATAAGCAAACCTATACTATAGGAATCAATACATTAATCGCAGGTGGTAATAGTGCCGCACAAATTGCAGCTACCATAGCAAAAAAATTTAATCTTCCTGTTGCCGTTGTATTAAATCTTGCATCTGCTATTGCAGCCGACCTGGCAAATAATAAAAATATTAACGGTGTTAAAATCACTGTAGATTACACTTATGGCCCTACAAATGATGGTGTTTTAGGATGGACTCCAGGGTACATGACTTATGAATTATATTAACACGTTAAAATGGTATCTATGTCTTTTGCTTTTTAATGTTTACAGCGGAATGCGGTTATTGGATACGCTGGGGGTTCTGTCTGTCCAGCCGGATATCAGAGTATTGTCTGGAGTAATTCTGTTATCGGCTGTTTTCATTCTGATGTTCACTGACAAGCTTTTACACAACCATGTTGATTTCAGAGCAATGCCCTTGAAAGTTTTATTTGGAACGGGAGTTTTCCTTATGATTGCTGAGTTTATCATCCATGCTTTATCTTGATCTGAAAAGGAGAAAGATCCTTTTCCTGATTTCTTCTATACTGAATGAAAACGGGAAATGTCTCTTTCTCCTTTATTGTTTGAATTTTTTTAATTTATCTGAATTTTAAATTTATTTCCGGTTCGCCTTCTCCATATGGATATTCTTACCCTTGATCCTTACGTCCTTCATGGCCTGGAGCACCACGTCTGCCTGCTCTCTGGGAACCTCTACAAAAGTGTACTTGTCGTACATGTCGATGCTTCCCACCATTTTTCCCGGCATTCCGGACTCGCCTGCAATGGCGCCCAGGATGTCGCCCGGCTTCACGTTCTGGTTCTTTCCAATATTGATGAAAAGTCTGGCCATATCGTCTCCTCCGGATCGGCCTCCTCTGCCGCCGGAGCGTCCGCCTCTTCCTCTGCCGGAATTTCTGTCCCTGTAATCTCCCAGATCATCTAAGGAGCGCAGAGGCCTGGAATCCTCGATAATGTCCTCATTGTCCTCGCCCATAATCATGCGCAGAAGTCCTGCCGCCAGGTCAAGGGTGGTGTAGTCCTCCTCCAGAACCTTCTTCTCAATAATATCAATCAGGCGGTTCATATCGCTGTCCTGCAGAAGCTCCTCTGCCTGGCAGAGAATCTTATCTGCCTTGATCTCCGTTACGTCGTCAATGGACGGAATCGGCTGCGGCACAATCTTTGTCTTGCAGTAGCGCTGAATATCGCGGAGCTTATAAACCTCTTTTCCCACAACGAGGCTGAAGGCCTTTCCCTCTCTTCCTGCGCGGCCGGTACGGCCGATTCGGTGTACATAATACTCCTCATCCTGGGGAATATCGTAGTTAAATACGGCTTCCACATCATCCACATCGATTCCTCTGGCAGCCACGTCCGTCGCCACTAAGATATCCGTTCTGCCCTTTCTGAAGCCGTTCATAACCCGGTCTCTCTGCACCTGCTTCAAATCTCCGTGAAGTCCCTCCGCAAAATAGCCGCGGCCCTGAAGCGCCAGCACCAGCTCGTCTACCTGGCGTTTTGTGTTGCAGAATACTACGGACAGCTTTGGAGCGTACATGTCGAGCAGACGACACATCACCTCAATCTTGTTCTTCGGCTTTACCTCATAGTAATACTGAGTCACCTTGGGAACTGTCAGGTCTTTCTTCACTACCTTGACAATCTCCGGCTCCTTCTGGAATTTCTTCGCGATCTCCGCAATGGCTGCCGGCATGGTAGCGGAGAACATCACAGTCTGGCGCTCCTCCGGAAGCTCGCTTAAAATCGTCTCCATGTCCTCCAGAAAGCCCATGTTTAACATCTCGTCCGCCTCGTCCAGAACCACTGTGTGAACCTGGCCGAACTTAATGGTCTTTCTTCTCATGTGATCCATCACGCGGCCCGGAGTTCCGATAATCACCTGGACGCCGTCCTTTAAGGAACGGATCTGCTTCACAATCTCCTGTCCGCCGTAGATCGGCAGTACCTTGATGCCGTGCATGTACTTGGCCAGACTGCGGATTTCGTCCGCTACCTGGATGGCCAGCTCTCTCGTCGGGCAGAGCACAACTGCCTGAAGCTTCTTGTTCTTCGGATCAATCTTCTGAAGAAGCGGAATGCCGAAGGCCGCCGTCTTTCCCGTTCCTGTCTGCGCCTGTCCGATAATGTCCTTTCCCTCTATCTCCAGGGGGATCGCCTTAGCCTGAATCGGCGACGCCGCCTCAAATCCCATATCTGTCACTGCACGCAGAATCTTCGCGTCCAGGTTTAATTCGTCAAATCTGATTGTCTCCATTCTATTCCTTTCTAAAACTTCCAAATCTTTCCCATTCTCCGGACATGCCTTAGGCCGCCTTACGGCAGATATATGATCTTCCATAAAGCAAAAAAAGATCCAAGACCGTTTCAGTTCTTGAACCTTCCCACTGTATGCCCAGCTTACTATAGCAGAATTTTCTCCTCCTGTCAATGCGCCGCCAAAATCTGCACAGCAAAAACTGCAGGTTTTGCGAAAGCCTTGCTGCTGCTGCCCAGCCTGCAGTTTCTTCTAATCAGGAATTACTTCCTCTCTCCAGCCGCCGCGTCCAGACCCTTTCCCGCCAGCGCGCCTATGAGCCCAGGAAGAATCCAGCCCAGCCCCAGCCCATATCCGGGAAGCAGCGCAAACAGCTGGGAAAGAACAGGAACGCTGATTCCGGCTCCCTCTAAGGCATAGACAATGCTGACCGCTCCTGTAAGGAGCACTGTCAGACGGTACATGGCCCTGCCTCCCTTTCCTGCAAAGGACAGGAAAATCAGAGCGATGGCCACCGGATAAATGCCGTTTAAAACTGGCACGGAAAAGGCCAGGATCTTTGTCAGTCCTGCATTGGACACCGCCATGCTGACAGCCGCAAACAGAACCACCCATTTCCTGTAGCTGATCCGCGGAATCAGCTGGCAGAAAAATTCGCTGCAGCAGCTTAAAAGGCCGACGCAGGTATTAAAGCAGGCAATAAAGAAAATCAGGCCCAGCACCACCGTTCCGGCTGAACCGAAAATCCGCTCCGCCACAAAGGTCAGAACCCTGGCTCCATTGTCCAGAGCCTGCGCCTCCGGGCCGGCCTTGATTCCCACATAAGTCAGGGCGCAGTACACAGACGCCAGAAGCGCGCCTGCTATCAATCCGCTCCGTACTGTGGACGTTACCACCGCATCCTTGTCCTCTACTCCCACCGCCCTGATATTGATCGCAATAATGATTCCAAAATTCAGAGCGGCTATGGTATCCATCGTCTGATATCCCTCCAGGAAGCCCTTCACCGGAGCCAGGCCGCTGTAGGCTTCCGCCGGCATGGGAAGCGCCTTCGGTTCGGCGGCTATGCTGCCCGCAAACATAATAAAAATCAGGCCTAAAAGCGCCGGACACAAAATTTTCCCCAGACGCTGCGTCAGCTTTTCCGGATGAAATGCCGTCACTGCCGCCAGCAGGAAAAATACAGCCGAGTAGATCAGCTGCCAGAAAGCTGTCTGCGCTCCATCGTTCAAAAACGGAAGCACTGTCATCTCAAAAGAGGTGCTGGCTGTCCTGGGGATGGCCAGGCATGGTCCGATAGACAGATAGATCAGGATGGTAAAAACCATAGAAAACGCAGGATGTACCTTTCCCGCCAGGCAGTCAAGCCCTCCTGCCCGCGAAACGGCTATCACTCCCAGCACCGGAAGACCAACCGCGCTCATCAGAAAGCCCGCCATGGCCGGCCAGGCAGCCGTCCCGGCCTGAGCCGCTAAAAACGGCGGAAAAATCAGATTTCCCGCTCCAAAAAACATAGAAAACAGAGTCAGGCCTACAATCAGAAGCCGTCTTCCCTTTAGTGTCTCGTTCATACAAACCTCCCCTTTGATACCCAATGAATCCAATCCTGCATTCCCAGAACCGCATAGGGAATCAACAGCGTAAAATAAGAAACCGTATACTGTCCCTTGGCCTCCCAGAACAGGTGGAACAGAAATCCTCCGATGAAAATAACGGCGAAAAATAAGCCCTGGAATTTCACCCTTCGAAACCGGAATACTGCAAACAGCAGCGCGCCTGCGTAGACCAGCGTCTGAACCGCATTGCACAGCTGCCAGTAAATCTCATTGGCCGTACCGCCTTCCTTAAACAGCGATCGGGTAAAGGAGGGAAACAGCCATCCAAAGCCCTTCACCTCCTGAATCCAAAGACTCTGAAAGGTAGGCTCCGTCCATATGGAGCGCAGCTTTCTGTTGAAAAAATCAACCGCATAATCAGGGTGCTCCATAAAATACTGGATTGTGCGGCCCAGATCGCGCTCCACCGCCGCGGCCGTCAGCTCCCGATCCTCCCGGTTATCCAGGTAAATATGCACGTTATAATTATTAAACCAGCCCGGGGCTCTGCTGCCTTCCTGAAGTCCCATCTCCGCCCAAGTGAGCATGGGAGGGCCGCCCTCCACCGAATGACCCGCCGCCAGGGAAAGCCCCCCCAGCACTAGGCTGTGGCTGAGCAGGTACGCGAACAGCACAGCGGCGGCGCCCAGAAGCGGAAACAGCTTTTTTCGGAACACCGCTTCCGCTATAAAAAAAATGAACCATAGCCGTCAGCACAATCATATAGTTAGATTTGAACAGAATAGCCGCAGAGATCAGGACAGACGAAAGAATCAGATCCCGCTTTCTCCGCTCCTCCAAAAATCTTCTCTCGTACCATACAGCCGCAGCGGAACAGGCAAACCCAGGCAGCGTCCCATAGGCGAAGGTGACGTAAAAGGAAAATGGAAGAAATGCCATCATTAGAAGTGCCAGGCCGTAAAACCCGTTTTTCATCTCCAGAACCTCTTCTGCCATTTTTCCTGTATACAAAATACCGGCTGCCAGGCAGGCCACGTTGAGCAGCTGCCACAAAAAAGCTGCCTGCTCTCCCGCAAGCAGAGACAGAAAAGCCGCAAATAATATCTGCCCGTTCTGGTGGGGATAGGTGTAGGCATACCCCTCAAACTCATCATAATGGTAGCGGAAGCCTACCTGGTTCCACGGTAATAAATCGCCTGCAGCCAGAGCTTTTCCACAGTCAATCACCAGCCTCTGATCCGACGCCGGGCGAAACATGGTCCCCATGATCCAGATCACGTAAAACCCTGACAGAATGAGAAGAAGCCGGACAAAGCGCTTTCTGCGCTCCTCCTGCTCCTCCCGGCTTTTTTCTTCTCTTCCTTCTGCATTTCTGACCTTGAGAATCATCACTCCCAGAGCCGTAACGAGCATAAACACAAGCAGATGATACAGCGGAGAATCCTTGTAAAACCACACCTGTTCAGCTCCCCCGTATACAGCTGCGCTCCCCGTTATGCTGAGATACAGAAGCAGGAGCAGAATGCCTGTAAAAATAAGCAGAATCAAAATGCAGGCCGCCGATTCCAGGCAGGAGCGCTCCTCCCCCTGTTCCCTTCTTCTGCTGCGTCCTCTCCCTGCTTCTCCTTTCGCAAGGCCCGGTATGCCGTCTTTCGCTCTTCCTTCTGCCCCTTCGTTGCTTCCCCCTTCTCGTATCGTTTCCCAGATCATAGCGTTCCTCTTATGCTCCTATTTTTCTGCTTCCGCAGGAATCAGGCATGAATTACACCTTAAACCGGTATCCCACACCCCAGATCGTCTCAATGTACTGGGGCTTCGCCGTGTTAAACTCAATCTTCTCTCTGATTTTCTTAATGTGGACTGTCACCGTAGCGATATCGCCCAGTGATTCCATATCCCAGATGCGGCTGAACAGCTCCTCCTTGGTAAATACGTGGTTAGGATTCTGGGCCAGAAAAGCCAGCAGATCAAACTCCTTGGTGGTAAAGTTCTTCTCCTCCCCGTTCACATACACTCTTCTGGCCGTCTTATCGATCTTCAGACCCCGGATCTCGATAATCTCATTCTCCGGCATTCCGCTTCCGATCAGTCTCTCATAGCGGGCCATGTGGGCCTTCACTCTGGCCACCATCTCGCTGGGGCTGAAAGGCTTGGTGATATAGTCGTCGGCTCCCAGGCCCAGTCCTCTGATCTTGTCAATGTCGTCCTTCTTGGCGGAAACCATAATAATCGGCGTATTCTTCACCTCTCTGACCTTCCGGCAGATCTCGAACCCATCCACCCCAGGCAGCATCAGATCCAGAATCAGAAGGTCAAACTCCTCCTCCAGCGCTCTCTTAAGTCCTGTCTCACCGTTATTTTCAATCTCCACCCCAAAGCCGGAAAGCTCCAGATAATCCTTCTCCAGCTCTGCGATAGCCTCTTCGTCCTCAACAATTAAAATTCTGCTCATTCCTGAATTACCTCCTGGTATTTTCTAAGCACAAAATGGATCTCCGTGCCGATTCCTTCCTTGCTGGAAGCCCAGATTCTGCCGCCATGATCCTCGATAATCTTCTTCACAATGGAAAGCCCGATGCCGCTTCCTCCCTTGGAAGAATTCCGCGAGGAATCCGTCCGGTAGAACCGGTCGAAAATGTAGGGCAGATCCTTGGCCGCAATTCCTTTTCCGTTGTCCTCGATGACGACCTGGATAAAATCTCCGTCATCTGTAATCCGAAGGTTGATAATGCCCTTCTTTTTATCCAGATACTTCAGAGAATTTCCGATAATGTTATTGATGACGCGCTTCATCTGTTCCGCGTCCGCAATAACCAGAACGTCCTCGTCCACATAGTTAAAATATCCCAGCTCAATTCCTCTGGTCTCCATATCCAGGCCTACTTCCTCCACACAGTCCCAGAAATACTCGGCTACGTTGATTTTGGAAAAGGTGTATGGAATCCTGTTGGTATCAATCTTCGAATAAAAGGTCAGCTCGTCGATGAGCCTGTCCATGTCGTTGGCCTTATTGTAAATGGTTCTGATATACTTGTCTAACTTCTCCGGCGAGGAGGCCACTCCGTCCTGAATCCCCTCCACATAGCCCTTGATGGCTGTGATCGGAGTCTTCAGATCATGAGAAATATTGCTGATCAGCTCCTTGCTCTCCTTGTCATACTGGATCTTCTCCTCCGCCGACTCCTTCAGCCTGAGGCGCATCTCCTCAAAATCCTGGCAGAGCATCCCTATCTCGTCGTCGTTCTCCGCGTCCAGGGTAAAATCCAAATTTCCGTCCCGGATCTTCTTCGTCGCCTCCTGAAGCTCGTGAAGCGGCCGCAGAATCGACCGGTATACCCACATGACCAGCATACCGCCCGTCAGGCAGATAATGGCGATTCCCACAATCAGCATCTCGTTCAGCATGGATTTAATCTCCGGCACGTATTCCCCTACATTCGTCACAATGAAGGCGCTGCCCCGGCTTCTGTCGTCATACTGAAAATCAATCTGCTTTAACAGATGCTGCTCCTCCCCATCCACGTAAAAGCCGCCTGACAGCACGTCGGAATTGTCCTCCCCATAAGGGGGAAGCTGGGAGGACAGCTTCTCTCCCTCCGGATCCCCGGAGAAAATGATGTCCGGCCCCTTTCTCACAAGCAGAAAGGAATACTCCTCCCGCAGCGCCTCGTTCACCTTGGCCAGATACTCCGGATCCTCCAGCCGATCCGGCTCATTCATGGCTATGTCGCGTATCTTCTTCTGTGAATTGATCGTCAGGCGGTTAAACACCTGCATGGAATTTCCCGAGAGGAGATCTACCTGCTCGCTGAGCCCGTAGGTTTTCTGAAAGGAGCGGATCTGATAATTGCTCAGAGCCGTGATCGCGCCGTAAATCAGAAAAATCGGAACCACAGTAATTGTAATAAAAGCGATAGCCAGACGGGTCTTGATCTTCATAACTATTCTCCTTTGACAAAAATATGAGAAAACCTGCGCCAGCCTGCATGGTTTTCTCATATTTTTTAACTGTCGCTGCATACTCTCATTTTACTTAAAGTATACCATATTTTCAGAAGCCCGTTTCTAAAAGTTATCTAAAATTTCTTTCCTTCTCCTCAGCCTTTTCCGCCGGCTGTCTCCTGCCCCAGACGGATTCTGTACTCCCCTGCCGATATGCCCACCTGGCGCTTAAATACATGGCAGAAATGCGCTCTATCGGAAAATCCCACCTCCACGGCAATATCCCCCACGCGCCTGGTCGGATCCTTCAGCAGCCGGAGGGCTTCGTCGATCCTTACCTGGTTCAAAAGCTCTGAAAAGTTTTTTCCCGTATGGCGGTTCAAAAGCTTGCTCAAATGCCACCGGCTTACAAAAATCTGCTCCGCTACCCCTGCCAGAGTCAGATGTTTTCTGTAATTTCCCTTAATATAGCACAGCGCCCGCGCCACAATATACGCGCCGGCTGATTCCTTCTGGCCGGATTCGGCTTCAGACGTCACCGGCTCCCCTGGGGACGGATTTTTACACACGTTCTGTTCCACACCTGATACCCCCATTTTATCCGGAGGCAGACGGCAGACAGCCCCCCGCTGCCTCCTGCCGGCGCTCCTGTATCTGTACTGCCTTCCACCCGTTCCTATACCAAAATCATATACCTTTCGCCAGGGAAACACAAGATTTTTTCAAACTTTTTTGAAAATATATGCCTTGATTTTATATTAAAAACTATTATTCAGAATAGTAAGAATTATTCAAACATTCGCTCCGCAACAGCATGAAAAAAAAGGGGCATCCGCCCGCATATACTTGGCTATGCCGGAAAATGCCCCTTCTGTCTGGAAACGGAATCTATTTATTTTAAATATGCCTTCAGCGTATCCACACGGTCTAACTTCTCCCACGGAAGATCCAGGTCGTTTCTTCCGAAGTGGCCGTAAGCAGCCGTCTGCTTGTAAATCGGACGGCGGAGGTCCAGCATCTTGATGATGCCTGCCGGACGGAGGTCAAAGTTTTCTCTCACGATCTCTACCAGCTTCTCGTCGGAAAGCTTTCCTGTGCCGAAGGTATCTACCATGATAGAAGTCGGATGAGCTACTCCGATGGCATAGGAGAGCTGGATCTCGCACTTGTCAGCCAGGCCTGCAGCCACGATGTTCTTAGCCACATAGCGGGCTGCATAGGCTGCGGAACGGTCTACCTTGGTGCAGTCCTTTCCGGAGAAAGCGCCGCCGCCGTGACGGGCATATCCGCCGTAGGTGTCTACAATGATCTTTCTTCCTGTCAGACCGCTGTCTCCGTGCGGTCCGCCGATTACGAAGCGTCCTGTCGGGTTAATGAAGAACTTTGTGTTCGTATCGATCATATGGGCCGGGAGAATCGGATCAAACACATAGCGCTTGATATCCTTGTGAATCTGCTCCTGGGTCACCTTCTCATCGTGCTGAGTGGAGAGAACTACCGCATCTAAGCGGAACGGCTTTCCGTTCTCGTCGTACTCTACCGTTACCTGTGTCTTTCCGTCTGGGCGAAGGTAGGGAAGAGTTCCGTTCTTTCTCACCTCAGTCAGTCTTCTGGCCAGCTTGTGAGCCAGGGAAATCGGATAAGGCATATACTCCTCTGTCTCGTTAGCCGCAAAGCCGAACATCATACCCTGATCTCCTGCTCCGATAGCGTCGATCTCCTCGTCGGACATCTTGTTCTCTTTTGCCTCTAACGCCTTGTCAACACCCAGGGCGATGTCGGCAGACTGCTCGTCGATCGCAGTCAGCACGCCGCAGGTATCGCAGTCAAAACCGTATTTCGCGCGGTCGTATCCAATCTCACGGACTGTCTCGCGGACAATTTTCTGAATATCTACATAAGCGTTCGTTGTGATTTCTCCCATAACCAGGACAAGTCCTGTAGTAACTGCCGTCTCACAGGCAACACGGCTCATAGGATCCTTTTCCATAAGAGCGTCCAGAATTGCGTCAGAAATCTGATCGCACATTTTGTCCGGATGGCCTTCAGTAACAGACTCGGATGTAAAAAGTAACTTCTCCACGTTGTTCCTCCTTTTTGTAATAAATCAATGACTTCTTCTGTATGTGCGCATCTTTAAGACCTTTTTACGATAAAACATGGTTTTTGTCACAAGAAAGATTCCTGCGGAGCATTTTTTATTTCATAGGACGCTTTTTCCTATGAAATAAAAAAAGTCCGCAGCAATACGGACTTGATTTCTTTTCTATCAATTCCTCTTATTGCTCGATTTGCCGCGCGTCTGCGGTTCCTCGCTCAGGCTGGCACCTTCCATTCTTCTGGGGTTGCCGTGACTTCTCAGATCCTTTGTATCTCCATCACTCTGAATAAGGGATATTACGCACATTATTTACTTGTATCTGGTATCTAAACAGTTCTGCATTCTTTGCTTGCGATTGATATGATATCCTATTCTCCCTCTCCTGTCAAGAGAAATATCAGCCCACCTTCAGTCTGAACTTCTGAGCTTCCTTCTCGGAATCCACCTTCTCAATCACAGCGCCCAGGCCTCTTAACTTCTCCTCGAAGTTCTCATAGCCTCTCTGTATGTATCCAATCTCGTCAACGACTGTATAGCCCTCGGCGGCCAGGCCTGCGATTACAAGGGCTGCGCCTGCTCTCAGATCTGGAGCGTTGACTGTAGCTCCCGTGAAGCCCTTCACGCCGTCAATAATCGCTACGTTTCCTTCCACCTTAATGCTGCAGCCCATGCGGGACAGCTCGTCTACGTATTTAAAGCGGTTCTCAAAAATGCTCTCCGTCACCACGCTGGTTCCCTCAGCCAGAGCCAGAGTCACCGTAATCTGCGGCTGCATGTCTGTCGGAAATCCCGGATATGGGAGCGTCTTAATGTCCATATGCTTCTGACGCGGTTTACCCACCACGCGGACCGCCTCGTCAAACTCCGTCACCTCGCAGCCCATCTCAATCAGCTTCGCGGTAATGGCTTCCAGATGCTTGGGGATCACATTCTGCACCATAATATCGCCTCTGGTAATGGCGGCGGCGCACATAAAGGTTCCCGCCTCAATCTGATCCGGGATAATAGAATACTCGGTTCCGTGGAGCTTTCTGACTCCCTTAATGCGGATAATATCGGTTCCTGCGCCCTTGACATTGGCTCCCATGCTGTTCAGGAAGTTGGCCACGTCTACTACATGGGGCTCCTTGGCAGCGTTCTCAATGATCGTCTCTCCCTCTGCCAGAGTAGCCGCCATCATCACGTTGATCGTGGCTCCTACGCTGACTACATCCAGGTAAATATGGCTTCCCACCAGATCAATGGCGTGGGCCACCACGGCTCCTCTCTTAACCTCTACCTCAGCTCCCAGAGCCCGAAAGCCCTTGATATGCTGATCGATCGGACGGCTTCCAATGTTGCAGCCGCCTGGAAGGGGAACCTCCGCGCTCTTATATTTTCCAAGAAGAGCGCCGATAAAATAGTAGGAAGCGCGGATTTTGCGGATATACTCGTCGTCCACGCTTACTTCCTTAATGTGCTTGGCGTTGATCCTGGCCGTATGGCGGTCAATGCGCTCTACTCTGGCACCAATCTCCTCAATGGCCTCCAGCAGCACGTTGATATCCCGCACGTCCGGCAGGTTCTCTATCAAAACTTCTTCGTCTGTCATAATTGATGCAGCTAATATTCCCAGGGCGGCATTCTTAGCTCCGCTGATGGTGACTTCACCGACCAGGGGATTGCCGCCTTTCATAATATACTGTTCCATCTTGCACCTCTATCTATGCTTGGCGAGAAGGGCTCTGGCGGACGACGCCCGCCATGCCCTCTGACTGTCCCAACTCTTACATTTTTATGGATTTTTTGTCTCTGTTCCTGTGGGAACATTAACTTTTTATGAACTGATTATAACATATCAGCAGAATTTGTAAAGATGAATACCTCTAATCTTCAAACAGGAACGCCACAAATCCGTTTCCTCCGTTGGCCTCGAACCAGGACGCCGCATCGTTCAGGCCCATCTTGTCTGTGTAGGCCTGTTCGGTTCCCGGATACCAGAGGCAGGAAATATTGTAGGCGTCGTATCCATAGATAACAGCGTAAGAGCCGTCTCCCGTGTAGGCGGCCACCGGATAGCCGCGGCTGATGAAGTAAAGAATCTGATTCAGAGAAAGGCCTCCTGCGTCGATGATCGCGCCGCCGTCTGAGGTCTCCTCATCGCCCTCCTCAAATCCCTTCAGATACCGTTCCAAATCAAGAACCAGGCTCTCCGGATTCCGGATGGTAATCATATCGGCCCGGTCCACTCTGGACCAGAATACGCTTCCATCCTCGTCTGTCACAATTCCCATTCCATCGTACGCCGCCGTCACAGCGTCCGGAAAGCTTTCAAATACGCCTCTCAGCCTGCCGCCGCTGTAAGCGTAATACTGACGCCTTCCGGAAGGCTCTGGCTGTCCCAGCACGACTGTATTATTTTCCTCTGCCACCGCCTTGGACGGCACGTTCAAATCAACGCCGCCGGAAACGGACTCTGCCGTCTGCACGAAATATACGCGTCCCTGCTCCTCAGAGGCCAGATAACCGATTCCTTCCATGGAATCCTCCTCTACCTCCTCGTTGCAGACAAGGGTATCCGCCCCGGCCGTCATGTAGCTGTCCCCAACCCTCGTCATTCTCTGAAGATGGACGCGGCTGCCTTCAATTTCCACATCTGTAATGTAAACGCCCTCTTTCTCATATCTTGTCTGAAGATTCATGTCCTTTCCCACAATTTCCAGGGCATACATAGGCGCCTGGACGGTGCGGCCATTGACCTTGACGCTGGAGTTTTCCTCTGCCAGACCGTAAACCAGATCGCCTCCCACAAATCCCAGCAGGCGGATGCTGCTTCCCTCCGGCGCTTTGATCTGGGCGTTCTTTCCCGTTTCCAGATCCATAATGTGGACGGAACGGCTGTCGTATAGATCCTCTCCGTCCTGCCATGCAATTCGTTCCTGGCCCGGGCTTACGGCGAAGTTCTCTTCCGTCATCCCCTCTGCCAGAACCTGGGCCTGGCGGGACGCCGTATCCACGGAATAAACGGTATTTCCCATAAGAAGGTACAAGGTTCCGCTGCTGCTCAGACAGCTCAGAGTATCCATTCCCATCAAAAGCTCCTCGCTGCTCTCATTGGCCGGCAGGTAAAGACGTTCTGTCAAAGTATTGGTTCCCTTCTCGTAGCGCCACAGAGAAACGCCTACTCCTCCTTCGTGGCTTCCGCGGCTCATATAGCCGCTTACAAGGAAATCAACCGTTCCGTCGTCTCCTGCAGACAGAAGCTTAATCCCGTAATCCTGCAGATTCGCCATCTCATCCGTCTCGCTCTGGCGGAAGCTGAATACTCTCGTACTCTGGCTGTCTGTGCGGCTGTACATCCAAAAGCTCTCTGTTAACCACAAAAGCCTGGTACTCTCCGTTTGGAGATCGCAGCTCCTGCAGGCCATGGCTGTCGGAAATCCCAAGCATAATCCGTTTCCCGGAATACTGTTCGGAGCCTCCGTCAAAAATCTGGTTCATGGTTCTCTCGTAATCCATCATGTAGATTCTCTGAGAACTCCATTTCATGGTAAAGCTCTCCGTGATATCGTAATACTCTCTGTCTTGCTCCTCCTGCGTTTCCCCAGAATCCTCTCCCTGCTCTCCGGCAGTGGCGGCCACATAGCTCAGGCAGAGAGTAGCCATATTGCCCTGAAGCTCCTTCAGCTCCATTTCCACATCCCCTGTTTTCTCCAGCGAAAGGTTTCCCCAGGTCATCTGATCGAAGCTGTTTTTAAGAGTTACGCGGCCCAGAGAGCTGTTGTCAGCCGCCGGATCTGTCTCCAGATAGGTAGTCAGGTCAGAAGCCTTTTCATAGTGGAAGGTATTGTCTGAAAATGTTTCCGCCATCTGGATCATCGGTTCCAAATAGGCGTCGTCCGTCCAGACAATCCTGGTATAGTAGTAGATCTCCGGCTGATTTTCTGTGGCAATGGCAAGGGTCAGAATATACTCCTCCGCCTTGTCGATCAGGTTCTGAATCGGCAGAATCGTTACCGCCTCCGCCGCTCCCTCGTCCTGATGCCAGTCCTTGACTACCGTCCGCTCAATCAGGCTTTCATCCTCCATGCTGCGGATTTCGTACTGGATTCCCGTAATGCGGCTGTCCAGGTTGTAGAAATCTACCGTCAGCTTCCGATCCTTTGGAAGCACTGTAAGATTCCCGCGGTCCGCCCACTCCCTCCGATCCTCCAGAAAGCCGTGGAGGCGGTTCATCTGTCTTCCTCCCATTTCCATATAGGCAACCGGGATGTTTCCGTCTTCAATCGGCGTGTAGGCCGCGTTCTCCTGTTTTTTATCCTTAAAAGCCGTTACAGCGGCCGCAGACAAAGCCGCAGCCGCTATGACAGCCATCATAATCATCCATACTTTCTTACTGATTTTTTTCATGCTGTTGTTCCTCAAATACTAAAATCATATGGTTAGCGTCTATAATTATACCATATCCTCGTAAATTCTAACAAGAACGAATCGATTTAACGGCATCCTCTGCTTTGGCATCTTCTGCGCTGAATCTCTGAAAACAGGAGAAGCGCCGCGATGTCTCCCCAATCTGGATTCCCGTGCCCGCCTGGATGATTCGGTGGCGGCAGCGGAGGGCCCCATGGATGGTTCGGCGGTGGCGGCGGTGGCCCCCATGGATGGTTCGGCGGTGGCGGCGGCCCCCACGGCCGCCTGGCTGGCCCTGGGCCTTTCGGCCCTCCTCTGCCATTTACATCTTCCATATGTAAGGATTCCGTATCCCCTTCCTCCCCCGTTTCCATAGCTTCCCCCGGAACGGCCGTTTCCATGGCGCGTACCCTCGGCGCCGGATTGCCTGTAATAACGGTTCCGCTGTATGAGCGGACCTCTGCCGTATAAAGCGCTGTATTCTCTTCTTCTGATAACTGCTCTGATACCCGGCGGGCAATCCCGCGGCTCAGCTGTTCCATAGCCACGCGATCCGGATATTCGTCGTAAATAGGGCTTCCCTGATAATCCAGCCGGTCGCAGACCGCCTTTACCTCCGCCTGAATTCCCCGGAGTTTTCCGGGGCAAAGCATGGAAAAATACTCAAAGTCCCTGATTGTCTCCGAAAGGCCTGTCTTCGGCGGACCGGCAGACGGCGAATCGGTATCTAAAAAATCCTGCATACAATATGGCTCCTTTTTAAGGTTATACCATATCATATGCAGGATCCTGCCTGCTGTTTCCTATCTGCCAGCCTGAAAGAGGCAGTCTTCATAGACGCCCTGGCGGCAAAGCTCGCGGATTGCCTGGCTTACCGCCTCCTTGTCCTCCTTATAGGTAACGCCGAACCATTTATCCTTCGTCTCCAGAACCGCCACCTTCGCCTGTCCCCGGCGGATCATCTGGTCAATGATGGTGGGAAGCAGGTATTCTGCCTTCAAATCCTGCGCCCCGGGCCCCTTTAAAAACTCCGGAAAACCGGCCTCAAGGGCCTTCACAAAGGACGGAGTCAGGCCCCACATATTCATGGAAACGTGCTGTTCTCCTGACACGGACACAGGATTTCCCTCCTTGTCAAAGGCGGACAGTTCTTCGCCCTTTTTCTCAATCTGATACGTCTCTGTCACGCTCTTTAAAATTCCATCCTGGCCTACCTGGCAGACGCCGCGGGTGACGCCCCCGTTTTCGCTCAGCGTATTGGCCAGGATAAATCCCGCCATGCAGATGTCGTAGGGCTCCCCTTCCCGTTCTGTATCCATAACGTCTACCAGATAATCATGAATCGTCCGGAATGCTTCTTTTCCATAATAATCGTCTGCATTGATCACCAGAAACGGATGTTTGATCAAACCTTTGGCGCTTAAAACGGCCTGGCCGGTTCCCCAGGGCTTCTTTCTTCCCTCTGGAACAGAATACCCCTCCGGCAGGTCGGAAAGCTCCTGAAAGGCATAGGACACTGGAGCAATCTTTTCGATCCGTTTTCCGATAATCTCCTTAAAATCCTTTTCCAGATCCTTTCTGATAATAAAGATAATGTCGTTGAAGCCGGCTTCCAAAGCGTCGTGGATCGAGTAATCCATAATAATCTCGCCGCCTGGTCCAACCGGTTCCAACTGCTTAATGCCGCCGCCGAAACGGCTTCCGATTCCAGCCGCCATAATTACCAGTGATGTCTGTTTCATAATCCCTCTCCTATATACTTCCTGTTTTCTTTTGTCCGTCAACAGTTCTTTATAATATGGACAGTTTAGCACATTGCGCCGTTCATTTCCACCCTTATTTCCTGCGAAACCGGTCTGCGGGCTTGTATGCCGGGGCCATAGCTGGTATACTGAATTCAGGATCTGCCTCCTTCTCCGGAATTTTCCAGAAGCAGGATTTTTCCTCAAATTACAAAGAAAGGAACCGGCTGTATGACTGCGAAATATTTTGTAATACAGTGTATCGGATTTGCCGGAACTCTGCTGTTCTTTTTTTCCTACCAGTGCAAGAGCAACCGGAATCTGTTTCGAATCCAGTTTTTATCCTACTTCATCTATACGATCCATCTGATTCTCCTGGGGGCGATGACAGGCGGAATCAGCTATATTATTAATACCTTCCGCTCCTTCTGCCTGGGCGGGAAATGGAAATCTGCCAAAAGCTGGGGCATGTGCGCCGTCATCTGCTTTCTTCAGATTATAACCCTGGTTCTCACCTGGTCCGGCTGGATCTCCATCCTCCCTGTCGCGGCCAATATTGCCTCGACAATTGCAGGATATTCCCATAATCCCCGGAAAATCCGGCTGGCCGGCATGTTTATCAACTCGCCTCTCTGGATTGTCTACAACGCCATGTCCGGCTCCCTGGCCGGTATCCTGGACGAGGTCGTCACAGAGCTTTCTATGATTATCTCCATTTTCCGGTTCGGCTGGAAATCCCTGGACCGGGTGGAGGAGTAAGATGTTACGCCTTACTCCTCTTTCACTGCCGCAATCTCCAAACGCGCCATTTTTCCAAACCATGGAATTAATTTACCTTTTACAATAAAATGCTGTTTCAGAAATTCACTATTTCTTTCCCATACTTGAAACCCCTTCCTATCGAGCTTTCTGCACAGACAGTCTTCACACGGTTTGTCCCTGCCCTGAAGAACCTTGTAACATTTCTGGCCTTTGTAATTATAGATTCCCGTCATCTTCCGCCCTGCAGCGTTCATATAATACAGCTCTCTCGTATCCATATCGCTCACATATATGATTTCATCCATGCTTTCCACAATATTGACAATCTCATCTTTGCACAGCTCCTGGAGCATTGCTGTGCTTTCTTTAGAATTGAGCTGCCTGAACTTATCCTCTTTCTTTATTCGGAATTGGTACTCCTCAGACTCTTCTTCAAAATAAATTTTTTCAATCTCTTCTGCTCTATATGGTTTTGCAAATAAAAATCCCTGCAATATGTCTGTTCTAAGCTCCTGCAGCACAGCCAGCTCCTCCTCCGTCTCCACTCCCTCGCAGCACACCTGGATCTGAGCGTTGTGAGCAAGTTCAATCATATTGCTGAGCAAACGGTAATTGTATGCATTATACTGAATTCTGCTGACAAAACATCTGTCTATTTTTATCTCGTCAATATCGATACTCTTTAAATAGCTTAAACTGGAATATCCTGTTCCGAAATCGTCGATAGCAATCTTAATTCCATGCCGTTTCCATTCATAAAAAATCTTATTAAAATAGCTGTAATCCTGGAGCTGCATGCTTTCTGTCACTTCCAAGGTCAGCGCGCTCCCCGGAAGCCCTGTGTCCCTGAGAATTTCGATCGCTTTTAAGGCAATATCATCCTGTCTCAGCTGCACATAGGAAATATTTACATTAATGTGAAAATCCGGCTTCTTTTTTCTCCATTTCACACACTGTCTGGCCGCCTCGCGAAAAGCCCACTCCCCTACCTGGCAGATCAACCTGCTTTGCTCAAGAAGAGGAATAAATTCAGCTGGACTTACAATTCCCCTGGATGGCGATTCAAAACGCAAAAGAGCTTCCGCACCATAAATTTCAAACCTGCTTCCGCTAATCTGAGGCTGATAGCAAAGATAAAATCCCTGATAATTTTTCATAACTGCCTCACGAAGCTCATCCTGAAGTTCTATTTTATCCAGACGCTTCTGGTATGTCTTCTCAGAGAAGAACAGCATCTTATTTTTCCCTTCTCTTTTTGCCCGCTCCAGCGCATTATCTGCATACTGATAAATATTTCCTCGTTCTAAATTGTCACCCTGGGTATAGGCGACAACTCCTGCTGAAAGTGTACAAAAGCTTGTCAATTCTTCCTTAACCCTCTGGTAAAAGGCTCGCACATCTTTTTCCGTTTTCTCTACGAAATCTACAGCAAACTGATCCCCGTCCAGCCGATACAGTATCATATCTTCATCTGCATAGTTCTCCAGTAAATCTGCAATTTTTTTCAAAAGCCGGTTTCCAAAACTTCTTCCGTTCTTCACATTAATATCCCGAAAGTTGTCGATGCCCAGAGACATAAAATATCCGTTTTTTTCTTTTAGGCTCTTTCTCATATCCTCGGAAAACTTTTCAAAATTCCAAAATCCGGTGAGCGCGTCTATCTTATGCCGCATAGCCTGTTCTGAAATGCTTCCCATCAGAAATACCGGAAGGCCTGTTCGATCTTTCAATACTGTTCCGCGACAATAAATCCAGACTTTTTTCCCTTCCCAATTCATAAGGCGGTATTCCATATCATGGTTTTCACTGCATCCTATCTGAATATCATTAAGGCTTTCTTCCAGTTTTTTCTGATCCTTGGGATACACGATACGGATCCACGATTCTATCGGTATTCCTTCCATTCCTGATGGAATACTATACTTCTCGCATATCTTATCTGTAAAATATAGTTTCTTATTTATCAGATCATATAAGTAAAGATAATCATCTGTACTTTCGTCCAAAAACTGAATTGTCCTCATGTAAATTTTTCGTTCTTCTTCTAAATGTATCAATCCTTTTCCTTCTTTCAGAATCTTCATTCTTTTTCACTGACGCTGTGCCCGCTCCCTGGCCACAATTTGGGAGCTGGCTATTTTTATTCTATCATTATAACTTAAATTTCTCTATAAAATCTTTCAAAATGTGGCTTGTATTCCTAAAAACACACGATTATCCGCATACCATAACACCTAAATTTTCCTAATTGCTTTCACTGTGTCTATTCTTTAAATTTTACTCTTGCCATTTTAATTTTTTTCAATATAATATTGTAAAAGAATGGGGTGACACATCACTGCAGCCCATTAAAATATCAGCATATTAGAATAAAAATCAGGGAGAGTAAAATGAAAAGAAAACGCTTTTCACGTGTAGACTGGCAGGTGTCTCTGCTTCTAAGTATTCTTCTGGTTTTATTTGGAATTTCCATTTTTTTAACCAGCAGCCATATTTGCTATTATTCTATTTTAGACAGTCTTACGCATCGCGTAGAAAATATGCACAACTATGTGGAACACGAACTGACGCCAGAAGCATTTTGGGAAATCAATACAAAAGAAGATATGAACAAAAAGAGCTACTAGGAGCTTAAGAAAATTTTGGAAAATGTACGGGAACTTGGCGATCTCCGGTACTTCTATACCGCAAAGTAAAGCGCACAGGAAGAGCTGATCTATGTTGTGGACGGATTATCCGAAAGTGCTGCGGACTTCCGCTATCCTGGTGACTTGATTGAACCAGAAATCCAGCAGGAACTGCATGAAGCTTTAAGCGGAAAAACCGTGCTTCCAGACAAAATTCTCGACACTGGCTGGGGAAATATTTTCATTGCCTACTACCCTCTTCACAATGGGCAGGGAAAAGTCATAGGCGCACTTGGAATCGAAATCGCAGCCGATGTGGAGGCTGCAGCTATTGATCAGCTGTCAAAAGCCATCTTTGTTTCCTGCCTGTTCTTTTGCGGAATTTCCATTTTTATATCGCTTGTAATTTTCCGGCGGATTTCCAACCCTCTGTACAGAGATATGTCCAATACAGATTTTATGACCAATCTAAAAAATAGGAACGCCTATGAGGTTGACCGGGATAACTGGACTTCACAAAAAACCTTAAGCCAGCTCACTGTTGTGGTAGTTGATCTGAATAATTTAAAGCTTGCCAACGATCAGCTGGGACACGATGTTGGAGACGCTTGTATTATTCATGCCGCTAAAATTCTTCATAAACTGGAAAACCGCAAAACAACCGCTTACCGTTATGGAGGAGATGAATTTATTCTGCTGATGGAAGATCAGCCAGATCCAATGCCTCTGCTTCTGAAAGCAAAAAAAGAATTCTTCAAATATGGCTCAGAATTGAAAATTCCTGTGGCCCTGGCTATCGGCGTTGCCCAGTTTGACAAATCACGCGATCATACGATTGCAGATACCCAAAAGCGTGCCGACGAGCAAATGTACCAGGACAAATTAAAAATCAAGGCTTATGAAAGGCAGAATATAGACAGCTGTTTTAGCTAAAATTATAAGCAGCTTCCCATTTTTCATAGAACTATCAAAAGGAGCGAACCGTTCTGTTTTTCGGCCCGCTCCTTTTGAATACTGATTCTGTACACCTTTTCCTATCTCTCCATAGCATATTCCAGCGTCTGACGTGATTGAAGTCCCACAAACCTCTGGTATTCCTTTCCATCCTTAAATACAATCAGCGTCGGAATGTTCATAACCCCCAGGCGTCCTGCCAGCTCCATCTGCTCGCTGACGTTCACCGTTCCCACCCGATATCCATCCTCTGCCATCTGCTTCACAATCGGCAGCTGCATTCTGCACGGCGCGCACCACGGTGCCCAGAAATCAACCAGCATAGCTCCTTCTGCTCCCGCTAACTCTGTCTCAAAATTTTCTGCTGTTAAAATCTTCTCCATATTTATTCCTTTCTGCCTTGCCACACTCTCGTTTCATGTTTTCCAGGACTTATGAATTAGCTTTTCTTAAGATTGATTTTATTATACAGGAACTGGCGGGAATTATCTGTGATTTTATCACCAAGTAACAGGTTATTAGTGTCGAAACATGACAAAACAGTGTCGAAGCATCATTCTTTTTCTTTAATTTTTCTGAAATATCGGTTGTTTCACATAACGAAGCCTGTAAATATCAATTATTACTTATGATACTTTTGTTTTTTCATCTTCATGGCATCCTTTATGCTTTTATTTATAGACAAAAGCATATATGCAGAAGGCAGGCCGTATGTCTGATACGCTATCAGGCAATCTAACTTATTTTTGGAGGGAGTGGTTTTTATTAAGAATGAAGTGAAGCAAGAACAGACATTTCCTAAAATTTTAGTCCTTACCCATGGATTTTTTGGCAGTGAACTGATTAAAAGCGCTGAACTTGTGATCGGAAAAATGGAAGATTCCCTTCCTTTTGAAGAAGCTTCCTACTTAGAACCTCTGGCAACAGCAGTACATGGTATCCGCAAAATGAATGTTCAGCCGGATGACACTATGCTTGTGATTGGCGCCGGTAATATGGGAATGCTGAACGCCCAGGTAGCCCGCGCATTCGGATGCCGGGTATTTATCAGCGAAGTAAATGAAAACAGAATCAGAGTCGCCTCTTCTCTGGGATTTGATGTTGTCAATCCTGCAAAAGAAGATATTACAGCTTTTGCTGATCGCTTCAGTTTTCATCAGGGTGTAGATCATGTGGTTATGGCAGTAGGAAATCAGCCTGCAGTAGATCAGGCATTTTCACTGGTCAGACGCGGAGGAAAAGTTTTATTCTTTGCAGCCGGATATCCGTCCCCATCTTTAGATCTTGACGTAAATAAGATTCACTATGGAAACTGGCATCTCATTGGCACAGGAGGCGCGAATGTGGGAGATTACTGTCTGGCCAGCCAGTATCTGAACCACGGAACTGTAAAAACAGCACAGCTGATTTCGCATCGCGTTCCCCTTGGGGATTACGAAAAAGCCTTTGAATTAGCTGAGACGCCTGGCAATTATCGCGTTTCTTTGATGCCTTAATGGAGAAAGGAGACCATTATGAATGAAATTATTTTATCAAGAGTGGACAGCCGTCTCATTCACGGACAGGTAATGACTATGTGGTCTAAAACAGGAGGAATCAATCACATCTATGTGGTAGATGATCAAGTGGCTTCCGATCCATTCATGAAAGATGTCTATTTAATGGCCGTTCCCGACTCCCTCGGAGTAACGATTCACTCGGTGGATGATGCTGTCAGCCAGTATAAAAACGGGCAGATGCCAGACGCAAAACTGCTTGTTCTAATTAAAGATGTGACGACCGCGTATCGCCTTTGGAAGCAGAGATTCCCTATGGAGAGCCTGCAGATTGGCAACCTAACACCTCAGAAAAAGACAAAAATCCTTCACCGCTCCAGCCGCCTCAGCGAAGAACATATGCCTGAGCTTTTGGAAATGCGCAGGGAAGGAGTAATGGTATATGCACAATCAGTTCCTACTGAAAAAAAGATTGATGTAGAGACCTGGGCATAAACGAAAGGAGGGCGGCAGATGTTTCTGCAATCTTTACTAATTGGTATTCTGTATTTTTTCTGCAGATGGAATCCATTCTATACCTCTTGGCTGGAAGCCAGCTGCACACCTATGTTTCTCTCTGTTATCATCGGATTTATCATGGGAGACGTAACCTCGGCCGTCATTGTCGGAGCATATGTCCAGACTGTTTATTTAGGTCTTATCACTGGTTTAGGCGGCGTAGCCACTGTAGATAAAAGTCTTGGCAGCTGTATCATTATTCCGTTAGCTGTAGCTTCCGGTATGAGTCCGGAACTTGCTGTCAGCATGGCGATTCCATTTGGGCTTTTAGGTACTCTCACGATTAACCTCTCCAAGGTTTTTTCATCCTTTGCCGCCAGCCGGTGCGACAAAGCTGCTGAAGAAGGAAACGCTGCCAAGTTCCGGAGGATTCATCTGGGATATGCCGCCGGATTCTGGAGTATTTTTGGTATTATTCCAGTTACTTTGATCAATTATTTCGGTCCGTCTGCAGTTACCTCTGTTGTAAATGCAATCCCAGAACGTCTGGTAACTGGTCTTACAGTGGCTGGAGGTCTGATGCCTGCCCTTGGTTTTGCCATGACCGTCCGTGTCATTGGAAGAAAAAATTATCTTCCATTCTTCTTCCTGGGATTCTTTCTGGTAAAATATTTTAATCTTCCATCCATTGGATGTGCTATCTTTGCTGTTATTGCATCCATTATCTATATTCAGCTGAAGGGAGGAAAGGCAAATGAGCAAACAGCCTGATAATAAAAGCGATCGGATTCTATCAAAACGCGACTTGTTTTTTGCCTGGTTCCGTTACAATATGTTCGGCCATGTAGCCCAAAGTACAGACCGGCTTCAGGGCGGCGGATTCTGCGTAGCCATCAGCCGCACGTTGGAAAAGCTTTACACAGACAAAGAGCGGCTCGCACAGGCCTTAAAGCGCCATATGGTGCTTTTTAACTGCAATGTAAACTGGGCCAGCATCATCATGGGAAGTACAGTTGCTCTCGAAGAAGCCAAAGCGCAAAATGACGACGCTGTGCCTGAGGAAATGATCACCGGACTAAAAACAGGATTAATGGGGCCTGTGGCTGGAATTGGAGATACCATTGACTGGCTTACCATATCTCCTATCCTTGTTTCCATGTTTCTCCCCGCTGCGAAAGAGGGAAATTTCCTGGCAGCTATGGCAGAACCTATTATTTTTGCTCTAATTTGTACCACAATCGGTTACATGCTGTTCCAGCTTGGGTACTACCAGGGGCGAAATTCCATTGCCACCCTTTTAAAGGGAAGCCGCATAAAGAAAATTATTGAAGGCTGTTCCATTATGGGAATGTTCATGATGGGATCGATTTGTGCAAACTTTGTACGAGCCTCTACTCCTCTAACCCTGACAATAGGAAACGATGTTTATAAAATTCAGGATTATTTCGATATGATCGCTCCTGGTATTCTCCCTTTAACAGCAGTGGTTCTATCCTACTTGTATCTGGAGCGTAAAGGGAATAAATACATGCATGTATTAATCGGTCTTCTGGTTATTGGAGTCGTTTTAGGTTCCCTTGGAATTTTATAACCAGACAGTGCATTCTGTTCACTATACTTAATTTGCCATAATCTTAAAACTAGGAGGATAAAAAATGCTGATAGATATGAAAACCCTGCTTGATGAAGCTACGAAAAAGGGATACTGCGTCCCTGCTCCCAGCGTATTTAACGCTCTCACTATCGAAACTGCTTTCAGCAGAGCTGTAAAAGTCCATTCGCCTGTAATCCTGAATGCAGGAGGCCCTCTTGATTTTGAATTTCTGGCTGAAACCGCTAAATTTTACAGCCGGAGAAACCCTGAAGTCCCCGTTGCCCTGAATTTGGATCACGGCGATGATTTCGAGCAGGCAATGAGAGCCATACGCGCCGGTTTTACATCTGTCATGCTGGATAAATCGTCTGCTCCCTTTGAAGAGAATATAAGAGAAACAAAAGAAGTAGTACATGCCGCTCACATTGTCGGAGTATCTGTAGAGGCAGAGCTGGGATGCGTCGGTTTCGGGCGTTTAAGCGATGCTGCCAAAGGAAACATCATTGATTTTCTTTCAGATCACGACCCTCATCAGCGCGGCGTCTATGGGAAAATGCTGACTACCGGAATGCAGGGATACGGAGATAAATTAGAGGAATATATGATTCTTTTCAGCTCTGCAGGCCAGTGGTAATCCAGTCAATAAAACTATTTTTACGGAGGACTGCGTATATGGAATATACATATCTTGGACGAACCGGTTTGAAAATAAGCCGCCACATCGACGGTTCTTTAAAGCGGCTTCAGACGGATCACATTGACATCTACCAGATGCATCATATCGAGCGCCATGCTCCCTGGGCAGAAATATGGCCTGCTTTTGAGCGGCTGGCAAATCAAGGAAAAATTCTGTATACCGGTTCCTGCAACTTTGCCGCCCGTCATCTGGTCACAGCACAGTATGAAGCAGAAAAAAGAAATTTTCTCGGACTGGTCAGTGAGCAGGACAAGTATAACCTTGTAAACCGCCTTCCTGAGTTGGAGGTTCTTCCCGCCGCAAAAGAACTGGGGATCGCATTCCTTCCATGGAGCCCACTTCATGGCGGATATCTAAGCGGCACAATGATGAACCGCCATGCAGGCAGCAGGGGAGCCGAAGAATTTGCCACTCATCTTTCGGAAGCGCAGAAACAGCAGTTACTGCAGTATGAATCTCTTTGTACAGATATTGGAGAATCACAGGCAGACGTTGCCCTGGCCTGGCTTCTGCGCAATCCAGGTGTGACAGCTCCTATTATCGGTCCCAGAACTGACAGACAGCTTGAATCTGCTCTCCATGCTGCTGAAATTAAACTGTCAGACGATGTACTGAAAGAACTGGATCGCATCTTTCCCGGACCAGGAGGAGAGGCCCCGGAAGCTTACGCCTGGTAAGTGAAACGCAAAATGTAAAACAGCACAAACAGGAAGGGACCGAACTGGCTGTAACGCAGCCGGGCAGTTTCTTCCTGTTATATGTATTCAAGGAGTGGTTATATTGAAAGAAATTATTCTTGATTATGTCAAAAACGTAACAAAAGAAAAGGATCTGGACTATTTATTTAAAAATCTGAACTCACAGTATATTGCAGATAAATTTAAGATAAAGAGAAATACCGTCAGCCAATATTTAAATGAAGCTGCTTCAAAGGACCTGGTAAAAATCAATACGCGCCCGGTTCTTTTTTTGTATCGTGAAGAATTTATCAAACGTTTTTTCTATCTGAGCAAACAGTCCTACTCTAGTATTCAGGAGCTTTTAAGTGAAGAAAATCAAAATATCCAAATCCATGAAGATATCTTCCAAAATATCGTAGGATATAACGGAAGCCTAAAACGTCCGATTGAACAGATGTCCAGCTCTATTCTGTATCCTGACAACAGCCTTCCCATTCTGCTCCACGGACCTTCAGGTTCTGGAAAAAGCTATCTGGCTGGGCTTATGCATCAATTTGCCATTCACAATCATATACTTGCCCCAGATGCGCCTTTTCATATCTTTAACTGTGCTCAATATGCCAATAACCCTGAACTTCTTTCAAGCAATCTTTTCGGGCACAGTAAGGGTGCTTTTACCGGAGCTGTCTGCGATACAAAAGGCATTCTGGCCGCGTCCGATGGAGGTATCCTGTTTTTAGATGAGGTCCACAGATTAAATTTTGAAAATCAAGAAAAATTATTTATTTTCCTTGATAAAGGAATATTTCGAAAAGTTGGTGAAAATGCAGTCTGGCAAAAAGCCAATGTCAGAATTATTATGGCGACTACTGAGGACATACACTCTTCCTTTTTAGACACTTTTATTAGAAGAATTCCTGTGATTGTGACGCTTCCCTCTCTGGAAGACCGCGGAAAAGAAGAAAAGCTCCAGCTGCTTTCCCTCTTTTTTTATCGTGAAAGCAAGGTATTAAAAAAGCGCGTCCTTATCTCCCGGCAGGTTATCAGCCTGCTTTTAAGCTCTGCCTTTAAAGGAAATGCGGGAGGGCTTCTCAGTGTTGTTAAATATACCTGCGCTAAAGCTTATTCCCACAGCCGAAGCAATGAGTGCATCTGTGTTAAAATCAGAGACCTTCCAGAGCCTGTGATCGCTTCTGCTTCCTTTGAACATGGCAGCGAAACTGATTTTCAAGAAAATCGAATTATTCACAGGAATTGGTGTTTCTTTGACTGAAACTACCGAACAGCATGCCGCCAGACTGGGAGCTTACATAGATTATTTTCAAATTCAAAGTGGGATCATAATCTTTTCCGACTTGATATCTCTGGAAGAACTACGGCTTTCTTTGATCCAGCAGCTGCAAATTCCTTTTATACTTGTAGGTTGTACATCTGTAAACACAGTCTCATCCTTTGGAAAAGCTCTCCTTTGCCATAACAGCCATTTTTTTGAAACCCTTACTCCACAATACAGCTTTCCCTGCTATATTCATCAGCCGAAACAACGGGAGAAAATTCTTTTAGCAGTCTGTCCTACCGGCGGAGTTTCAAAAAAGCTTAAAAATATTTTAAACCAAAGCATCCCTCAGACAGTGCCTCTAAGAGTTATCGATATGCCTTATGATCAAATCAAGCTGGAGGAGGAGAAGCGCCTTCTTTTAAAGCAGTATGAGCCTATCGGAGTTATTGGAGTCATGAATCCCTGTATATCCGGTGTTCCTTTTATCTATCTGCACGAATTAACAGCAGAATATGCCGAACCTAAGATCTACTCGATCTTTTCCTCTGTGGCAGAACCAGAGCAAATTGCTGATATTGTAAAAAATCTCGTCAGAAATTTGTCTCTAGATCGCTTGATAGGCAATATCACTATTCTGGACGGCAGTCGGCTTTTAATTAATATCTCAAATTGTCTTGATTACTATGAACAGATAACAGAACACTCTCTTTCAAACCGCATACGCTATTGTCTATATTTTCATATTAGCTGTCTGGTAGAACGTCTAATCCGAAAAGAACCGATTACTACCTGCGGCAATTTAGAATATTTTATTCAAACTGAACAGACGGCTATACAAAATATTAAATCATCGTTCAGCGAACTGGAAACTGCCTATGGCATTGATATTCCCGATGCTGAAATTAAATATCTATCCGATATTCTGCTGGAAAGCCATTAGGTCTCTATGCACTTTTCAGCGGCTTCCATCCAAACGCAAAGAGAGAAGAAGAAATTTTCCAGCAGCCTTCCCATACATAAAGGAAGAGGGAATGTTTTCAGCGACTTCCAGTGGAGCGTAAAAACATTCCCTCTTCCTATTATCTCCTCTTTATTTCTTCAAAAATCCCGAAATCCTCTTATACAGAAGAAAGGTCACGGCTCCGTTGATTCCGGCCTTTATCAGGTTAAAGCCCACGATAAAGGGCATCAGATCCCAGACCATCTCTCTGGACACGCCCATAAACAGCGGCGTGATAATCAGGTTGGCTCCAAGCATCACGGCCGCCATGCCCATCATTCCGAGAACGAGACCTATTACCGCCGAAGTCCTGGTCTTTCTGATGTGGTACACGCTTCCTGAAATCACCACCAGTGTTCCGGTTGCCAGAAGGTGCATAATAATTCCGTACAGTCCGCTGCCTGCGCTGACGGTCACTCCCTGAATCACCGACGTGACCAGAGTCAGCAGAACGCCTGCCGCCGGTCCGAAGGCAAAGGTTCCGATCAAAATCGAAATATCCGCCGGATCGTACTCCAGAAACGCCACTGCCGGAAAAATCGGGAAGTGGATCAGGTACACCAGTACAATCGAAATGGCTACCATGGAACTCATCTTCACCAGACGCAGAGTCTGTGCTCTTCCTGTCTGCGGGTAACTAGCTGCTGTCTTGCTCATCTTCACATTCCTCCTACTGAACGTAATTGTGTATTAAACATGAAGAATCTGATTCTGCGGAGCATTTTACCTTATGAAGCTGTGTTTTCTGTTCTGCTCTCAGCTCATAAAAGTAAAAAAAGCCTTGAAAATAAATTTCAAGACTAAAAAATACAGATCTGTATTTTTGTTTCTTTCATCCGGACTATACCGTTGGTATGGGGTTCCCACCCATTCTGCCCTGACGCGCAGAGCTCGCGGACTCGCAGCATACGCTTATCACCGCCAGTGAGGAATTTCGCCTCGCCCTGAAACAGATTTTTCTACTACATCATACCATGTTCCGGGAGGTCTGTCAAATCTGTCCTCTTTCCTGGATCTGGCCAAAACGTTTTCTCGCGTCGCGGTAGGCTACCAGCAGGGCCTTCACTGAGGATCCGAAGTATCTTCTCCTGATTTCCTCCTCGATTTTCTGATCGTCCTCCAATATTCTCTTCCCCACAAACATGCGCCTTACGAAGCTTCTGGTCAGCTCCAGGGTTCCGGAACAGTCCGCCTCCACAATCTCCCCGGTCCGTCCGTTGATTTCAAAGGCCACATAAAAAGCTCCGTACGTCTTTGTGATGGCGTTTTCCACGCTGGTTCTTGACTCTCCTGTTACATATATGGTCTCATCCTTCATATCCCTCACCCATCTTCTCCTTCTTCCAGCTCTAATCCGCAAAGATGCCCTGAGATATACTTCCCTCTCAGGGCATCCAGATAGAGCTATTATAAGACAGCCTTCCTTTTTCTGTCAAGGAAAGGCCGGACTAAGACAAGGCCAGACTAGGACAGGGCGTCGAAGACTATCCGGGAAATGTGTCCTATCACTTCCCGTCCCTCCTTATTGCTCTCCATTTCACTGGTCAGAACGGTGAGAATGTACGGGCGTCCCGGCAGGAATATGATTCCTCCGTCGTTTTCCAGGGCGTCCAGATCTCCGCACTTATGGGCAGTCTCTATCTCCTCGGGCAGATACAGCTGAAGGCGTCCTCCCTGCTGCTGCCTCTTGAGAATATCCATCATCAGGCGGCTCTCCTCCTCCCCCACGCACTGTCCCGCGTAAATCTGCCTGAAATCTCTGTCATGTCGTCCGCGCAGATGTAATTGTCCCTTCCCTGCTTTTTCGCCTCGGAATCCATCATCAGGCGGCCCAGACAGGCCTCTTTCAGCCCAAGCTCTGACGCCATGCGGTTCACACTGTCCATTCCCAGCATCCGTATTAAAATATTCGTGGCCTCGTTGTCGCTGACAATGATCATAAGAGTCAAAATCTCCCTGAGAGTAAAGGTATGTCCAGGCAGAAGCTCCTTCAAAATTCCGTCTCCCCCTGTCCTCATCTCCTCCGTCACAGTGATCGTCTGCTCCAGAGACAGTTCCCCCTCTCTCACTCTGCGCATGGCCTCCGCCAGAATGACCAGCTTAATGGTGCTGGCCGACGGGACCCGCTCTGTGCCGCGGATGGAAAAGCCCTCCCCGGCGTTCAAATCATAAAAGCTGACGCAGACCTTTCCCTGTTTTCCCTGAAGAAAGGCGCAAATATCCTGCTTCATTTCTGCTATTTTTGTCATATCTGCCATCTCTGATCCCCTTTTCTGCTTCTGACACTCATCAGCCGAACATTGCCCTGATTCCTACGTAAATCACAGTTACAGCCGTAATGGTAATGCCGAATTTCACCATATTTTTTAAATCCTTGGAACGGGCCAGTCCCATCTGTCCCATCATGTCTGCCTCCGGATAGGCAAAGGAGGTGATCTGAGAACCTACTAATAAAATCGTAGCCCAGAGTCCGGTAGACATTCCAATTGCTGTTACCAGCTCCTTGAACATGCTGTCCATAACGACCGACTGGGCCGCAGCCGCGCCGCCGACTCCGAAAATACCGGTAAGAGCCGTTACAAGAGCTACGATCACCTTGCTGTTGGAGTGAAGCAGAGGCTCGATAATCTTTACCAAAGCGTCGAATGCGCCTGCCTCTGAGACGAATGTGATAAACGGTGTAAACAGCACAAACATAATAAACAGCCACATCATTTTGCTGGCGCCTTCAATCATGACCTCAAACAGGCGGTCAGGGTGAATGCCTCCCGCCAGGCCTGTCACAATGGCTGTGACGGAGATAACCAGAATGGCATAGGTGGAACCGGACTGCAGATAAATGCCGTATCCGATCATAGCCGCCATGCAGATGGCAAACGCCGCTGTCGCCCGCTTCGCTCCTGCGCTTGGCACATAGTCCTTCTCCACCGTCTCCTCCAGCTCATACTGGTAAACGCCCTTTGTCTTTTTCTGAATTCTGGAAGCGCAGATAAAGGTAGTCACCCAGCAGAGAGCCGCTACGGGAAGTCCGGTCTGGATAATGTACTGGGAATAGGTCATTCCTGTCAGGGACATAATCGTCACCACCTGCGGAGAGTACGGCCCGATGAAAAGGCCTGTAATTCCGGCTCCCATCAGCACGGCCGCCATGGTGGAAGGGGTAATCCCTATGATAGCTACCAGCGGAATAATCATGGGCGCAATAATGGCGTTGGCGCCTGCCAGAGAGCCTAACAGAGCCACAATCACGATAGAAGTAACCATGGACGCCAGAATTGCCTTTTTTTCAGAGTTGATTCCGATTTTTTTCATCAGAGTCATAATTAAAAACTCCGCGGCTCCCGTCTCCTTTAACACGGCGCCGAGGGCTGAACCAAGCATGATAATAAATCCGATGATTCCCAGGAAAGATCCCAGAGCGGATCCCAGCACCTCTCCCATGCTGGAAAACGGCTGTTTCGTCATAATCGCGCTCAGCACCACGCAGATCACTACATTTAAAACAGGATTAATATCCTTAAACGCTAAAATAATATAGATAATTAACGGAAGCAAAGCAAAAATCGGTGAAATTCCAAATATCATTGTAGATTCCATATCGTTTCCCCCTTATCTGTCCTCTTCATCATAAACAATTCCGCTGACGCGCACAATTCCCAGTCCCGGACTGTCGTTTACTGTAATGGTCTTCTCCCGGAACTCTGCGCCTCCCTCTACCGGATCCTCGCTGCAAAGCCCCGGCCCGTCTAAATCAATCTTCGTGATAATCTGTCTGGCACAGGCCAGATGAACCGCCGCGTTGACGCTGACCTTCGCCTCCAGCATACAGCCAATCATGCACTCTACCCCGTAGATTTCGGCCGCCGCCGCGATCTTTAAGGCGTTGTAAATCCCTCCGCACTTCATCAGTTTAATGTTTACCAGATCCGCCGCCCGCATCTGCATGAATTTTTACCGCGTCCTGAGGTGAAAATACGCTCTCGTCTGCCAAAATCGGAATATCCGCGTGATCCGTTACGTATTTCAGGCCTTCGAGATCCGCGGCTTTCACCGGCTGCTCTGCAAATTCGATTCCCAGCCCCTTTTCCTGCATTTGGTTCAAAATACTGACTGCCTGTTTCGGCGTCCACGCCTGGTTCGCGTCGATTCGAATGGAAACGTCCGCTCCTGCCGCCTGGCGGACTGCCGTAAGCCGTTCCACATCCAGCGCAGGATTCACGCCCACCTTGATTTTAAGGCAGTCATACCCCCTCTTTACCGCCTGCCTGGCGTCCTCTGCCATCTGCTCCGGATCGTTGACGCTGATCGTCAGGTCTGTGCAGATCTGTTTCCTGCTTCCCCCCAGAAGCTTGTAAACCGGGATATGGTGAAGCTGTCCGTACAAGTCCCACAGCGCCATGTCCACAGCCGCCTTGGCGCTCTTGTTCCCCACAATGCAGGAATTCAGGCGTCTCATCAAGTCTTCAAATTCGTCCACCTCTCTGCCCAGAAGAGCCGGCCTGATGTGTTCCTCAATGGCTCCCCGCACAGAACCTCTGGTGTCTCCTGTTATCACCCCGGTGGAGGGCGCTTCGCCGTATCCCATGCAGCCTGTGTCCGTGTGGATCTCCACAATCACATCGTTTACATGCGTCACTGTTCTGAGCGCCGTCTTAAACGGCGTTCTGAGAGGCACTGACAAAAGTCCTGTCCTGATCTGTGTGATTTTCATTCGTTCTCTCCTTTCCCCTGAAAGCAAAAGCTGCCGGCGCGCATGATAAGGTATTTTTATGCGGCAGAGCCTTATCCTGAAATACAAGAAAGATTCCTGCGGAGCATTTTTTATTTCATAGGACGCTTTTTTCCTATGAAACAAGAACGAATTCTGCTCTGCAGAATTCTCCGCCTGCGGCGGGCTGCTCAGCAGCATAATACCGCACCGCCGCAGTGCGATTCCTGCGGAGCATTTTTTATTTCATAGGATGCTTTTTCCTATGAAATAAAAAAATACCCAGCCCAAAAACAGGTACCTGTTCTTGGCTGGGTTTCATTTGCTCCGAACTAGCGGTGTGCTATTTCACACAAAATGAAGCAGCTTTTCCATTACTTTCATTTTATCACTTATTTGATTTGTTAATTATTATAATATATTCATTGTAATCAGTCAATTCATTTCCGATTTTTTCCCATTTTTCCTATTTCTTCTGAAAAAAGCCTCTAAAAACCGCAAGACAGCTGCTGCCCTGCGGTTCTCTCTGCTTTCTATTACGAATTAAAACTGGTTGTGGCTGTTTTCCTTTTTGAAGCCTCTGCTTTTTGCTGTTTTAGCGGTACCACTGAATAACAGGAATTCTCAGCTCTGCGCCTCCGTCGTAGTAAAAATCTCCCACTTCCTTCAGCTTGTAGCCTTCCGGCACGTTGGTCAGCTCGCTGGAATTTACGTTGCCTTTTCCGTTTACAAGACCTGCTGCCCAGATTTCTCCGTTGGCCCACACGTGGTTGG